>AR_comb_assmDRAFT_10476637_pt1 | contig 10640 bp, 7 predicted proteins | sample ArasoioldDNA_FD_10543 | JGI IMG/M metagenome (IMG submission 10543) | reverse complement strand
ACAAAAACGGCTCCTACCGGCGATTTCCGCTATGGAATTGCATTCCGCCGCTCGGGTGACCAGTATTATGCCTTCACGATTTCCCCCCGAACCAAGAAATATTACATCCTTAAAAGCTCTCCCTCAGCACTCGTGGTCCTCAAGGAGGGGACAGACGAAGACATCCACGATCTGGACACAGATGATACATTACGCGTAGATGCCCAGGGCAGCAGTTTTGCTTTTCATATCAATGATCGGTTGGTAGAGCAGCTTACCGATGCAGATTATGCAAAGGGTGAGATCGGATTTTATGTCGAGTCCTTTGACAGCCCTCACACCCATATCCATTTCGATTCATTGATCATTCGCAAATATCAGGCACCCGTAGAAGGGGAACAGACATTTCTTTATCAGGATAACTTTACAGATCCAGCTACAAACTGGCCTAACAATAAGAAATTCGATAATTACTTTATCGGCTACCATGAACCTGAGTGGTATCACGTCGAAGTGACCAGCCCGAATTACAAAACCACTGTGTTCGAGCCCGGGAAACAATCCTTTGGAGATACAACCATGGAGGTGCAGGCCCTTGTCGCTTCCTCGAAAACCTCCCCGACTGGTGATTTCCGCTATGGCCTCGCCTTCCGCCGTTCCGGAGATAATTATTATGCGTTTACCATTTCCCCGCGTTCGAAGAAATGGTATCTGCTCAAGAGCACACCTACTGCCCTGGAAGTTCTCAAAGAAGGTACAGCCGACAATATCCATGATGCCGATACAGACGACACATTGCGGGTGGATGCCCTGGGACCCGATTTTGTTCTGCACATTAATGACCAGCTTGTTGGACAGGTGACAGATCCAGATTACACCAGCGGCGAGGTCGGTTTGTACGTCGAGTCTTTCGACAGCCCGCAGACACACATCCATTTTGATTCTATATCGGTTCGCAACTTCCAGATATCTGTGATCTGTAATGTCAACGCCTTATCCTTGAATGTCCGCAATGGACCCGGCAAGAATTTCGCCTCCTCCACATTCCTCAAGAGTGGCGACAGCGTGGAGCCCGTGGCCCGCACCGCTGACAGCCAATGGATCAAAATCAAGGCGTCGAGCAGCGATCTGGAAAATTGGGTGTTCAATTCCCCCGGCTTTTTATCCTGTACACCAAGTGTAAAGTTGCTGCCCGTCGTTAAACCATAAACCATAATTCGAGGCAAGCAAAAAGGGAGGTTGACCAATTATCCGGTCGGTCAACCTCCCTTTTATAATTTTGGGAAATCGTTTCAGTGGCATTGCCATTTGGAATTCGTTTTCATAGCATTTCAGAATTCCAATGTCAATTTTGTCTCCTGTATAATTTTATTATGCCGCAGTGGATTGGTACCACCGTTGGTAAAGTCCGGATCGATAAGCAACTGGCGCAGGGTGGAATGGCAGAGGTTTATCTTGGGACACACATAACGCTCGACCGTCCTGTTGCGATCAAGGTTATGCACAGCTTTATTGAAGCTGATGAGGCCATGCAGTCGCGCTTCCAGCGGGAGGCCAGGGTTGTGGCCGCGCTGCGCCATCCCAATATTGTTCAAATCTATGATTTTGATACCGCGGATGGACATCCTTATATCGTTATGGAATACATCCGGGGGCCATCTCTCGCTGTTTATCTAAAAGCTTTGCACGAACACGGTCAGAGGATGCAGCCTCAACACATCGCACGGCTTATGGCCAGGCTTGCCGGCGCACTCGACTATGCCCACGGCGAGGGAGTCATACACCGGGATGTCAAGCCCGGTAATATTATTCTGCATGCGAAGGCGGGTGCGTCACGGTCCATGTTTACCGATCAGATCGAGCCAATCATTACCGATTTTGGGTTGGTACGCATTATGCACACTACCACCCAAACCACCTCGGGATTGGTCAGCGGCACACCGGCATATATCTCACCCGAACAGGCGCAGGGGCTTCCGGTGGATCATCGCACAGATATTTATTCGCTCGGTATTGTGCTGTATGAAATCCTTGCCGGGCGCGTCCCGTTTGACGGGGAAACGAATTGGACCGTGATTTACCAGCACATCCATGAGCCACCGCCACCGATCCCCAATCTACAGCCCGAGATCCAGGCGGTGATCAACCGCGCATTGGCAAAGAATCCAGACGATCGATATCAAACTTGTCGCGAATTAGTGGTGGATTATCTGACCGTGATCGGACTCATTGCCGAAAAGGCGACTCTTGAATTTGCACCTGTCTCCTCTCCGGTAAGCACGGGTCCGCCCCAGCCGTTACCTGCTACTACTCCCGAAGAGAAGCTCCCAGCCTCTGCTCCGGCGCGCCACTCCCTGCTAACTTTTATCCCTATTGGACTCCTAGTCCTTGCGCTTGCAATCTTTGGATTATCAAGATTTATTTCATCACCGCCGGGTAATGAGAGCCCCACGCCGACACAATATTCCACGCCAGGCATGGAAATAACCGGGCAGGGGACCGGTCCGAATCTAGTTCCGGCAGCGAGTACGCAGATTGGTGTGGTCCGCTTTCAAGATGGCACGGCGCCTGCCGACCAGGTTTCGCTATCCGTAGATGCCATACCACTGCCAACTGCGGGCAGCCAATATGAGGCCTGGCTCATCAAGGATAATGGGGAGCAGCGAGTCCCGCTAGGATATCTCCCCTTAGATGCCGAGGGCACGGGCTCGCTCTCCTACGTGGATCCGCAGGGTAGAAATCTGCTCGGTATGTATCGTGGTGTGGAAATCACAATCGAGCCGAATCCTGATAACAGTACCAACCCCTCGAATAACGTTGCCTATTCGGCGACACTTCCAGAAGGCGGATTTATGCACGTACGTCATCTACTGGTTGCATACGATGAAACTCCCAATCATATTGGATTCATCCGAGGGCTGAGCGCAGACACCAACCTCCTTCAGCAGATGGCACAGGAAATGCTGGATGCATACCAGGCAGGTAATGAAGCGGCAGTCCGTGCACAGGCCGAGGAAATGATCAATTTAATTGCCGGAAAACAAAGCTCGCAGGACAAGGACTGGGACAAGGATGGAAAGATCAACGATCCCAGCGATGGATTTGGGCTTCTGCTTAATGGTGATAGTGAAGGTTACATCCAGGGGACGTATACACACGCTAATTTGTCTGAGACTTCACCGGATGCCACCGATAACATGAAAATCCATGGCGAGCATGTGAAGATCTGTGCAACGAATATCGCCAAGTGGACTCCCACCTTGCGCAACCAGTTGATTCTGATCAGCGAATCACCCTTTAATGCCGCGATGGAAGGTATGGTCCACAACTCGCTCGCACTGGCCAATCAGATCCAGAACGGATTCGATTTAAATGGCAATGAAACTATTGAGCCGATCCCCGGTGAGGGAGGCGCTACAACTGCCTACGAGCATGCCTACTACATGGCCGACATAGTGATCTTGGCTAAACCTTAGCATTTCTACGAGTGACATTTATCCCCGGCGTGGACCATGTGTCACTCTACAAATTTCTGGGGGTCATGCAATATAATTCCTACATGCCAACCAAACAACCTAACTCGCGCATGTGCTTCATCTGCGGACTGGAGAACCCTGTCGGTCTGCACCTGCATATCTATGAAACTGAACCTGGTGTCGTGGAAACCACCTATGTGGCACCCGACCACTTCCAGGGTTACCCCGGCGTATTGCACGGAGGGATTGTCGCCTCACTCATCGACGAAATCTCCGGCCGCGCATTAATGGGCAGCGACCCGTTGAATCCGCGTTTTATGTTCACGGCCAAGCTGGAAGTGAAATACCGTAAGAATGTGCCCATTGGAGTGCCGCTAAAAATCATCGGCAAAGCAGGGAAAACAAAATCCCGGTCTGCCGAGGCCTGGGCGGGAATTTATGAGGTCGAGTCGGGTGAGCTGCTCGCCGAAGGAACCGCCCTCCTTTTGAATGTTCCCTCAGATCAGATCGACTCTTCTCGCTTGAGTGAACTGGGGTGGAAAGTTTACCCTGATTAGATTCTCTGTTCGACGCGACGAATTTTCCCTGTTACCTTTTTTCTGCCTCCTGCAACATATTGATGTCCGCCCAACTCTACTTTGCCGATCTGCAAGGAAGTGGTGTTCAAAAACTGGAAGCCTACAATACCCGTAGATATCTGGGGAACTGTGGTGAGCGTCGATCAGAATGGTATGCACCGTATCCAGATCGAACGGTATGAAATCCCCTTCCCTTATCTCTAGTTCCAGCTTTTGACCGGCAAATAAACGGTAGCGTAGCTGGACGGAGAACGGGTCGCACTGTTTACAACTTCGGACGGTACAACCTACGTTCAATTGACATCCAAAGGATGGTCAGCCTACCCAGTTTACCGGCTCAGCAGACCAGGCCAATATCGTGGATGAATCTGTACAGTCTAAAATTGTGAATTATGTTCCACCAGAACTCACGATTGTAAGTGTGGAATTAGTCTACTACGTTCCTGATCCCAAAACCGGTAGGCAGAACGCTACTCCAGATGCAAAGTATCTACAACCTGCCTGGCGTTTTTACGGACACTACCGCGATGGGAGTAAAGTGGAATTCCTGGTCCAGGCTCTCAAACAGGATTTTCTAATACCGAGCTTGCGCCATACACGGGACCAGGATAAATGTCAACAAATTATCGCCATCATCAGATGGCGATAATTTTTTTTAAACTGTATAATAAAGCTACTTGTACGGAGGCCTATGATCACTACCTACCACCGACCCAAATCATTGGACGAAGCTTTGACCCTTTTGGCCCAACCAAACCGGATTCCCCTTGGGGGTGGAACGCTTCTCTCGAAGCCGACAGCGGATTCCGTTGAAGTCGTCGACCTGCAAGCCCTCGGCCTGGATTCCATTACCCAAAGCGGAAACAATCTCGAGATTGGGGCGACTGTTACTTTGCAGCAACTGCTCGAGTCTGTACATTGCCCGCAGCCATTGAAATCTGCTCTCAAGTTGGAAGCGCCGCTTAACATCCGCAACACTGCCACCGTGGCAGGGACTCTGGTCGCCTGTGACGGCCGTTCCACTTTTGCGACAGTACTCCTGGCAATGGATGGGAAGCTCGACATCCGCCTATCTGCTGAGGAAACAAAGACCTACGCGATCGGTGAATTCCTTCCCCTCCGACCACGCGGGCTGATCACATCCATCACTCTGCCTATCAATCACAAACTCGCCTTTGACTATGTGTCCCGTACTCCAGCCGACAAGCCTATCGTCTGCGCGGCACTCGCCCAATGGAATTCAGGTCGTAGCCGCCTTGCCTGTGGAGGCTATGGCAAGAATCCCGTGCTGGCAATGGACGGTACAGAATCTGAAGGCGTCGAAGCCGCGGCGAAAAACGCCTTCCGCGAAGCAGCCGATGAATATGCCAGTGCCGAATACCGCATGGAGATGGCTGCCGCACTGGCGAAGAGGTGCCTGGCTTTATCCTGATGGCTGCGGCACCGTCATGATCCGCCCGGTAAATAGGATCATTGTGCACTTGGAGAACTCAACATGAATGCTTCTGGTCTTATTTACTTTTATAGCCTGCTGTGCCTGTCAATTGCCGCCTCGATCGTGATCGCCGGCTTTGCCATGGCTCCCGCCTTTAAATATTTTGAGAAAAATAATAATCCTGAGACAGCCAGGAAAAAATCCCTGGCTGTAGCGATACTGTTATGGATGTTTTTACAGGTTGTGCTTTGCCTGGTGGTATTCTTCTATGACAAACAGCTTTTGATGTAAGTATTACCGAAGGGTTTAGGAAATATCATTTTACAGGTTCAGGGATCGGGCGGGCGTTGATGGTCATCTGGCGAGCGGGGCCAGTTGCCATGATTGAAACTATCCACAAAGCCTTTCAATACATCAAAATCCGCTTCAACAATGGAAGTATTCCCTAGTACGGGGTCTTGGACGCGTCCATTTTTAAAGAGGTTATCGGGGAAATTATTGAACACGATATTCTTTGTTTCCAGTTTGGAAGTCAGGCATAGGAGCTGAGTAAATTCATTGAATCCAATATCCGTTTGAACGGAGCCGGTAAAAGTCCGGACCACTTCAAGCAGTTTTAAGAGTGACTCCGGCTTCAACATCTTTTCAGCTACTGCCTGCAGGATCAAGTTCTGGATTTCGATGCGCTTGAAATCTCCCTGTGGACGCACGCGTGCCAGGAGCATGGTGCGGTAACCGTTCAGGTGTTGTTTTCCAGTCGGGAAATAGCGGTTGGGATCTTTGGAATGCTTTACACGACCGTCCACGGTATGAGGCAAATCAATATCGATTCCTCCCAGCTTATCGATGATGTTAACAAAAGTCTTGAGGTTGACCGCTACATAACGATCGACATGCACGTCAAAATTATGCTCCAGGGTCAAAGCCAGAAGCCCCGGTCCCTGCCCGGGGCCGTCATAGTAGTTGTAGCCGGGATTGCCGTATAAGTAAGCCTGGTTGAGTTTGCCATGTGTAATCCCATGATGGTCCTGGAGCTCGGGGATCTCCACATATAAATCACGCGGAAAGGTTATCACTTGCAGGCGCGGCCCGGTGAAGTCAATCCGCACGACCCGCATGGAATCTGATAAGCCTACTTTGTAGGAGTTACTTCTGGCATCGCTCCCCACCAACAGGATATACATGGTAGCCGGACCTCCGCACAGAATCGGAATATCAGTCGGAGTAGGCGTAAGGGATGGTGTGAAGGTTGCGGTAACTGTCGCAGTTGGCGTAGAAGTTGCTGAGGCGGTCGGTGTAACAATTGGCGCACGTAAACTATTCAACGCCGCGCAACTGACCAAGGTCAGCAGGAGAACAATATAGGAAAGTAATTTTAGAAACTTGCCTGAGACAGGTTTAGAAGTGCAGATCTTTGATGGCATATACATTATCCAGGGATCTGGAAGTTAAGAATAACAGACGTTTCTTGATTTATACAATGGATTCAAGCTCCCAATTGTTCCAATACCTGTGCCCAAAAGGCTCCATACCGACCCTGGTACAGGTATAATTTCCTTGTGGCCCCCCTCCCACTTAACCAAATCCTCTACGGCGACTGCCTCGATATTCTCCAGACTCTGCCCGAGAATTCGGTGGATTTGATCTTCGCTGACCCTCCCTACAATCTGCAGCTGCGTAAAGAGTTATACCGTCCCAATATGACTAAAGTGGATGCGGTCGATGACGGCTGGGACAAGTTCAATGGATTTGATGAGTACGATACATTCACCCAGGATTGGCTATCCGCATGTCGGTGTGTTCTGAAGGAAACGGGCACCATTTGGGTGATCGGGTCATATCACAACATCTATCGGGTGGGAACCATTATGCAGGATTTAGGGTTTTGGATTTTGAACGATTTAGTGTGGGTAAAAGCGAATCCGATGCCCAACTTCAGAGGGGTGCGCTTTACCAATGCCCATGAGACAATGATCTGGGCTCAGAAGAAACCAGGTGCCAAATATACATTCAATCATAGATCCATGAAGGCCCTGAACGACGATCTCCAAATGCGCTCGGATTGGAACATCCCTCTGGCAACAGGCAAACAGCGCATAAAATCTAATGGAATCAAAGCCCACTCGACACAGAAGCCCGAAGCACTGCTTTACCGGGTCATCATGGCCTCCACGAAGCCAGGCGATGTGGTGCTCGATCCATTCCTAGGGAGCGGGACGACCGGTGCCGTGGCAAAAAAACTGGGACGAGAGTGGATCGGCATCGAGCGCGATCGGAAGTACATCAAGATCGCTCAGAAGCGCATCGATGCCGTACAGAGAGCAGACGAGGAGTCGCTCCACGTCGAAAAACGGAAGCAGGTCCGGGTCCCATTTGGAGCGCTGCTCGAAAACGGATTGCTCCATCCCGGACAAACCCTCTATTTCCTGAAGAATGGTGTCCGGGCGAAGGTTCTGTCTAACGGACATTTGCGCTGTGGAAAGATCACAGGATCCATTCATGGCGTCGCCAAAGCGCTGATGAACGATGCACCTGCCAACGGCTGGGATGTCTGGTTTTATAAGGATGAAAACGGAAATCAGATTGTGATCGACAAGTTGAGAGAAAAACTTCGTTCCAATGTGTGAACGTTCTAATGCTTAAATGTTGAAATGCTATAAGGAGAGAAATGTCGAAGGCATTCAAATTGGTAAGGGAAGAGAATATCCCTGAATTGAATTCTGTTGCGAAATTGTACGTCCACAAAAGGACAGGTGCGCGGCTTCTCTCGGTCATCAACGATGACGAGAACAAGGTCTTCAGCATCAATTTCCGCACTACACCCAAAGATTCGACCGGCGTACCGCATATCTTGGAGCACAGTGTCCTGGCCGGTTCGGAGAAATATCCCGTCAAGGAACCGTTCGTGGAACTGTTGAAAGGTTCACTGGCAACCTTTGTCAACGCCATGACCTATCCCGATAAAACCTGTTATCCCGTCGCCAGCCAGAACCTGCAAGATTTCTATAATCTGATCGACGTCTATATGGACGCGGTACTGCATCCACTGATCAGCGAACAGACCATGATGCAGGAAGGCTGGCATTACGAGATCAATGCTCCAGGTGAGCCCCTCACCTATAAAGGCGTGGTCTTCAATGAGATGAAGGGAGCTTTTTCATCACCCGACGGCATCCTGGGAAGATTCGCCACAGAATCTCTTTTTCCGAAACACACGTATGGCGTGGTCTCAGGCGGAAACCCGCGTAACATTCCCGATTTAACATACGAGAATTTCCGGAATTTTTGGGAGACTTATTATCAGCCATCCAACGCGTTTATCTTCTTTTACGGCGATGATGACCCTGAGATGCGCCTTAAGCTCATGGAAAACTATCTTAAGCCATACAAGAAGAAAAAAGTAAAATCCGCTGTTCCAATCGCAAAAACATTCAAACGTCCAAAAAAAGTGGAGATTGCTTACGATGCAGGCAGCGATACGGACCTGGAGAAGAAACATTACCTGGTGGTGAATTGGCTGCTGCCCGACACATCCGACCCGGTGCTTAATTTCAGCCTGCGCATCCTCGGCCACATTTTGATCGGCACTCCTGCCTCCCCTCTAAGGAAAGCTTTGCTCGATTCAGGCCTGGGAGAAGACTTGGCAGGTATCGGCATGGAGACTGACCTGCGGCAGCTCGTTTTCTCGACCGGGTTGAAAGGTACACGCAAGCGCCATGCGAAGAAAATTGAAAAATTGATCTTCGATACACTGGAATCACTTGTTCGCGAGGGGATCGATCCAGGCACGGTAGCTGCCTCCATGAACACGCTCGAATTCCGGCTGCGTGAGAACAATACTGGCGGGTTCCCAGTTGGTCTTGCCCTCATGCTGCGCGTGCTAACAACCTGGCTTCATGATGAAGACCCGTTCAAGCTGATGGCTTTCGAGGCTCCGCTCAATGATATCAAGCGCAGACTGGCTGAAGACCCGCGCTACTTCGAGAATCTGATCCAAAACTATTTGCTGGATAACAAGCACCGGACAACACTCCGCCTCAAGCCGGATCCCGAGTTGGGTCGCCGTTTCGACGAGGATGAGAAAGCCCGTCTGGCAAAGGTCCGTGAGTCGCTGAGCGAGGCACAGATTGCCGCACTCATCGAGAACACCGAACAATTAAAACGCCGCCAGGAGACTCCTGACCCGGCCGAAGCACTCGAAAAATTGCCCATGCTTAAGCTTGAGGACCTGGAAAAAAGGAACAAACCCATCCCGATTGAAGAACTTGAGATACAAGATGCAAAGGTCCTGTATCACGATCTCTTTACGAATGGGATTGTCTATCTCGATCTCAGCTTCGACCTGCATGCGCTACCCAAGGAACTCGTTCCGCTCACCGATATCTTCGCCCGCGCTCTGTTAGAGACGGGAACCGACAAGGAAGACTACGTCAAGCTATCTCAGCGGATCGGAAAAAGTACGGGGGGAATCCGAGGCAGCGCGATCACCGCGACTACCTTAGGTTCCAGGGAGAGCGTGGCAAAGCTGGTCCTGCGCGGCAAGTCAACGGTTTCGCAGTCTGCTGAATTGTTGAGCATTCTCAAGGATGTTTTGCTGAGCGCCAACTTCGACAATCGCGAGCGACTCAAACAGATCGTGCTCGAGGAAAAAGCAGATCAGGAATCTGCCCTGGTGCCGAGTGGTCATGCCTTCGTCAACCAGCGTCTGCGTGCTCAATTTACGGAATCTGGTTGGGCACAGGATCAGATGTGCGGGATTGGCTACCTGTTCGCCCTTCGTGATCTGGCCAGCGACATCGATAGGAAATGGAAGTCCGTCTTGAAAAGATTGGAGGCCATGCGTGAGACACTGTTGAATCGCAATGCCTTATTGTGCAATGTCACGCTCGATGCAAATAATTGGGAGGTATTCAAACCGGAATTGGAAGCTTTCCTGTCGTCGCTGCCGGCCAAAAAGGTAAAGCTTGAACCCTTCGATGTGCAACTGACTCAACGGAAGGAAGGATTGACCATCCCTGCCCAGGTCAACTATGTAGGCAAGGGGGCCAATATGTACGATCTTGGTTATCAGTATGATGGCTCAGCGGAGGTCATCATCGGTTATCTGCGTGTGACATACATTTGGGAAAAAATTCGTGCCCAGGGAGGCGCCTATGGCGGGTTTACCGTATT
>AR_comb_assmDRAFT_10687930_pt1 | contig 10641 bp, 8 predicted proteins | sample ArasoioldDNA_FD_10543 | JGI IMG/M metagenome (IMG submission 10543) | reverse complement strand
GCTCAAGCCCGGCGGTCACGTCATCATCGGGCTCTACAACTGGCTCGGGCGGCTGCCGACCCTCTGGCGACGTTCGTTGATCGAGCATTTCGGCGAGCGATGGGCAGTGCTCGACTCGCGGCTGCGCGCCGATCGCATGAACGCCGGCCGGCGCAGCGCGTGGTACATGGATCAGTACCGGCATCCGCACGAAAGCCGTCATTCGATGAACGAGGTGAGTCGGTGGTTCGATCGGGCCGGCATCGAGCCGCTGTTTTCCATCCCTCCGATCGGCGGTGAGCAATTCACGGATCGGACGCCTCTGTTTCGCGCCCGGCCGCCGGCAAGCACGCTTGCCCGCTTCGGTGCCGAACTGGAAATGCTGCTGACCGGTGGTCGCGACGGCGGGCTCTACATGATGATCGGCCGAAAGCGCGCTGGCTGACGAAGACCAGGTCGACGATGGCTACCCATGAAAATCTTGCGCGCGACCAGGACATCAAGGTTTCGCGGAACCGCGACTTCGGCTGGGTATTTACGATCGTCTTCCTGGTGGTCGCCCTGTGGCCGCTGCTCTCGGGAGGCGGCGCGCGGATGTGGGCATTGATCGTCAGCGGAGTGCTCCTGCTGATCACGCTCGCGACGCCAGGATTGCTGGCGCTGCCCAACCGCCTCTGGCAACGCTTCGGTCTGCTCCTGAGCCGTGTCACGACACCGCTCGTCCTGGCGGTCATGTTCTATGCGATTGTCGTACCCACGGGTCTGTTGAGGCAGCGTCTGGGGAATGATCCGCTGCGGTTGCGCAAGTCTCCCGATGGCAGCTACTGGATCACGCGCGATCCGCCGGGGCCTGAGCCCGGCAGCATGTCCAATCAGTTCTAGCCACCTGGCTGTGCAGCGCCACCATCTTCCAGCAGCGGAACAACTCGTAGTCCGATGCGAATCCTAGGAATCTCGGCCTTCTACCACGATAGTGCCGCGGCGCTGGTCGACGACGGGGAGATCGTCGCCGCTGCGCAGGAAGAGCGGTTTACGCGGAAGAAGCACGACTCGCGCTTTCCCGGTCACGCGCTCGACTACTGTCTCGCGGAGGCCGGGACGAGCCTCGACCAGGTCGATCTCGTCGCCTTCTACGACAAACCATTCCTGAAGTTCGAGCGCTTGCTCGAGACTTATCTCGCGTTCGCGCCGCGCGGCTTCGAGTCGTTCAGGATGGCCATTCCGGTATGGCTTCGGGAGAAGCTGCTGCTCAAGGATTATCTGCAGCGCGAACTTCGGCAGCACCGCCCGGATTTCGACTGGGCAAAGCGGCTCGTTTTCAGCGAGCATCACTTGAGCCACGCCGCGAGCGCTTTCTTCCCGTCGCCGTACGCTTCGGCCGCGGTGCTGACGCTCGATGGTGTCGGCGAGTGGGCGACGAGCTCTCTTGCCCTTGGGCGGGACAACGAGCTCCGCGTAATCAAGGAGATTCACTTTCCCCATTCGCTCGGCCTGCTGTACTCCGCGTTCACCTACTACACCGGGTTCAAGGTGAACTCCGGCGAATACAAGCTGATGGGGCTCGCGCCCTACGGCGAGCCGCGATACGCGCAGCTGATCCTCGACCAGCTCATCGACGTCAGACCTGATGGCTCGTTCCGGCTCGATCTCGCCTACTTCAACTATTGCATCGGCCTCACGATGACCAACCGGAAGTTCGATGCATTGTTCGGACATCCGCCACGCACGCCGGAGCAGCCGCTGACGCAGTTTCACATGGACATCGCCGCCTCGGTCCAGCACGTTACCGAGGAGGTTTTGCTGCGCATGACGCGGGCGATCGCCCGCGAGACGGGCGAACGCAACCTGTGCCTCGCCGGAGGGGTCGCGCTCAACTGCGTCGCCAACGGCAAGGTGTTGCGCGACGGCCAATTCGACGGAATCTGGATCCAGCCGGCGGCGGGTGACGCGGGTGGCGCGATCGGAGCGGCGCTGTGTGCCTATCACCTCCATCGCGGCCAACCGCGACCCGCCGTCTCCGGCATGGACGGAATGCGCGGTTCATATCTCGGCCCGCAATACAGTGCGCAGGAGATCGAACTCCGCCTGCGGGCCGCGGGTGCGCAATTCTCGGTTCACGACGATGCCGGAGCTCTCGCCGCCGCCGCCGATGCGCTGGTCGCGCAACGCGCGCTCGGCTGGTTCCAGGGGCGCATGGAGTTCGGCCCGCGTGCGCTCGGCGCGCGCTCGATCCTCGGCGATCCGCGATCGCCGTCGATGCAGAAGGTGCTCAACCTGAAGGTCAAGTACCGTGAATCATTCCGCCCGTTCGCGCCGGCGGTACTGCGCGAGCACGTGGGCGAGTGGTTCGAGCTTGACGGCGACTCACCCTACATGATGCTGGTCGCCGACGTGTTGCCTGGCCGTCGCCGCAGGATGTCGGCGGACGAGAACGCGCTGTTCGGCATCGACAAGCTCAACGTGCCCCGATCGGAGATCCCGGCGGTCACGCACGTCGACTACTCGGCCCGCATTCAGACCGTGCACCGCGAGACGAATCCGTGGTTCCATGCGCTGCTGGTCGAGTTCATGCGGCGGACCGGATGCCCGGTCGTCGTCAACACGAGCTTCAACGTGCGCGGCGAGCCGATCGTCTGCACACCCGAGGATGCCTTTCGCTGTTTCATGGGCAGCGAGATCGAGACGCTGGTCATCGGCCATTGCGTGCTGCAGAAGGAGCATCAGAACCCCGCTCTCAAGCTCGACTATCGGGACGCATTCGAGCTCGACTGAACGAGGTAGTGCCGCGGCCCGTCCTGCGCGGCCGCACGAGCCGCAAACACGAATCACTTGCGGAGTCCGCGGGCGCCGCTCGCGGCATCGGCCGCAAGCCAGCCCGACACCTGAGTCGCGACGAACTCGGCGAGCATGGTCTCCCCCAGCGCGTTGAAGTGACAGCAATCCATGTAGATGTCGCCGGGAATCCGATCGTAGAGAGGGATCGCGGAAATGATCCCGTGCCGATCGAGGAGTGCCTTGCGCTTCACCACCAGCTCGTATCCCGTCACGGCTCCGATCACGTTGGGGTGGCCCGAGACAAGCGAACCCGCATTGCGCTTTTCATTCTCGGTGAAGGTCTTGCCCGAGAAGTATTGAATCGGCTGCACGACATGCAGGTACCCGAAGTGATTGCTGAGGGACATTGCATGCATCTGCTCCGAAGAGCGCAGCCAGAGATCGAAGAGGTCGCCGATGACGCCGTTCTCGGCGGTCCCGACGGCCATGTCGAGCCCCAGCGCCTTTTTGCGCGCGATCCAGCCATCCGGCGAATTGATCGCCGATTCGTATCGCTCGAGATACTTCTTCAGGCGTATCGCATTCCGCGTGATCAGCGCCCGATGAATCAGGTAGGCGGTTCCGCAACGGGCATCCTGCGCCAGCTCGGTCCGCCGGGCGATGTTCCTTTTTGCCGTCGAAACCTCATAGGCGACCTCGTAATATTCGGCGCCTCCCGTACTCGGCGGCGCGATCTCCTGGGCCAGCGCGCCGATGATCGAACCCGCCGGCAGGATCGGCGACAGGCCCGCCTTGTAGTTTTCGTAGCCGAGCGCGAATTCGTTGAATCCGTCGAGGTTGAGCGCGAGGTCGATCCGTTGTCCGGCCGCGATGAGATACGACAACTCCAGGAGCTGCTGCGGCTGCTTTCCGGCCCCCTGCGCCATGTTGAGGACGACGACGCGCCGGGTCTTGAGTTCCGGCAGCGCCTGCAGCGCCGGTCGCAACTGGAGTCCGCCCTGTGGCGCGGATACCAGATTGGCCGCTACCGAGCCGCCGAAGACGGCGACGATGAAATCGTCTGCCGCAGGAACATGCGGGATTCGGACCTGCTCGCGCTGAAGAAATCCGAGACTGTTCGTATAGAACGAGCCCTTGCCCGAGCTGAAGGTCTCGGAATACTGCCCGGTGAATCCGAAATACGGATGCAGGCGCTGCTTATACGCAAGCACTCCAGCCGGCGCCGCCGCTGCTACCGGCCGCCCCGGGTTGAGATACACAATGCGCCCGTGCTGCCCGTAGAAATACGCCGCGCCGCCCACCTCGATGATCACGAGGCAGATGACGACGCCGATCACGGCGGCGAAGACGTTGCTTAGCCAACGCCCCTTAAGTGCCATGCGTTGGACGCCCCAGCCACGATTGCCTCTGTCCCGGTGCGAAGCGATTCACCGCGAAAATCCTTCAAACGGCCGGCCGGTGCGCCCGCGGTGCCGCACCGGCAGCGACGCGCTCCCCGCCGAATGATGCCCGCGCGGCTTCAGAACAATGTGTATATGAACGGCGCAATGACCGACCCCTGCGCCAGTATGAGAAGCCCGCCAAGCACCACCAGGGCCACGATGACGGGCAGCAGCCACATCTTCTTCCGGTGTCTCAGGAACGCCAGGAGTTCGCGCAGCAATGACATCGGCAACCCGTCGAATGAATTTCCCGAATCAAATGCACCCTGCACGACCGCGCGAAGATCCGCGGGATGGATCGGGCGCAGTGGCCAACTGACGCAATGCTATCAGACGCAGCGCGCGATGGCGCCGGTCCGCGGCTCATGCGCCGCGCTTCCGTTGCTGGAAGATCGCATGCAGCTTCTTGAACATCGGGCCCGGCGCACCGCCGGCGAAAGGCGCACCGTCGAGCCTGGTGACGGCGAGCACTTCCTTGGTCGACGACGACAGCCACATCTCGTCAGCGGCAAGCGCCTCGGACTTCGCGACGGGACGCATCTCGAACGGGAATCCGGCATGGCGCGCGAACTCCTCGGCCGCGTCGTACGTGATGCCGGGCAGGATCAGGTTGTCCCTGGGCGGCGCGACGATGACGCCGCCGGTCACGATCAGGACGTTCGACGCCGACGCCTCGGTGAGCCAGCCGTCCCGGAACATCACGGTCTCGATCGCATCGGCATCGGCCGCGAGCTGTCGCATCAGCACGTTGCCGACGAGCGAGATGGTCTTGAGATCGCAGCGGCGCCAGCGGTTGTCCTCCGCCGTCACGACAGCGACCCCGCGCTCGACCTGCGCGGCGGACGGCGTCGCGAGCGGATTGCTCATCATGAAGACGGTCGGCGCAACGCCCGTCGGAAACGTGTGGTCGCGCTTGGCGACGCCGCGCGTCACCTGGAAGTAGACGCCCTGGTCGTCGAACGGCTGCCGCGCGACCAGCTCCGTGACGAGCGCCGTCCACTCTGCAACCGTGTGTGGATTCGCGAGGCGTATGCCGTCGAGGCTTCGCTGCAGTCGCGCGAGATGATGGGGCAGCCGGAACGGACGGCGGCCGTAGACGGGAATGAGTTCGTAGACGCCGTCCCCGTAGATGAACCCGCGATCGAGCACGGGAATCCTCGCCTCCTCGAGCGGAAGGAATTCGCCGTTCAGATACACGATCATCGCGAGCTCCCAGGGGTCGTCACTTGAACCACAGGCGGATCGTGTCCCAGGCGCGGCCGAACAGCCCGGCTTCCGACACGTCGGCGAGCGCGACCATCGGCAATTCAGCAAGCGTCCGGCCCTCGAGGGCGACCTTGACCGTGCCCACGCGCTGGCCCTGCACGACCGGTGCGACGAGCGGCTCGGTTGCCGTCATCGTCAGCGCGAGCGCGGCGGCCTTGCCTTTCGGAAGCGTGAGGTACTGGTCGGCGAAGAACCCGGCGGCGACACTGGCCTCGGCGCCCTTCCATACGCGCAACGACTGCACTGGCTTGCCCGACTGGTAGAGCTGAACCGTGTCGAACGCCTGAAAGCCGTAGTTCAGGAGCTTCGCGCTCTCCGCCGCGCGCGCGGCGTCAGAGGCGGCGCCCAGCACAACCGAGACGAGCCTGCGCTCGCCGCGCTTCGCGGACGCGATCAGGCACCAGCCCGCGATCTCGGTGTGCCCGGTCTTCATCCCGTCCACATACGGATCGATCCACAGCAGACGGTTGCGGTTAGGCTGCGTGATGCTGTTGTAGCGATATTCCCGGAGCGAGTAGAGCTTGTAATACTCGGGAAACTCGCGGATGATCGCGGCGGCGAGCGCGGCCAGGTCGCGCGCCGTCGAATAATGATCGGCCTGCGGCAATCCGGTCGCGTTCGCGAAATGGCTTCCGGTGAGGCCCATCCGCTTCGCCTCCGCGTTCATGCGCGCCACGAAGGCCGCCTCGCTGCCGGCGACCAGCTCGGCGAGCGCGATCGACGCGTCGTTGCCCGACTGGACGATCATTCCGCGCATCAGCTCGTCGACCGACACCGCGCGGCGCGGCTCGATGAACATCCGCGAGCCTTCCGCGTGCCATGCCGCGGGCGAGACGGTCACCATTTGCGCCGGCGTGATGCGTCCCTCCTTCAGGGTCGCGAACACCAGGTACGCGGTCATGAGCTTCGTGAGCGATGCCGGGTCGCGGCGTTCGTCCGCGTTCTGGGCGACGATCGGCGCGCCGCTGGCGAAGTCGACCAGCAAGTACGACGCGGCCGCGATCGCCGGCGCCGCAACGGGAGTCGCAGATGCGGGCGCCGGAGTCGGCGCGGCTCCCACCGGCGCAGCCAGCAGAACGGCCACCGCGAGCGCCGCGGCCACGGCAAGGCGATACAGCGACATGGAATTGCGGCAGGAAAAGAGGCTGATTATAGCCGCGCGACGTTCCGTCGTTCAGGGTGGGTCGATTGGCAGGATGCCGACGATGTGCGCGTCGCGCCGATCGATGACGGCAGTCATCGGCTCGCCGCGGCCCATGAGCGGCAGGTAAGCCAGGCCGTCCTGCGACTGCCCTGATCTCGCCACCATCGCCCGGACCGCCGCGTCGCGCTCGGGGTGATCCTTGAGCAGCGCCGAGAGCGGTCGCGATTTATCGAGCACGGTCGCGACGACATCGCCATAGGGGACGTAGTACTTCGGGAAATTCTGGATGTCCTTCCCGGCGACGGCGCTGAAGACGAGCTTGTTCCACTCCTCGGCGTTCGACTGATCGGGAAAGCGGACGCCGATGACGCGCGGTCCGGTCAGCGAAAGCGTTCGGTACTCCGCCGGACCCGCGGCAAGGTCGGCAGGATCGAGCTGATCGGCCGGCACAACCTCGAACAGGCCCTTCACGAAGACCGTGTAGACGGGCCGCGCCTCGAACATGATGTAGACGCCATAGACCAGCGCCGCGATCTGCAGAAATGCAATGACCGACAGGTCGAAGCGCAGGCTCTTCTTCCGGCGGTCGAAGATGATGAGCGTCAGGAGCGGCCCGATCGCCACGTCGACGCCGACCAGGATCTTGAGGAGGCCCGTGCCGCCCATCGCGTCGAAGTAGGGCTGCGGATACCAAAGAGCGAGCATTACCGCGACGACGGTGATCGCAATCAGCGCCGAGATGCCGAGGTGGATCGCGGCGGCGGTCCAGCGGTTGAGAGACGCGAGGGCGATCATGCGGGGAGCTTCGTCATCTTCCGGACGGGCGGAAATCTAGCGGCGGCGCGCCCGTCGCGTCAAGCCGATGTGAACGCGAAGTCGACCGCCGGCGCGCGACCTCCGATCACGTCGGCGAGCGCGCGGCCCGACCCGCATGCCATCGTCCATCCGAGCGTCCCGTGCCCGGTGTCGAGAAAGAGGTTGCGGTAGCGCGTGCGGCCGATGAGCGGAACGTTCGACGGCGTCGCAGGACGGAGGCCGGCCCAGAACTGCGCCGACGCGCGCTCGCCCGCGTCGGGAAAGAGCTCGAACGTGCGCGCCACGAGCGCCTCGCAGCGCACGGGGTTGAGCTCGGTACCGTAGCCCGAAAGCTCGGCGGTGCCGGCGACGCGCAGCTTGCGGCCGAGGCGCGTCGTGACGGTCTTGGCGGCAAGATCGGTCAGCGACACCGTCGGCGCGCCGCGGTGATCGCCCACGTCGATCGTCGCCGAGTAGCCTTTGGCCGGGTAGATCGGGCACGCGACGGACAGCGGGCGCAGGACGAACGGGCTGTAGCTCGCAAGCGCGACCACATACGCGTCCGCGGTCAGCGCTTCGCCGTCGGTACAGCGCGCGCCGCGGATCGCGTCGCCTTCCGCAGCGAGGTCCAGGACGGTGACGCCCCACCGGAATCCCACGCCGCGCGCTGCCGCGAGGCGTGCGAGCTCCTCGGTGAAGCGGCGTGCATCGCCTGACTCGTCGCTCGCCGTGTAGATGCCGCCGGCAAGGCGATCGCGGCACTGCATGAGCGCAGGCTCGATCGCAACGCACTGGTCGACCGTCTTCACCTCGCGCACGACGCCGAGCTCGCGGAGCCGCGCGGCCGTGGCGGCCCCCTCCTCGAGCTCGCGCGCGTCCGTGTAGAACTCGAGGATCCCGCGCTCCTGCTGGTCGTAGGCGATTCCGGTCGCGGCGCGGAGCTCGCGGAGGCAATCGCGCGAGTAGAGCGCGAGGTTCAGGCACTGGAGGGTGTTGCGCCGGGTGCGCCATGGCAGGCACTCGCGCAGGAACGCGAGGCCGAAGCGCCACTGCGCCGGATCCGCGCGCAGCCGGAAGTACAGCGGGGCATCCTCGCGGCCGAGCCACTGCAGAATCTTGCGCGGCGCGGACGGATTGGCCCACGGTTCCGCGTGCGAGGCGGAGATCTGGCCGCCGTTCGCGTACGACGTCTCGCGCGCAGGGCCCGGTTGCCGGTCGATCACGGTAACCTCATGCCCGTCGGCGGCGAGGTACCACGCGGCCGTGACGCCGACGACGCCGGCGCCGAGCACCAGAATGCGCATCGTCACGCGGTCGCCGCAGCGGGCTGCGGCGCGGGCGCCGTCGCCTCCGCGTAGTCCTCCATTGGAATGCAGCTGCAGAACAGGTGACGGTCGCCGTAGACGTTGTCGATGCGCGCGACCGGTGGCCAGTATTTTGCGCCGCGCAGCGCGGCGATCGGATAGGCGGCCTGCTCGCGCGCGTACGCGTGCTTCCAGTCGTCGCGCACGACGGCGGCCGCCGTGTGCGGCGCGTGCTTCAGCGGATTGTCGGCACCGTCCGCCCGTCCCTCCTCGATCGCGCGGATCTCCTCGCGGATGGCCGACATCGCCTCGACGAAGCGGTCGAGCTCGGCCTTCGATTCGCTTTCGGTCGGCTCGACCATCAGCGTCCCGGCCACCGGGAAGCTCATCGTCGGCGCGTGGAAGCCATAGTCCATGAGCCGCTTTGCGACGTCGTCGACGGCGACGTCCGACGTTTCCTTGAGCGGACGGAGATCGAGGATGCATTCGTGAGCGACGAGACCGCCCGGCCCCGAATAGAGGACTGGGTACGCGGCGGCGAGGCGCTTCGCGACGTAGTTCGCCGCGAGGATTGCGCTCTCGGTCGCCGCCTGCAGACCGTAGCCGCCCATCATCGTCATGTACATCCACGAGATCGGCAGGATGCTCGCGCTGCCGAGTGGCGCGGCCGCGACCGGACCGACGATCGACGATCCTCGCCCGGAGTATCGATGCCCCGGCAGGTACGGCGCGAGATGGGCCCCGACGCCGATCGGGCCGACGCCCGGGCCGCCGCCCCCGTGCGGAATGCAGAACGTCTTGTGCAGGTTCAGGTGCGAGACGTCGGCGCCGAACTCGCCCGGCGCGGCGAGACCGACGAGCGCATTCAGGTTCGCCCCGTCCACGTAGACCTGCCCTCCGTGCGCGTGGACCACTTCGCAGATCGTGCGGATGCCTGCCTCGAACACGCCGTGGGTCGACGGGTAGGTGACCATGATCGCAGCGAGATCCGCGGCGTGCGCGGCCGCCTTCGCCTCGAGATCGGCGAGATCGACATTCCCGTCGCGGTCGCACGCGACGACGACGACCTTGAGGCCGACCATCTGCGCGGACGCCGGATTGGTGCCGTGCGCCGATGCCGGGATCAGGCAGACGTTGCGGTGCCCCTGGCCACGCTGTTCGTGCCACGCCTTGATCGCGAGGAGCCCTGCATATTCGCCCTGCGAGCCGGCGTTCGGCTGCAGCGAGACGGCCGCGTAGCCGGTGATCGCACACAGCATCCGTTCGAGCTCCGCCGCAAGCTCGGCGTACCCGGCCGTCTGATCCGCCGGCGCGAACGGATGCAGGTTCGCGAACTCGGGCCAGGTGACGGGAATCATCTCGGCGGTGGCGTTCAGTTTCATCGTGCACGATCCGAGCGGGATCATCGCGCGGTCGAGCGCGATGTCGCGATCGGCGAGCCGGCGGAGGTAACGCAGCATCTCCGTCTCGGCGTGGTAGCGGTTGAAGGTCGGATGGGTGAGAAAGGCGCTGGTGCGCGTCAGCGCGGGGGGCAGCGCATCCGGCGTCGTGCCGTCGAGCTCGCCCACCTCGAAGCCGGTCTCCGCGCCCGCGAACGCTCGCCAGGCGCGCTCGACGTCGCCCCGGGCCGTCGTCTCATCGAGCGACAGGCCGAGCGTCGCCTCGTCCACGCGGCGGAAGTTGATGCCCAGGGCGACGCCGCGCGCCAGGATCTCGTGCGTCCGCGCGCCCGTCGTCACGTTGATCGTGTCGAAGAACGACGTCGTCCGCACCGCAAACCCGGCGCGCACGAGGCCCGCTCTCAGGATGGCGGCGGACCGGTGCACTCGGCGCGCGATCGTCGTGAGTCCCGACGCCCCGTGATACACGGCGTACATGCTCGCCATCACCGCGAGCAGCACCTGCGCCGTGCAGATGTTCGACGTCGCCTTCTCGC
>AR_comb_assmDRAFT_10815069_pt1 | contig 10642 bp, 6 predicted proteins | sample ArasoioldDNA_FD_10543 | JGI IMG/M metagenome (IMG submission 10543) | reverse complement strand
TCGCCGCACGCGCAGTTGGGTGTGACCCCAAGTTCGCAAGCGGAGGTGCGGCCAACCGCTTCGCCGGTAGCGGTCGCTCCTCGAGCCACGCCCCCTGCGCAGCCTGAACCCGAACCCCCACGCAGTGTCTCTTCGGTCGCCGCCGAGATAAGTCAACTCGAAAATGAACTGACGCGCTTGCGGAGTGAAGAACAAGCGCGCCGCGCTGAGTTCGAGACTGCGCGTCTGGCAGCGGAACACGCGTTTCACCAGGACTCGACGAGTTGGCGTCAGGAACAGGAGCAAACTGCCTTAAGGCGCGCCGAGCAGGAAAAGCTTCGCATCGAGGCCGAAGCGCGCGAACGTGCCGCCGAAGAAACTCGTCGCCGCATTGGCGAAGAGGAATTGAAGCGCGTCGAGGAAGAACTCAATCGCATGCGCGCCATGGAAGAAACCCGGCGCGCCGAAGTTGAAGCCCAATTTCGGGCGGCGGACTTAGCACATCAAGCTGAACTTGAGCAGGTACGAAGATCTGAAGCAGAACAAGCCCGGATTCGCCTTGAGGAGGAACGTCGATTTCTTGATGCCGAGGCCAGGAAACGTGCGCAGGAGGACGAGGTTCGCCGGCGCGCGCAAACGCGTATCGCCGCGGTTGAAGAGGAAATCCTACGTTTGCGATTGCGCGAGGATGCACGCGTAAAGTCCGCCGAAGAAACTCGGCTGCTCGCGGAGGAAACCCAACGGCGGCGCGTCGAAGAAGAAGCTCGACGCGTAGCGGAGGCCGAGGCGCGGCAGCGGGCCGAACAAGAGGCACAGCTACGCGCAAAAATAGAGGCGGAGATGAGGGCCGAAGCTGAGGCCAAACGACGGGCCGAAGAGGATCTGCGCAAGCGTGCTGAAGATGAAGCTCGTCGTCGTGCTCAGGAAGAAGCAGAGCGACTAGCCGCCGAGCAAGCACAACGTGCCGCGGAAGAACAAGCCCGCCGCCGCGCTGAAGAAGAATACCGCCGGCAGATCGAGGAAGAGGCGCGCCGCCGCGCTGAAGAGGAGGCGCAAGCACGCGCTAAAGAAAATACGCGATTACGCACAGAGCACGAAGCGCGTCAGCGCGAAGAGGCTGAACGGCGCCAGCGGGCGGAGCTGGAAGCCCGTATTAGAGGAGAAGTCGAAGCAAAACTTCGCGCCGAAGAAGCTGAGCGTCAGCGAGCTGATTTGCGTGACGATACCGAACTCGCCATGACCGACGCTGAATGGTTTCATGGCGGTGAAGAGTCAGAATTTCAGCCCGTCAGTATCCCTGAGCCCGATGAGACAATTGTTCCTCGAGCGGCGGAATCTTCTGTCGATAGCCTTACTGCTAAAGATCGAGCCGTTGCAATGCGCGATCTTGCCGCTCACGGTAGCGAAGACGCTTTTGAGCGAATCACTGAAGGCTTCGACGATCCCGCGCCTGAGGTCCGCAGCGCCGCCGCTCGCGCGCTTTTTGATTTCCAGGAGGACCGCGCCGCCGCGTTTACCCGCGCGCTACGTGATGCCCCGGTCGATCGCCGGGCACGCATCGGGGCTGCGATTGCCGAGTCTGGTCTGGCGGATCAAGCGATAAACAATCTCACCGATGAAAGTCGCGACCGAACCTATGACGCGTTCTCGCTGCTGTTCCTGATGTCGAAATCCGGAGAGCTTAATCCCCTCATGCGCGCGATCGAGGAACATCCCAAAACTGAAGCACGTCTTGCAGTCATTAAGCTGCTCGCGTTGAGTGGCCAGCCTGAGGTGCTGCCGGCGTTTCGTCGCCTGGCTGTGCGCGGCACTTTGCCACCTGACGTCCGCTCCGCGGTAATGGAAGCCATTTATCAAATCAGCGGCCAGACGACAGAGGAGGGTCAACCGACAAACTAAACTTCATCACATGCAGATCTTCCGAAAGGCGCGGATTCTTGAACTCTGCGCCTTTTTCTTTTTCCGCCGATTTACCATTCACGATTTACGATTTACTATTGCTGGTTATGCCTTTCGTTCTCAAATCCGACTATCGTCCCTGTGGCGACCAGCCACAGGCGATCGAAGCGCTCTCGCGCGGTGTGCGCGACGGTGCGGAAGACCAGGTGCTGCTGGGCATTACCGGGAGCGGCAAGACTTTCTCGGTGGCTAGCGTGATTGCCGAGACGCAGCGGCCGACGCTTGTTATCGCGCACAACAAGACCCTTGCGGCCCAGCTTTACCAGGAATTCCGTTCGCTCTTCCCCGAGAACGCGGTCGAATACTTCGTTTCGTATTACGATTACTATCAGCCCGAGGCTTACGTTCCCGCATCCGATACTTACATCGAGAAAGATGCGATCGTGAATGAAGACATCGATCGTTTGCGAATGTCCGCGACGCGCGCGCTGTTCGAGCGGCGGGATGTGATCGTGGTCGCCAGTGTCTCGTGTATTTACGGACTCGGCGATCCCGATGCGTACTACGGCATGCTTGTTTTTCTCGAGCCCGGCATGCGCATCGCACGGGACACCCTGTTGCAGCGCCTGGTGGAATTGCAATACGAGCGTAACGACATCGACTTCAAACGCGGCAGCTTTCGCGTGCGCGGAGACGTCGTCGAGGTCTATCCGAGCTATCAGGACGAGGCATACCGCATCGAGCTATGGGGCGACGAGGTCGATTCAATTTCAACGATCGATCCGCTGCTGGGTGAAGTAAAGCAAAAACACTCGTCACGAGTTCCGCTCTATCCCAAGTCTCATTATGTGATGCCGCGCACAACCTTAAAGCGCGCGATCAAATCTATCCGCGAAGAACTCGAGTGGTGGGAGCCCAAGCTAATTGAAGAAGGCAAGCTACTGGAAGCACAGCGGTTGCATCAGCGCACGATGTTTGACCTTGAAATGCTGAAAGAGATGGGTTTTTGTCGCGGCATTGAAAACTATTCGCGGCACCTGACCGGTAAAAAGCCTGGCGAGCCGCCTCCGACACTGCTCGATTATTTGCCGCGCGATACGCTGGTCGTCGTCGACGAATCGCACCAGACAATTCCTCAAGTGCGCGGCATGTTTTTTGGCGATCAATCGCGGAAACAGACGCTGGTCGAATATGGATTTCGTCTGCCTTCGGCTCTAGACAATCGGCCATTGAATTTCGACGAGTTCGAAGAACGTGTCGGCCAACGCATCTACGTCTCGGCCACACCCGGACCATACGAATTGACCAAAGCCAGCGGCGAGGTCGTGGAGCAAATCATTCGCCCAACGGGGCTGATGGACCCCGAAGTCGAAGTGCGTCCGGTGAAAGGTCAAATCGATCACCTGCTCGGCGAATGTCGCCTTCGCGCTGAACGTAATGAGCGGGTACTGGTGACGACACTGACGAAAAAGATGGCGGAGGATTTGACCGAGTACTTCACTGAAGTTGATGTGCGCGTGCGCTATCTGCACTCGGACATTGAGACGCTGGAGCGTATCAGAATCCTGCGCGACTTGCGTCGTGGCGAATTCGATGTGCTGGTCGGTATCAACCTCTTGCGTGAAGGTCTCGATTTGCCGGAAGTTTCGCTCGTGGCGATTCTCGATGCAGACAAAGAAGGCTTTCTCAGATCCGAATCGTCCTTGATTCAAACGATTGGGCGAGCCGCGCGCAACGCGAGCGGCAAAGCAATTCTGTATGCCGATCGAGTGACACAGTCGATGAAGCATGCCATCGACGAGACCCGTCGCCGCCGCGAGTTGCAGGAGGTTTACAATCGCGAACACGGAATCGTGCCGCGGACGATCATCAAGCCGATCGAAGCCACGCTCGTGACTGCGGCGGAAGCTGATTACTTCAAGGTGCCTTTAGAATTGGAAGACATCGAGGGCTACAGCGCGGATCAAATAGAAGAAACCATCGCTCGTCTGGAATTTGAGATGCGGGAACACGCAAAGAAATTTGAGTTCGAGAAAGCCGCCGAACTGCGTGATCGGATCAAGTATCTGCGTGAGCGCGAGTTACAGGTAGCTTAATTTGGAGTGCGCCGGCAGAGCGAAGCGGCAACGGCGCTTGGATCTGCGACAGCGGACGTCCGATCCAAAGCGGTGTCGCGCTACGCTTGCCACCGCACTCCAAATTTAATGCTAACGAAGACGCAGCCTGACGAAATTCAAGATTACCTTTCCGACGCGAGTTTCGTTCGCGGCGGTCACGCTGCCCGCGTCGTCTTTCCCGAAACGGCTGAGGACGTCGCATTGATTCTTCGCGACGCAACCGAGACGGAGAGCCAAGTGACGGTTTCGGGGGCGGGCACAGGGACAGTCGCCGGTCGGGTGCCCTTCGGAGGAATTGTAATCGCGACGGACCGACTCAATTCCATCGGCGCAGTAATTCGCACCGATGACGGCGGGAGAATCACCGCCGAAGCCGGCGTTCGCTTAATCGAACTTCAGCGGACCGTCGAGTCACAGGGATTAATCTATCCGCCCGACCCCACTGAACGTACCTCCTTCATCGGCGGCAACATAGCTACGAACGCGTCGGGCGCGCGCACTTTCAAATATGGGCCGACGCGAAACTACGTAGACGCCCTGAAGGTGGTGTTGGCCAGCGGCGACGTGATCGATCTGCGACGCGGCGAACTACGCGCCGATGCGGCTGGGAAAATTTGTTTGCGCCTCGCCTCTGGCGCATTGATCGAAGCGCATTTGCCAACATATCGAATGCCGCGCGTGCGCAAACACGCTTCGGGCTACTACGTCGCGCCAGAGATGGACATCATCGATCTTTTCATTGGCAGCGAAGGAACGCTGGGTGTAATCGTTGGAGCTCAACTGAGGCTTCTGCCGAAACCAGAAGGCCTATTGAGTGGCGTAGTCTTCTTTATAGACGAAACGAACTTGCTGGCGTTCGTTCGCAGCGTCCGGGAGCGCTCGCTCGCAAACAGGGGCGGCTCGACTGTGATGCAGGATCCAAGCGGAAACCCGACCGTGAGGGAGGGTGCACTCGATGCGCGGGCATTGGAATACTTCGATCGAGAGTCTCTAACATTTCTTCGTCAGAAATATGCGGCCGTGCCTGAAAATGCGGCGGGAGCGATCTTCTTCGAGCAGGAAACCTCGACGCAAAATGAAGATTCATTAATGAGCGATTGGTTTGCGCTGATCGAACAACATCGCGCGCTTTCGGATCAATCGTGGTTTGCGACAAATGAGCAGGATCACGCAAAGCTGCGTGAGTTTCGTCATGCACTGCCCGTGCTGATGAATGAATGGTTCGCTCAATACAAACAACGCAAAGTCTCGACTGACATGTCTGTGCCGGATAACGCTTTTCCGGAAATGCTCAAGTTCTATCAGGACGCCCTGCGCGGCGGTGACTTGCGCTACACGATCTTTGGCCATATCGGTGACAATCACGTGCACGTGAACATTCTGCCTCGCGACGACACCGAAGCCGCCACAGGCTGGGAAATCTATCGCCGATTCATTCACAAGGCAGTCGAGCTTGGTGGGACGATCTCGGCAGAACACGGGATTGGAAAAGTGAAACGCGAGTATCTACTCGAGCTTTACGGCGACACTCATTTGCGAGAGATGGCGGCACTCAAAAGAGCATTCGATCCGGCCGGGATTCTCGGCCGGGGAAATATGTTTGATGAAGGTTTCCTGTAGGGGCAGCCTTTGTGGCTGCCCGTCGCGGGCAAGGGCGTGCCATCTGCATCTGCCCGCTGCGGGCAGGGACGAGCCCTGCCCCTACAGAAATCCTGCTTTTACTATTCACGAATTACCATTTACGATTCACGACCTATGTTCCGTTTCACCACCGCCGGCGAATCACACGGAAGAGCGCTAGTCGCGATCGTTGAAGGTCTGCCTGCGGGTCTGCCGATCGACGTTCAGCAAATCAATGATGAGTTGTGGCGACGACAGCAGGGCTATGGCCGCGGCGCGCGCATGAAGATTGAGCAGGACCGCATCGAGATTCTCAGCGGCGTTCGTCACGGTCAAACGTTAGGTTCGCCGGTCGCGCTGATGATTGAGAACAAGGACTGGGGAAACTGGCAGGAAGTGATGGCGACGAAAGCCATCGATATGCCGGCTGAGAAGTCGCGTCGAGTGAAACGTCCGCGCCCAGGGCATGCAGATCTCGCGGGCGGTTTGAAGTATGACGCCCGCGATTTGCGGAATGTGCTGGAGCGTGCCTCAGCACGTGAGACAACGGCGCGCGTCGCGTGCGGTGGCTTTGCGAAACAACTTCTCGCCGAATTCGGTGTCGAGATTCGCAGTCATGTGATTCAGCTCGGCGGCATTCCCGACACGCCGCTCGAACTCACGTTCGATCAAATCGCATCAATTCCGAAGGATTCGCCTCTGAATTGCGCAGACAAAGATGCACAGCAAAAGATGATCGATCTCATCGATCAAAAGAAAAGCGAAGGCGACACACTCGGGGGTGTGTTTGAAGTCGTCGTGCGCGGGATTCTCCCCGGTCTCGGTTCTCACACATCGTGGGACCAGAAGTTGGACGGTCGACTCGCCCAAGCGATTATGTCGATTCATGCGGTTAAAGCGGTGGCGATCGGCGCGGGATTTGAGGCCAGTTCCCTGCCCGGTTCAGAAGTGCACGACGAGATTTCCTACAGCGGAGAAACTAAGCAGTTCACTCGCGCCACTAACCGCGCCGGCGGTGTGGAAGGTGGCGTGACGAATGGTGAAGAGATTCGCGTGCGCGGACACCTGAAACCGATTTCAACGTTGCGACGTGCGTTGCGCTCAGTCGATATCGACACCAAGCAGGAGGAAAAGGCGGCGTTTGAACGTTCGGACATTACGGTTGTCCCTGCCGCCGGCGTAATTGGCGAAGCGATGATTGCGCTCACGTTGGCCGCAGCGATGCGCGAGAAATTCGCAGGCGATAGCCTGGGCGAAATGAAGCGGAACTTTGAAGGCTATCGAGCTCAGTTGCGAGGCTACTAAGAACTTCCCAACTAGCGAAACTCCAACCTTCATCGTAAAATCAAAAATTAGATCGCCAAACACTTTCAGAGGAACCCCAGATCAAGGATGGCACTTTTGAAAATCGTGGCCTGGCCAGACCCGGTTCTGACCACGCCCGCGGAGCCGGTTACACAGTTCGACGACGAACTTAAGAAGCTTGCCGAAGACATGTTCGAAACGATGTACGCTGCGCCGGGAGTCGGCCTCGCCGGGACTCAGGTGGGCATTTCGAAGCGTCTGTTCGTGATGGATTGTTCGACCGGCAAAGATCCCGGGTCGCGCTATTTCATGGCGAATCCGCAGATCATCCTTCAGGAAGGCAAGCAGGATGGCGAGGAAGGCTGTCTATCGATTCCGGGAATTTATTCAAAGGTGTCGCGCAGCATGCGCGTCATCGCGCGCGGCCACGACTTGAATGGTAAAGAATACGAGATCGAAGGAATTGAACTGGAAGGGCGATGCCTGCTGCACGAGACAGATCACTGCGATGGGATTTTGTATCCAAATCGCATCTCGCCGCTAAAGCGCGAGCTGGTCATGCGCAAGGTCAAGAAGCTGCAAAAGGCCGGTGAGTGGCCAACATAGGAAATTCTGGCACTTGTCAGAAGCCCGAGCGTGCGCGAGGCCAACTTTGAAAACCGCGAGCAGAACAGATTATCAACTTTTAGAAACTAGCCCTGCCTAACGGTCGGGCTTCTGACACCCGGTGAGGAATCAATGACAACCGAATTTAGAAACGAACCTTTTACTGATTTCAGCAAAGAAGAAAATGCGCAAGCCATGCGCGCGGCGCTCGCCAAAGTGAAGAGTGAACTCGGTCGCGAGTATCCCCTCGTCATTGGCGGCGAACGCATTAACACGGGCGACACGCTCGAAAGCGTTAATCCCGCGAACCGCGCCGAGGTCGTCGGCACGTTCCACAAAGCGACCAAAGAACTAGCGAACAAAGCCGTCGAAACTGCGGCGCAAGCTTTTAAAAGCTGGCGGAATGTCCCGGCAGAAGAACGCATAGACTTGCTGTTTCGCGTCGCCGCACTAATGCGCGAACGCAAGCACGAGTTCTCTGCGTGGATGATTTACGAAGTCGCGAAGACCTGGCCCGAAGCCGACGGCGATACTGCCGAAGCGATCGACTTTCTGGAATTCTACGCGCGCGAAATGTTGCGTTACGCCAGCAAGCAACCGCTGGTTGAATTAAGGGGCGAGGACAACCGGCTCGATTACATTCCGCTTGGCGTTGGCGCGGTGATTCCGCCGTGGAATTTTCCCTGCGCCATCATGGCAGGCATGACGGCCGCGGCGATTGTCACCGGCAACACAGTAGTGTTGAAACCTTCTTCCGATGCCCCCGCGATCGCTTTCAAGTTTTTTGAGCTGTTAGAAGAAGCCGGGTTGCCACCGGGCGTCGTGAATTTCATGACTGGTTCGGGCGCTGAGGTAGGCGACGTGGTCGTCGACCATCCGCAGACGCGCTTTATCGCCTTCACGGGATCAAAAGAAGTTGGTCTGCGCATCAACGAACGGGCTGCGAAGACCGCACCAGGCCAACTCTGGATTAAACGCGTGGTCGCAGAGATGGGCGGCAAAGATGCGATCATCGTCGCGGAGGATGCGGATTTGGACGAGGCCGCGACTGGCGTCGTGCAATCAGCGTTCGGGTTTCAAGGACAGAAATGCTCAGCATGCTCGCGTGCGATCATCGACGCGCGCGTTTATGACGCAATGGTCGAAAAGATCGCCGAGCGTACCGCCAGGATAAAAGTGGGCGCCCCCACAGACAACGCCACGGCGATGAGTGCGGTAATTAACGAAAAGGCCTTCAAAGCAATCAATGGCTATGTCGAGAAGGGTAAGGCTGAAGGTGGCCGCGTGGTCGCGGGCGGTGGGTCTGACGGCGAACAAGGCTTCTTCATTGAGCCGACTGTGATCGCCGATGTGAAGCCCGGCGCTACGATCGAGCAGGAAGAAATCTTTGGTCCGGTGCTCGCGATCATCAAAGCTAACGATTACGATCACGCTTTGGAAATCGCGAACGACACGCAATTCGGCTTGACCGGCGCAGTCTACTCAACCGATGAAGCCAAGCTTGATCGCGCACGCAATGAGTTTCACGTGGGCAACCTCTACTTGAATCGCAAATGCACAGGCGCGCTGGTCGGCGTGCACCCGTTTGGCGGGTTCAACATGTCGGGAACGGACTCGAAGGCCGGTGGCCGCGATTACCTCTTGTTATTCATGCAGGCGAAGTTGTCGTCAGAGAAAGTCGGCGCGACGCGCAAGCGAGCCGAAGCCGGAACCGCGATCTGAGATTTGTCGAGCGGGACTGCTGTAGGGGCAGGCCTTGTGCCTGCCCGTTTCTTTTGAGATAACGGGCGGGGACAAGCTCCGCCCCTACATTTTCATGCGCATCGTCTTCATGGGTACACCAGAATCTGCAGTGCCGTCGCTGCGACGGCTCGTCGATGACGGTCATGAGATCGCCGCTGTCTGGACGCAACCGGACAAACCCAGCGGTCGCGGAAAGAAGCTTCAGCAATCGCCGGTGAAAGCTTTCGCCCTCGAGCACAACCTCACAATTCATCAGCCTCAGAAAATCAGGAATGACGACGCGAAGCAGTTGTTCGCATCGCACAACGCTGACGTTGCGGTCGTAGTCGCTTACGGAAAGATCCTGCCACAGGAGTTTCTTGAGGCGCCCCGGCAAGGATGCCTCAACGTCCATTTCTCTCTGCTGCCAAAGTACCGCGGCGCAGCGCCGGTTAATTGGTCAATCGTCAACGGCGAAGAACTGACGGGTGTGACGACAATGCGAATCGTTGCGCAACTGGATGCCGGACCCATTCTGCTGCAAGAGGCGACCAGGATTATTGATGGTGAAACCGCCACGGAACTGATGATGCGGCTCTCAGACATGGGCGCAAAGTTAATCAGCGAAACGGTAAACAATCTCGATAACATCGAGCCGAAGCCTCAGGACGATTCGGAAGCGTCGTTCGCGCCGATTTTGAAACGCGAAGACGGACTGATCGATTGGTCGTTTGATGCTTTTGAGATCGAGCGGCGCGTGCGTGGATTTCAGCCGTGGCCAAATGCCTACACGTCTTTCGGATCTCTCCGTTTGATTATTTGGAGTGCCGTGCCGGAATGGATCGAACAACTGCAATTTCCCTTCGGCCAGGTAATTGAAGCCACCCGCGATCGCCTGGTCGTTGCTTGCGGCAATGGCACCGCGTTACGCGTATTGGAAATTCAGCCTCAGGATTCACGCCGAATGAGCGCGCGTGATTTCATCAACGGGAATCATATTCTCCCGGGGACGAACTTCGGTTAAATGTTAAGTCTTGGGACTTGGTACTTGGGTCTTGGGTCTTAGGCTACTGAGTTCTCATTTTTCATTTTCCACTTTTCAATTTTCAGTATTCATTTTTCGCTTCCTGCGTTTTGCCCGCTCCTCACCATTACTCGCGCAACCGATCAATCCAACTCGCATTTTCTTCCATAGTCGGCCGGAACGCTTCGCGCGGAGCCGCCGTTTCAACGTGCATATTGTCGTCGGTGTTGATGACCGCACCCTTGACCGCGGGTCCTAATTTCCTTTCATCACACACGAACCACGCGCGCACGTCTTCCGCCGTATGCAGTCCAATACGATTTAGCTCCAATTGACCACGCGCGTCATTGACCCGCTGCGTCATGCGATT
>AR_comb_assmDRAFT_10507035_pt1 | contig 10642 bp, 6 predicted proteins | sample ArasoioldDNA_FD_10543 | JGI IMG/M metagenome (IMG submission 10543) | reverse complement strand
TCGTTCAGGCCGTCGAGGATCCGCTCACCCGCCATGCCGTATCGACTATACGGCCCACATGCGCCGAGCAGCAACCGTTTACCCGGCTCGGAGGCGTCCCTTGATGTGCTCGGCGGCGCGTAACGCCAGGGCAGCGATGGTGAGGGTCGGCGGGGCCGCCGACGAGGTCACGAAGGAGCCGCTGCCAACCAGATAGAGATTGTCGACGTCGTGGGCCCGCAGATCCGGGTCCACGACGCTGGTGCTCCCCGTCGTACCCATGCGATGAGTGCCGATCTGGTGGGCGGCCGGGGAGATGGGTGTGAATTCGAGGTCGTTCGCGCCCGCCGCCCTGAGGATCGTCCGGGCGACGCGGCGGGCGGCCTCGAGCCCGTCCTCCTCGTAGCGCGACAGCCGATAGGCAATGTGGGGCGCCGGGTTCCCGAAATAGTCCTTCACCCGGGGATTCAGCGTAATCGCGTTGACCGGATCGGGAAGATGCTCGCCGTAGATCCGAATCCCCAGCCGCGTGCCGAACTCGGCCCTCACGCGCCGGGTCAAGGCCTCTCCGGTGAGCCGGCTCGACGACGCGATCTCGTCCGGCCTCGGGCCGGCCGAGTTGAGAAACTCCAGCATGAACCCGGCCCGTGCCGATCGCTCGCGATCGATGGCGAACTGGCGCGACATCGCGGTGGAAAACCCGATGCGATACGGGTAGACGTTGTCGGCCACCCGCCCCAGGGCGTCGATGGACGGTTGAGCCATGAACCGTGTGCCGACGAGCCCGCTGCCGTTCGCCAGGCCGCGCGCGTGCCGCACGGACGCCGACAGCAGCAGGAGTCGTGCGTTCTCGATGCCACCGGCCGCCAGCACGAACAAGCGCGCGGTCAGGCGGCGCTCCACCCGGTCTGGATGAAGGTAGATCGCGTGGGCGACGCGGCCGGCGTCGTCGGTCTCGAGTCGCGCCACGTTTGCCTCCGGCACGATGCGGACGTTGCCGGTCGACTCGGCGGCCGGGACATGGGTCAAATCGATGCTGGCCTTGGCGCCGGTCGGGCACACGTGGCACGTGGAGCACGCCTGACAGCGCGCCCGTCCCGCGTACGCGAGCGAGTTGCGCGCCTGGGGCAAATGATGAAAGCCGATTCCGAGCGTTCCACAGGCCCGGGCCAGGCGAGCGTCGCTGTAGCTGAACGGAAACTCGGGCAGCGGAAACGCCGTACTCCGCGGCGTGCCCCACGGCTCGTCGGCCACGCCGGCGACGCCGAGCGCGGCTTCAGCGCGCGCGTAGTATGGCTCCAGGTCGGCGTAGCTCAGCGGCCAGTCATCACCGCGCTTGTGCAGCGAGCGCAGACGGAAATCATCGGCATGCAGGCGTAGGGCGTACCCCTCCCAGTGCAGCGTGCTGCCGCCGACCCCCCGCGCGCGGCGTCCGTCCAATCCGTACGCGAGGCGGCCGCCGACGGTATAGCGGTCGTGGCCGGGCAGCGGGCTTTGCCACGGGTTCTCACCCCGCAGGTAGGCGCGCGCGTAGCTGGCGCGCTTGGCGAACTCGTGGCGCGGACCCGACTCGAGCACGGCCACCTTGACTCCGGCGCGACCGAACTCGAGGGCCATGATGCCGCCGGCCGCCCCGGCACCGACGATGCAGACGTCCGCGTCCATCAGGGCTCGGGGCGCGTGTAGCGGGCCAGGTCGCCGCAGCGGCCGGGAAACGTGTGATAGCCGATCGACGTCCAGCCGGCCGCCGACCTCCAGTACCCGACGATGAGCTCGGGCGCCAGGCTCGCTCGGACAAATCGAGCGTCGTCCGGCAAGGCGGCCTCGTCCTCGACCACGCGGATGTCGAGGCGATGACGCGTGATGAGCGTCGCGCGGTCGGCGAGGCTCAGGCCCGCGAGCCGCCCGCCGGCCAGACGGTCGAGCAGGCGCGCGGCGCTGCGATAGAGACCGACCCGGTCGGGGGCGCGATCGACCGCGTCGGCGATCACTTCGGTCAGCGTTACATGCGCTTCGGTCGAAAGCGCGCGCCCTTCCACGATCGACTCACCGAATGAAACGAGCGTCTCGAGCTCTGCCGGCGATAGCTGGGAGTCGTCGCCGCGCGCGGTGCGCGGCAGCAGCCACTCTGCGGTGATCAGAGGGCGCCCGAGCCGCCGCACACCTGCCCCGAGCAGAGCCGCACACCACGACGCGCATCGAAGCCACCGGCGACGGGTCATCGCCGGGCCCCTGGACGTGGCAAAAGCTGCGAGGTTACGGGTTCGTCAACTGTGTCGGCACGCACAGGAGCTGGATCTGCCCGAGCGCGACGTGCTCGACGCCGCCTGCCGCATTCGCTTCCGTGAACGGATCTTTGACTGTCGCCAGAATTCGCGCAGTGTCCGCTCCGCTGACCGTGTAGCAGGCGACCGCATTCCGTTGGGCCGGAGGAATTGGCGGGCCGGTCGGCGGGACACCCTGCGCGGTATTCTGCGTGGCGCCGATCGCCGGCACGTCGCAGATGAGGACGAGCGCATTGACCTTCATCACGTCGCCGTTCACGAAGCTATCGATCACGCTCACGGTTTGCGGTTGATTCTGACTCCCGTTGAGGACCATCCGGCAGGTGGTCACGCCGGCGTCCGGGGTGCCCATGCCGCCGCCCGCGTGAGCGGCCGGCAGCGCAGCGACGTAAACGGTAGCGGCCAGCATCGCCGCGGTGAGGCTCTTGGTCACCATGACGCTTCTCCTTCGATGGTTGTCGTCTTTCCCACGATCGTCCTACTTCACCACGATGACGAAGTCTTGAGCCCGAATCTGCGTCGTCGGGCAACCGGGGCTGACGCAGCTGATGCTCTTGAAGGTGGCTCCTTCGAGCACGCTGTTGTTGCCGCCCAGCGGCAAAGCTGAGGCGGGGAACTGACAGAGCAGGTCCACCCGCCCCGGGGTGCTACTCACATTGCTGCACGTCCCCCGCCCCTGGCTGTTCAGCTTCACGCCTGTTCCGTTGAGCGTCAGCGTCTCACGGATCACCTGGTCCGGCGCGAAGAACGTGGCCGAGCTCAAGATCGCGACTTGAATGTTCGCGTTGGCCCCTTTGCTCAACACCTTCGGGTTCGAACCCGGCTTGATGTCGATTGCGCATCGGACGGTGGCGCTGCCACACCCGAACGCATCGGGGATACCGTCGTGGTCGAGATCGGCGGCGTCGAACGATGCCTGCGATTGCTGGGCGTCCTTGTCGCGCAGCTCCGTGAGATTCGCGGCGCGGGCGCCCGAGCCGAATTCGAGGCTGGCGCGCGCGTTGTATTGCAGGTTCTGCCAGTCGTTGTAGCCGTCGAGTGTCGTACCGGTCCCGTCGCAGCCGGCGGTGAGATACTTGTTGACGTTCGATACGACCGTGCCGCCGATCGTACCGTCCCGATTCCAATCGATCCCGGTCCCGAAGTTCGTGCACTGCCCGGAGCCCGACGTGCAGAACGTGCCGAGCTGCGCGATCTGCATGCTGATGGACGAGTTCGTGCTGTACGGCGTCCGGCCCCCGTTCAGGAACGGGAAGTTCAGGATGTCGCCCACCCCGACGCTTTCGGACAGCGCGTTCTCGTCGAGTGTCGGCTGGTCGCCTCGCGAGTAGTCGAGCGGACGCGGCGACAAGAAGTCCGGCAGCTGGCGGCTGTAATTCATCACGCTGAAGTAGTTGGGCTTGCAGTTGACGTTGTCGCCGCCACCATGCCGCAGGCCGAGGTTGTGACCCAGCTCATGCATGATGGTCCCGGCCTGTTCGTCGCTCGTCCCGCGCTGGAAAAACGGGCTCGTCGGATCGGTCGGCCCGAAACCGGCCAGCGCGACGATGGCGTCGTCACCGGGCAGCTCCGAGCAGCCGGAAGCGCCGGTTCCGAAGAGGCTGTGCGCGAGAATCATGTAGCGGAAGCCATATCGCTTGGCGAGCGGGGTATTCGGGTTGCCGTTCGCCCGCTCGGCCGCCGTGCCGAACCAGCTGGCTCGCAGCGTATCGAAATCGGCATCGGTCGGTGGTCCCACGCCGGACGAAGGCCCCGTGCACGGCACCAGCGCCGTCTGGGTCGCGTGGGGGATCGCGTCGTCGATCTGGAAGTGCACGCGGACCCCATTGGGCACGTCGACGGGCGCGTTCGCGAAGGCGGCCTGGATATTGGCGAGCGCTTGTAAGTCGGGCGGGTGGCCCTGTGGGTGCGTCGAGTCACCGGTCATGAAGTCCAGCTCGACGAAGACATCTTTGATCGTCGGACTGGCACACTCCGTCGCAACGTTGAAGTTGCCGTTCAGGTCGGACGTAACGCATAAGATCGCGTCGCGAACCCCGTCACCGTCGAAGTCGATCCCCGGCAACCCATCGGCCCACCGCGTCGGATCCTCCCAGCAATCCCACAAGCCGTCGCCGTCCGTATCCTTCGGCACCGACAGAATGCCGTTGATGTCCGTGCGGTAGGGATCGATCACGCCCGTCGGAGCGTCCGGGCACGCCGCGGGCGCGAAGATCTTCGACGCCGGCGGAAGCCCGCAGGTGCCACCCGGGACGCGGAACGCTTGCAGCTGGTTCGTCGGAACGATCTTCGACCACATCGCGTCCACGTTGGCGAACGCGAAGGTGATCGGATCGCACTCGAGGTCGCCCAAGACTCCGCCCGTGAAAGCAACCGTCGCGTGATCACCGAGCACCGCGCCGGTGATCTTGTCTACGCGGCGCATCGTGGAGCTGTTGCTGCACGCGATGTCCAGCACCCCGCCGACGACCGTGAGGCCTTTGACCGAGCAGCCGGCCGGCGCCGCGAAGCTTGCCGGGGTCTGCGTGACGCCGAGCGTGTTGAAGTGAAGGATCGTCGCGCCCGTGCTGAGGTAGAGCGTCTTGTTGCTCGGGTCCCAGGCCAGGCCGGAGCAGCTCGCCGCGGCGGCGGGTTTCGGAACAGCTGTCACCGTGCCATCGGCGGTCGCCGTGAAGACACTGTAATCGATGGAATAGAGCTCTCCGTTGTCGCCACAGCCGAACAGGACGCCCTGATCCGGCGCGAGAACGAGGCCAGCCCAGCCGGTACCCGGAGCGAACGCCCTGCCGCTCTTCGTGGTCGTGATCGTCGTCAAGACGGCGCCGGTGGTCGGGCTCAGAAAGTAGAGGACCGCGCTGGCGGTAGCCTTCGATGACAAGCAGCTCGTGACGAGCAGCAGCGGCTGGCCGTTGATCACGCTCTGGGCCACGTTGAGCTTCGACGTTTGCACGAGCGCGAGCGCCGGCCCGACGGTTGGGCAGCTTCCCGACGGAATACCGACGGGGATCGTGCGCAGCAGCGCGCCTGCCTGCACGTCGTCGGCAGTCGCGGCGAGCGCCGGCACTCGAAGGTTCAGCGCGAGCAACAACAGGACGAGCAGCCCGAACGCCAGTCGGCTTACCCTCGTCCAACGATAGTGGGTCGTGTTCATCGTGCTCTCCTCATTGGTCCGGAACGCTCGGCGCGGGTTGATCGTTCCCAATTCTTTGCGAGTCGAAAGTCCAGCGCCCCACAAAGTGCTCGCCCCCTACCGATCAGGGCATGAATGGTCCCGTGTCGTCGTCGTGTCCTCGAGCGTAGAAACGAACGATGGGGTCGATCTGATCAGCATCGTGGACGAGGATGAGCGCGACGCACGGCACGGAGCCCGCGAGTAAGCGACGCGATCTCGAAGAGCTCGACCAGGCTTGCATCGCGAGCTCTCACATCGAATCGCGCCGGCGTCTCCCTTGCCCCTCTCATCGGTCGTGTCGATGACAGCGATTCGGAGTATCGGCTGTGGCGGGGAACTCTGTCAATGAGGAGACGCAGAAAGTCGGCCGTTTCCGGAAATCTCCGCGCCCCAGAAGACAGCCATGTTGCCCGTCACCCGATCGTGAAATCGAAAGAAACGAAGATCGCGAATTCGTGGGGTAACGAGAGACTACTTGGGTAACGCGAGACTACTTAAAGGTGTCTGATGCCTCACGGCTTTCTGACGTCACGGCGGAACGACGAGAAAGAATTCGCGCGGCGGCCGCGCGAGTGCTCGCGGACTCGCCGAGTCGAGATCAGTCGACTTGGGCCATGAGCGTGCGAACCCGAGCCGGCTCGTCGAGAGTTCCCAGCTCCGTGAAGATCGCCAGCGCTCGCTCGAGCGCACGATGCGCCCCCGACCGGTCATGCTCAGCGCGTCGAAGCTCGGCCTGCGCGACGAAGATCTTGGCGACGTCGTTGCGCACGCCAGCAGCGTCGAGGATCGCGAGCGCCGCATCGAGGTGTCGAACGGCCGCCGCGCGGTCCTGGTCGAGCATCGCGGTCCCGAGCAGGCGCTCGGCCAGGCCTTCGAAATAGCGATAGCCGGATTCGCGGCTCTTCACCAGCACCTCTTCAGCCAGGCGGCGCGCGCTCGCTGCATCCCCCCGACGCAGGTGGCTATCGGCAAGCCAGATCGCGTACCACGCTCGCGTGAAAGCCAGGCGAGACTTCTCGAACCACCCGACGGCGTCGGTGAGCATCGCGATGCCCTCATCGATCCGATCGAGCTTGACCAGCCCGTACCCCATGGCTGCCCGGGTCATCGCTTCGTCGTAAGGGCTTGGCGACAGGTCGAGTGCCTTCTGGCAGCAGACGATGCCGGCCGCGCTGTCGCCGCGCTGGATGTGTGTCCATCCGCTGCGCCACCAGCCGACCACCATGAGGCGCCGATCGTTGACTTTCTGGCCGTACTCGAGCGCGCGGCGGCAATAGTCGAGACTACGTGGCCAGTCGCCCATCGGGATGGCGGTGAGGCTGAGACCCCAGAGCGTCCGGCACGCCCACCACACATTGCCGTGCGCCTCGAACACCGCCAGCGCGCGCTCACCGGCATCGAGCGCTTCGCGCAGCCGGCCGGCATAGGCGTACACCTGGCCGAGACAGGAGTCGGCTGTCGCGCGGATCTCGTCGAGTCCGGCTTGCTCGGCGATCTCCACCGCCGTTCGGCAGAGCTCGATCGAGACGTCGGGACGAGCGCCGGTCAAGCTGTGCAGGAACCCGGTCCAGTAATACCAGGCGGCCTTGCGCGGGGCGTCGGCGTTCGTGTCGACGATCTCGCGGATCGCGCTGAGTGCGGTGACGTGCTCGGCGTGACGGCCCAGCGCAAACATCAGCTCGGCCTGCTTGACCACCGCGTCGATACGACGCAACCGGTTCGCGCTGGTGTCAGGCATCGATGCGAGCCGCTTGAGGGCCTCCTCGAAGAACCCCAGCGCCTCCACGTTGGCCCACCGGCGCTGGGCCTTTTCGGCTGCGGCCAGCCCATAGTCGACGGCCTTTTCATCGTCGCCGCTGCGCCCGAAATGGTAGACGAGCAGCTCGACGACCTCATCCACGCGGCTCGCGTAGAGCGCTTCGAGCCCCAGTCCGGCTGCCCGATGATAGTGACGGCGGCGGCGCTCCAGCAGCCCGGCGTAGACGACGTCCTGGGTGAGCGCGTGCTTGAAGCTGTACATCAGCTCTGGATCGTCCGAGCTGGGAAAGACGAAGTCCGAACCGTGCAGGACGTGCAGGCGCTGATCGGTATCGTTCGACGCCGTATCGACCACTTGGCAGAGGAGCGAGACACCGAAGCGGCGGCCGATGACGGCCGCGCCCTGCAGCACCACCTTCAGCGGTGACTCGAGCCGGTCGACCCGCGCCGCGATGATGTCCTGAATAGTGGCCGGAACGCGCACGTCGGCACGTTCGAGGCGCGCAGCGCCCGCCTCGACGAGGATCCCGCCCGTCTCGCGCAACTGAAGGACCAGCTCTTCGACGTACAGCGGATTGCCCGCGCCCTTGTCGACGAGGAGCGCGAGCAGCGAGGGCGCGATCGCGTCGGCCCCGAGCAAGGTGCGGATCATCGCCTCGATGTCACCGAGGCCAAGGACCTCGAGATCGATCCGGTCCACCATGGGCGGCTCCAGCCAGGGCACCGCAAAGCCAGGCCGCGCCGTCAGCAGCATCATGATGCGGCGGCGCCCGACGATGCGGGCCAGATGCGCCAGGATCTCCAGGGAGCTCGCGTCGGCCCAGTGGACATTCTCGACGACGAGCACGATCATCGCGCCGCCGCTCGCACGCACGAAGACCTCGCACAGGAGATCACGCGTCCGCTCTTTCAGCTCGGCGGCGGAAACACGGGTGAGGAACTCGGCGGGCACCGAGACGCCGAGAAAGTGCACGAGCAGGGTCAGGCGCTCTTCGTCCTCCAGATCGAGGCGCGCGAGGCATTCGGCGCAGCGCGCACGGACCTCGGCCGGGGGCATGCCCTCGGTCAGATCGAGGTAGCGGCGCAGAAGCTCGAGAACGGGGCGGTAGGGAATCGAGCGGCCGTAAGAGACACAAATAGTCTCCAGCTCGATCACGAGCGCATCGTCGAGGCCCCGCAAGAATTCGTACAGCAGCCGTGACTTGCCGGCGCCGGGCTCGCCGACCAGATACACGATGGCCCCCCGCCCGTCGTCGGTGCGCTGGAACGCATCGACCAGTCGGCCCATCTCGGCCTCGCGTCCTACGAGCGGCGTCAGACTTCGCTCGCGTGAGACCTCCTGGCGCGTGAGCTGCTGGGTGGCCCCGGTCAGGGCCCAGACGCGAACAGGCTCCGTTTTCCCCTTGACGGCGTGCTCGCCGAGATCGTCGAACGTGAAGGACCTTCCGCGAGCACGCCGCGTGCCGTCGCTCACGACGATCTGACCAGGGCGGGCCAGTGCCATCAGACGCGCGGCGAGGTTTGTCGTGTCGCCGACCGCGGTGTAGTCCATCCGGAGATCCTTGCCGATGGCCCCGACGACGACGAGCCCCGTATTGAGTCCCATGCGCATGCGAAACTCTGCATCGTGCATGCGACGGACGTCGTCGGCCAGCGGGACCAGAGCCCGCTGAATATCGAGCGCGGCCCGGAGCGCACGATGGACGTGGTCTTCGTGGGCTATCGGCGCGCCGAACAGCGCCATGACCCCGTCGCCCAGGAACTGATTGATCGTGCCCTCGTATCGATGCACAGCACGGAGGATCACCTCGAAGGCGCGATCCATGATGCCGTGGACTTCCTCGGGGTCGAGCCGCTCCGACATGCTCGTGAAGCCCGCGACGTCCGCGAACATGACCGTGACGATCTTGCGCTCGCCCTCCAGGGCACCGCGCGAGGTCAGGATCTTTTCGGCGAGATGCTTGGGGGTGTAGCTCTCGGGCGAGGCGAAGCGGTCAGCGCGCGAGGGCGCCAGATCGGGCGCTGCGGGAGGAGGCCCGCCACCGAGCCGCGCACCGCATTCACCGCAGAACTTCTGGGCCGGCGGATTGCGCGTCTGACAGGCAGCGCAGACAACCTCGAGGCGTGCGCCGCACTCACCGCAAAACTTCTGCTGCGGTGGATTCTCGTGACTGCAGCTTGGACACCTCATCAGCCGAGATCGAGAGTAGCCCCGGGGCCTCGCAAGAGGCAAGCGGGCTCAGCGACGGACGTCGGGCCCTCCGGCCAGGACGTCGGCCACGTCCTGCGGGCTGACGAGCGCGATGTCCCCCCACGTCGAGCACTTGATCGCGGCGACCGCGGTGCCCGCATCGATCGCCTCCTGGAGATCGCGCCCGCGCAGCGTGGCCCAGAGAAATCCGGCGGCGTACGCGTCGCCGGCGCCGATCGGGTCGACCATCTGGACCGCCGGACGCCGAGTCGGCCGCACGAGCCGCCCGGCGTCGAGCACCGTCGAGCCCTCTTCGCCGCGTTGCAGGCTGATCGTCGCCTTCGGCGCGAAACGAGCGAGCCCCTCCAGGATCTGCTCGGGTGACCCGGTGAGACCGAAGAGCGTGTGCGCCTCGGATTGACCGATGAAGAGATAGCGGACGCGCGCCAGCACGGGCTCGACGAAGGCGCGCGCCTCGGCCGGTGACCAGAGCGTCGCGCGATAGTTGATGTCGAACGACACCGTGCTGGCCTCGGCCAGGGCACGCTCGACCAGCGCGCGGGCCGATTCGCCGAGCGCGGGCGTGATGCCGGTGAGATGCACGAGACGCGCCTGCCGGACGGGCTCCCAGTCGACCTCGGCGACGGTGAGCCGAGCGAACGCGGAATCTCGCCGATCGTAGAGCACGTGAACCGGTCGCGGCGGCACACCGTATTCGAGGAAGTAGACCCCGACGCGCGCGCCGTCCGTCATGCGGACGTGCCCGCAATCGACACCGTGGCCGGTCAGATCGCGCTGGATGCGGGCGCCCCAAGGATTGGCGGGCAGCGCGGAGATCCACGCCGTGCGCAGGCCGAGGCGGGCACACGCCGCCGCGACATTGGCCTCGGCGCCGCCGAACTGCAGATCGAGCTGGCGGACGGTCTCGAAGCGCGCCGGCGAGGGAGCCGCCAGCCGCAGCAACACCTCACCGAGCGTGACGAGGTCGTGCATCTAACCGGTCTTCAGACTGACCTGGACCGACGTGCCGAGGATCATCGGGAGGTTCATATGCTCCGGCCGTCGGTCGGCGCCGAAGGTGATGAGCGCCGGCTGATTCTGCTTGGCCCACGACGAGAAGCGCGTGAGATCGAATCGCGCGATCGGCTTACGCGTCTCCGCATCGACGGCCACCTTCAGCGTCAACGGCGCCAGCTCGGCGCGATATTGCTCCTGCACGTCGTCGGGTCCTTCGTTGCTGGCGATCTTGCGTCGGAC
>AR_comb_assmDRAFT_10434999_pt1 | contig 10642 bp, 12 predicted proteins | sample ArasoioldDNA_FD_10543 | JGI IMG/M metagenome (IMG submission 10543) | reverse complement strand
CTGAACAATCCGTCGGGAAATATCACGTACGTTCCTTGGGGAACGTCGGGTGACACCGTGACTCAGGGCGACTACGATGGTGACGGTAAAGGGGACTTCTGCGTTCGACGAAATATTGGCGGTGCCGGATGGTTTATCATTCTGAAAGCATCAGGCGGCGTTGAATACATAAGCTGGGGATTGCCCACAGATGCCATCGTGCCGTGCGATTTCGACGGCGACGCCAAATCGGATCTCTGCGTCGCTCGCGTCGATGGGAGTAATAATTTCAATACTTATGTGTTGACCAGGGCCGGCGGCGGAACAGGGGCGAGTCCGATCGTGTTCGGACGGGCCGATCTAAATGACGCCGCTGCTTTTGGCGATTACGACGGTGACGGCAAGACCGATGTCGGTATATGGCGTCCTGGTGCTAGCTCTATGTTCTGGGTCAGACTGACGAGCAGCGGCAACGCGATCGTTCGGCAGTGGGGACTTCCGGGAGACAATTCGGTCGGCGAGTGGAACACGACGGAGTAGCGACCCTTTCACTTAGGGGCTCGAAAGGGCCCCTTGGTTTCTTTCTTATCGAATTTCCCGATCGGACCCGTGTCTCTTCGCTATCCCGTGTATTGCAACCACGCACCTAACAAAGTTCTGACCCTTTGCGCGAAAGTGTCCCGGAAATAACCCAACGCACTTCCGGGACTACCATACCTGCAAAAATTTAATTACACATATTTCTCGACAACCTTAGCTATCGCTTCGCGTGTCACCGCGCCGACAATTCGTTCCTGTTCCTGGCCGCCCTTAAAGACGATCAGAGTTGGAATGCCGCGAATGCCATACTGTTGAGGTACGTTTGGATTATTATCGACATCCATCTTGTAGACACCGGCCTTCCCTTCAAACTCCTCGGCGACCGCCTCGACTGAAGGAGCGATCATCCTGCACGGGCCGCACCACTCAGCCCAAAAATCTACCAATACGGGCTTATCCGCACCCAAGACGTTCAGTTCAAATTCTGTGTCCGTAACTGCCTTTGCAAAAGTTCCCATTTTTGTCTCCTAACTATTAATTATAAAAAATAAATTACCATCAAAAAAATAAGGATCACTAGTTTACGAGTTCGCGCTCGAGCGGGACGATCCCGACATCAAGCTTTTGATTACCTCTGATCACAGTGACGAGGTCTCGTCGCCCGACACTGTCTTCAGTCAAAAAGCGATGTAGCTCATCGATGCCGTCGATCCGCTCACCAGCGAAAGCGACAATGATATCTCCCGGTTCGAGGCCCGCTTTCTTTGCCGGGCTATCGTCATCCATCGAAACTACCAGGATGCCATTGTCGTTCGGCAAATTGTAATATCGAGCGATCTGGCGCCGAACAGGCACGTTTTGCCCTGCGACGCCAATATAGCTTCGCCGGATCCGGCCGTCGCGAATAAGCCGGCCCGCGATGAACTTCGCCGTGTCGATCGCGATCGCAAAGCACAATCCTTGCGCTGCCTGGATCATCGCCGTGTTGACTCCGATGACCTCACCCCGTGAATTGACCAGCGGCCCCCCGGAGTTGCCAGGATTTAAAGCTGCGTCAGTTTGTATAACATCATCGATCAACCGGCCCGATCTCGCACGCAAACTTCGACCGAGTGCTGAGATAACGCCCGCCGTTACCGTGGTCTGAAAACCAAATGGGTTACCGATCGCGATAGCTAATTGACCAACCTTGAGCGATTGGGACGAACCGAGATTCGCGGCCGCCATCCACGGACCGTTGATCCGTATTACGGCCAGATCGGTGTCCGGATCGTTTCCAACGAGGTCGGCCGCTTGACGACTTCCGTCCTGCCTCATTACGTAAAGTCGATCTACTCCATTTACAACGTGGCTGTTTGTCAAAATAAAGCCGTCCGGTGTAAACACAAACCCGGATCCGCTTCCTGCCGGGGATTGGAATTCCCCATCTCGCGCAGTCCGATTTTTCTGTTCGACCTCGATCTTTACGACCGCCGGTCCGACCTTTTCGGATGCCCAAATGACGGCATTTGAATAAGCGTCGAGCAACTCGTCGTCCATCGGACGCACAATGTCGCTTCCGCCGACCGGGGCATCATTAACAATGGTATTTGCCGTTAGAAACTCGAACGTTTCCTGCATAGCTTCATTGTAACAATAATAGTTACAGATGTCAAATCGTTAGGCCACACTCGCCTTGGCGAGCTCGGCATGAAGGTTGATCTGAACAGCTGCCAATGCCTTGCTGATCGGGCAGGTTTCCTTTGTGGTTTCGGCGACCTCACGGAAGCGCTCTTCGTCCAATCCAGGAACCTCGGCGTTCGTGCTTAGATCTATGCTGCGGATCGCGAAGCCATTATCATCTTTGCCGAAATGAACGATCGCTTCACTGCTAACTCGTGCCGCCGGCGTACCTTGTTTTTCGAGCGCGGCATTTAGCGCCATCGAATAACAACCGGCAAGCGCCGAGGCAACCAATTCCTCAGGGTTGGTCCCGGGCTCGTCGCCCATTCTGGTTGCGAACGAGAATGCTCCGTCAAATGTGCCGCTGCCGAGCGTCATTCTTCCCTGCCCCTGCATCAAGTTTCCTTTCCATTCCGCTGTTGCTTTCCTGTCTGCCATTTTTCCTCCTTACTTTTGATAAATTAGGCCTTTGCCGACGATACCGTCGCCAAAATTGTCGCAGCTTGTGCGGCATTCAATTCCTTGTTATAGACATCCGAGCCAGGCTGCTGCAGTTTTCCGCCTTCTCGCAAGAAGCCGGTGTCGACCGCTTCGAATCCGATCTCCGCGATCAACTTTGCAACGATCGCCTTAGCTTCGGTATCATCGCCCGCGATAAAGATCGCACGGCGCTCCTCGAGCGGAAGGTCCTTGTTTCCCTGCGTCTTCAAATGCTCAAACCAGATCGTATTAAATCCCTTGACCAACCGGGCTCCCGGCAAATGCAGGAGAAGCATCTCGCTCGAGGTAGTGCTTCCGTCGTCGAGAACGTCATAGTTCCCATCGCGACCGTGATAATAATTATTCGAATCGATCACGATCTTGTCTTCCCAGCCCTCGACCGGCAGTTCGGTGTATTTGGCGAAAGGGATCGAGATAAACACCACGTCACCAAAATCGCGGGCTTGTTCGACCGTTACGGCGGTGGCATTGTCACCTAGCTGCTCGACAAGTGTGTCTAGTGTCTGCGGCCCTCGAGAATTGCTTATGGCTACTTCATGGCCTGCGTCAACGAAAAGTCGCGCGGCAGTCGAGCCAATGTGCCCTGCTCCAATAATTCCTATTTTCATTTGCCTACTCCTTGTTTTTCTAAAAAGTCACAACGATCTTTCCAAAATGCGAGCCCCTTTTCATATAACGAAGAGCATCCTTCACTTCATCAAATCCGAAAACACGATCGATCACCGGCCGCATCTCGGCACGTTCGAGCGTCGCATTCATCTCCTCGAACATTATTCTCGACCCAACGAGAACACCGATCAGTCTGAGAGCTTTCATAAAAATGGGAACATTTGTGAACTCTCCTTTTCCCGCAACCACTCCGATAACAGCAATATGACCGCTCATTCTTGCGGCACGCATGGAACGCGCGAGCGTTCCTGCACCTCCAACTTCAACGACGTGGTCTACTCCCTTCTTGCCTGTCAGATCGAGAGCAATATTGTCCCAGTCCTCGTGATCCGCGTAATTGATCACGTCATCGGCACCTAGTTCTTTTGCTCTTGCCAGCTTTACATCAGAACTTGAGGTCACGATCGCTCTAGCTCCAGCCAACTTTGCTAACTGAAGCGCGAACAAAGAAACTCCGCCTGTTCCCTGGATCAGCACTGCCTCGCCCGCTTTGAGTCCGCCAGAGACCATTAGTGCGTTCCAGGCGGTCACACCTGCACAGGGCAAACATGCCGCTTCCTCAAACGAAAGATGTTCCGGAATCCTCGCCAGGCCGCTTTCGCTGAATGAGCCATATTCGCGCAGGCAGCCGTCGAGGTCGTGACCCAGCGTGGTCTTCGATTTTGGATAATCGAGTTCGCCGTCGATCCAGCCCTGCATAAATGTCGGGCAAACTCGGTCACCGATGTTCCATCGAGTCACGTCATCGCCGATATCAACTACTTCGCCGGCACCATCGGAAAATGGCACAAGTGGCAATCGCAGCCGCGGGTTGTAGGTGCCCTCGACCATCATCAAATCGCGGTAATTGAGCGAGGCAGCATGAAATTTCACCAGCACCTCGCCGGCAGCAGGCGATGGTCGATCGAGATCGACCTTTGACAACTCGTCTATCCCAAATCGTTCGATCTGAAATGCTTTCATTCAGCAGCGCCTATTTCTTCCTCGGCGCCCTTAGATCGAGCCTGATGACAACGCCATCGCGAATCAGATCGTCCGCTTTACCGGCGTAGCTGATCCCGAAATCCTTCCGATTGATCGAGAACTCGGACTTAACCTCTACGTCGTCGGGATCGACCTTGATCGTTGCAGGAAAGGTGATGGACTTCTTCACACCGTGAAGATCAAAATCTCCGGTCACGTTATAGCTATCAGCGCCGCCAGCAGCGTTGGGCTCGATCTTCGTCGAGGTAAATGTCGCTTTTGGAAACTTCTCTACGTCAAAAAAGTCAGGCGTCTTTAAGTGCTGTGTAAGCTGATCTACATTCGCGTAGATCGATGCGGTTTCGATGTCCACGTTGACGCTGCTCGATTCAGGTTTTTCGCCGACAAGATCGATCGTGCCGCTAAATTTTTTGAAACCACCCTCGTGTGAACCCGTCACCTTTGATCCCGTAAACTCGATCTTTGAGTTTTCGGGATTGATCGGCAGCGAGACCACTGTTCCGCTCGGTTTTACAGCAGTTGTGTTTGCCGCCGTCGACGGCTCAGAAGTGGTTGCCTTTGTCTTATTGGCCGACGGGTCCTCGCACGCGCTCAGAAACAGGCAAAACGAAATTAAAAGCAGATACCCTCGTTGCATGAAATAAGTCTCCTCTTATGTTTGTGATTCAGTATTTTAAACGCAAAGCGGGCGTTTCCGCCAAAAAGCAATTGCTGATTCTTAGCGTTGGTGTTGCCGTATCAAGCTCCAAGTCCCAAGAACCTTGCCAGTAATTTGAACGTCTCGATCAGTCGTGGCAGCCAGTGAATAAGGATGTTGCTCATGATTCCCTCCCGTGTTTGTAACAACTATTGATACAAATAAAGCCAAAAAAATTTTATGCGATTCTTACTTCCGTCATCTGAAGCACATCGTGCAGTGAATACTGCGCAAGCTTTTCGCCGACTGTACGGTCGATCTCTTTTTGAAGATTGCACAGAATCGCTTCGATGTTTCTACCTACCGGACAATCTTTGTTCGCTCCTTTCCGATGAAGCGCAAACACTTCCCCACATGAGACCGCATGGTAAACGTCCGCTAGCTTGATATCTTGGGGATGTTTAGCCAATCGTGTTCCACCAGCTGCGCCGGTCTGTGAAGCTACGAGATTTGCATGCCCAAGCTGGCTTAAAAGTCTGCGGATCACAACAGCGTTCGTATTTACACTGGCGGCAAGGCACTCTGATTTGACATTCTCACCCTCCGAGCGCGCGAGCATTGTCAAAACATGCACCGCCATCGAAAATTGGCTGTTAGCCGCCATAACTGTAACAAGTATAGTTACAATTCAGGATCTTGTCAATCTACAATTTTTGGGAACGTCTGGCAAGCGTTTTGCATTGTAAAACGAATCCGGTAGCGAGCTACTGTTTCCAGCCAAGGCGGATCCGGAAACGCTACCGGACAATCAAAATATGACGTGAACAAGGAGGTAACGCTGCCGTATGATCAGAATGCGATACATGGTAAACGATGTCGAAGAGGCCACCGAATTCTATACACAACATCTTGGTTTCGAGGTCAAGCAAAAAAATCCCCCGTATTTTGCGATGCTTACGCGCGATAACGTGGATTTCGTCCTAAGCACGCCTTTTGGACCCGGAGGGGCGGCAAAACCGATGAAGGACGGACGAAAACCCGAGCCTGGAACTGGATGGAACCGCATCATTATCAATGTCGATGACCTGCCATCGGAAATTGAACGGCTTCGTGGTGCTAATGTTAAATTCCGCAATGACATAGCCACTGGGCCCGGCGGTTCGGAGATCATATTGGACGATCCTTCGGGAAATCCTATCGAGCTGTTCCAACCTGCAACTCAAAGGACGCAAACGGCGAGTTAAAAAACTTTATCGACTGCTAATTTGAGTGTCGAACGCGGCTTCGGCTATCAAACTCGGCCGGTTTTCGACGAATTCCCCGAAACCCAAGCGGCGTGGTCGGTCGAGGAATCGGAGCGTAGAACTGCGCTAAATCGTCCGGTTTGCGATACTTGCTAAGTGATTTGGCGTCGCTCCGGTTGGTGTCGATAACGTGTAGTGAGTTGTCCCGGGATGCCCATCGCTTGTTGCCTGTTCTCTCCATGCCTTCATCTCCTGCAATTACCCGGGACAATGGCAACTTCTGTGCCGTTAAAGTGCCAGAAAGCAGGTTTTATTGGGCTTTGTACTGTACTACTTCGAAACACGCGCTTGTGTCACTGTAAAGAACTGTCACAACAAAGCGACATCGTCCGGGAAACCAACCTGTAAGATCGAGAAACAGTCGAGGCGAGAGGACTTGCACAAAACCTCCTGATCAAGCTAGTGAAGCGAATCTTAACTATTTCAGCCGTTTTGATCCTTTCAATAGGAATCTATGGTCAAGGCGAAGTAATTACCAACGCACAAGTCGTTGAAATGACAAAAGCCGGCCTTTCATCAGAGATAATTTTGAAAAAGATAAGCTCGACAATTTCAAATTTCGTTGTGTCGACTAACGAGCTCATCGAATTGAGAAAAGCCGGCGTCGATAATTCCGTCATCACCGCGATGATGAAACGAAGGTCGACCAGTATTCGTCCACTTTCAACGGATATCGCCTCGGGTGTGACCGGCCAGCCGACGGTAGTTCAAAAAACGGCTCGTGAAATGGTGCTGAACGCGAACACTATCGCGCTGCAAAAGTCCTCGCTTAATCCGTCGCGTCAGGCGCTCGAGAAAGAGCTGTTGAAACGTCCGGACTGGAGAGCGCTGAATCTGACGATCGATCAATATCGCGACAATGCGGACCTGTATATCGATGTCGGCGTGGTACCTCTGTCCCTTTTGACGCACCGGTATGTTTATCGCATTTACGATCGCCGTAGCGGTGCCATTCTTGCCGCCGGCGAGACTACGTCGTGGGGTTCGCTGGCCGAGAATCTCGCGCGCCATATTTCAAGATCGCTTGCTGCCGTCAGAAGCTAACCTTTTTATGAAGTTATCAGTAAAAAGTTTTCTTGTTGTGACTTTGCTAACTCTTGTGTTTCTTTCCAGAGTATCGTTTCCGCAAGATCGATACGAGGTCGAGACGCTGAGAAATCCAGATGCGGGGAAAAAGGACACCCGTGAAGTGAACGCCATACTCATTTTTGATAAGGATGTAATAGCGATCCGATCACGCCGGTCGAAGGAAGTCTTCAAAGAATTCAAGATCTCGGATATACGAGCGGTAGAGCATTCCTATTCCAAAAAGCCGCTCTTTTCTCCCGTCATGGCAGCGGCGATCGTGTTCAGCGTCGTGACGTTGCTACCCGTATTCCTTTTCGCAATAAAGAAGGACAAACACTGGCTAACTATCGTGGCGGGAAACGATTTTGCGGTGCTGAAGGTCGAAAACGATAATTATCAGCTTATAAGAACCGAATTCATCGCGAGAAATATCGGCGTGGTCGATATCAATGAGAGAAAGCGATGAGGCGTTGCGTGACTCATTCACGTGTTCACTGATCTACGAAGAGTGTCGAGCGAGTCTCCAGCTATCAATGAAAATACTCTGACACGATCGTCGCGAGAGAACTGCTTTGCCGTTAACGAATCGCAAATGATCATCGATGCCTGAGCGGTCGCTTTGCGCCAGTCTTTGTCACTAGTGGAGCGGGTGATAACGGTATCCGCATCAATGTCTGCTGCCAGTAAAAAGAGTCGAGCAAACGATATGAACTGTTTCCAGCCGGAAACAACAGCAATGAGGTCGCCTTCCGACGGCCGGTCCTGTCCTTGCATGGCCGACGGAACCGAATTCGGATCGAGGTACGAGCATCCGTTGGCACCGACGATTTGATCGAGCTTCGCCCTTTCGTCCGCTAAGGCAACGACCTTGGTTTTGTCGTCGATGTTTTCCGGTCTCAGTTTTTCAAGTGCGATACCACTAGTTTCGAGACTGGTTGCTGCTTTTATTTCAGCAACGAGGATCTCTCGTAATTCTTCATTCGATTCAACAACCAGAACTCGGTCAATTCTTTGCTTGGAAAGCTCATTACTGAGCACTTCACCAATGTCGGTCGGCGAATAACCTAGTCGGGCAGCATTCTCAAGAAACTCCGCAAAAAGGTCGTTAAGAGTCGCATGGGCGGGCGTTGACGAAGCATCGGCAACATATACTCCACTACCTTTTTTCAAAGTAACCAAACCGTGCGACGCCAGCTCTCGGTAGGCCGTCGAAACCGTGTTTTGATGAACTCCAAATCGTCGTGCCAGTTCGCGGGTACTGGGGAGACGTTCGCCGGCTGCAAGATCATTGCTGGCGATCCCGAGCGTGATCTGAGCAACGAGCTGATCGTGGACAGGGACCTCAGAGTTTTTCGAAACCCAAAGCTTCATTTCAGTTGCGGCTCGAGAATAATAAAAGAGCCGGGTCTTATTTCAAAACCCGGCTCTCAACAGAAAAAGACGTGTGTTTATTTGTTAGGAATTTTGATCTCGCGACCGGCACCAAGGACCGAGTTTGGAAGAAGTCCGTTAAACTTTGCAACCTCGGTAGGATCGGCTCCGTTCCTAACGGCAAGCTTTGCAACAGTGTCGCCGGCAGTAGCCTTAACGACCTTAACATTCGGAGCAGTGCCTGTCGTAACCGGCGTGGTCGGACGAGTATAAGCTATAGTCGTCACTCGATTACCAGCCATCGGTACAAATACCTTTCCTTTAGGCGAGGCCATTCCGGGGTTAGCAGCCATCAGATCAGAAACGCTTACACCAGTTCGGTTCGAGACGGTCTGCCATGTTTCGCCTGCTTGCGAAGTGGCCAGATTCGAAGTGTTGATCTTCGCGGCTGGCGCTCGCTTGAACACCGCAACGACTTCATTGGCTTTACCCGGAGGTACATTGACGATGTACGGCTCGGGTGGTGTAACGTTGCTGCGAAGCTGCGGATTCAAATAACGCAAATATTGAACGCTCGTGTCTGAAGCCTGGGCAAGAATGCTCAGGTTTGTCGATCCTGGCACGCGTATACGGTCGTACCGAAGAGGAGCAGCCGGGCGAATTCCACCAAATCCGTACTGATGAGGGCTGTTTGCGATAAGTATGGTTGCGAGGATGTTTGGAACGTAATTCCTCGTTTCCTGCGGCAGGTACTGATACGACATCCAGAAATTCGAAACACCAGACCGGCGGATCGCACGGTCGACATTTCCCTCTCCGGAGTTGTATGCGGCCATCGCGAGTTCCCAGTTGCCGCCATAGCGATTTGCAAGGAATTTCAGATAACGAGCAGAAGCACGTGTAGCTTCATCAAAGCTATTTCGCTCATCGACGTAGGCCGTTCGCTGCAAGCCGAAGCGTGAACCGGTACCCGGAATGAACTGCCAAAGTCCGGACGCAGCTGCCCACGACAGCGCCGTGGGTTTCCAGGTACTTTCAACCTGACCGAGCCAAGCCATGTTCTCGGGAACTCCTTCTTCGCGGAAAATGCGCCGAGCCATGCTCATAAACATGCCAGAACGATAAAGGCCGATCTCCATTGTCGAACGACCGCGTGCCTGGTAATAGTTTATGAACTGCTGGATCATCGGATGCACCTGGAAAGTAAATCCAAGCGACTTGTTTGCAACAGCGTACTGGATGTACTGGAACTGCTGTTGCGCCGCTGGTGTATCGAGCTGCTGTTCTTCAGGTGTCAACTCTAAACGAGCAAGTTCATCCAAGGGCGAAGGCTCAAATTGCTGTTCGTTAAACCCGACCGTCATTTCATTTGGAACAGCAGTACCACTCGAAGCAACCGTGGCCGGAGCACCAGTCGTTACCGTAGTATTCTTTTTAACTGTTGCAAGTGCGACGACATCGTCGGCAAGCTTGAAGTCATTTGCATTCCAAGCCCAGCCGCAAGTTGCCGAAAGCTCTCTTAACCTCGGCTGCTGCACGTCGGTCGGAAACTCGATGCGATAAACAGTTTCGATCAGCTGGTTATAGCAACCCGAAAGTTTTTGATCGCGCTGGACGTTGATGGTGGAATAAAGAAATACTTCAACCGACTTGTCGAAATTCTCACCTGCGTCAGAGCGTCGATTGTCCTTAAACGCTTGAAGACCGTCGCGAAAATAGCGACCTGAATCGTCGAGGACCCTAGCGACCGCTGCCTGAGCTTTCTGAATTTCGGGAGTTACAGTCTGATTGTTCGATTGCTGGACCTGGCCTGCGATCGAAAGAATGAATGCTAAAAATATGAATGAGGTAAAACTTAAAACCCTGAGAACGGTTGTTTTCATCAATTTCGTCTATACTCCTGCAACTTTCGGGTTAGGGCGAATGT
>AR_comb_assmDRAFT_10027091_pt1 | contig 10642 bp, 6 predicted proteins | sample ArasoioldDNA_FD_10543 | JGI IMG/M metagenome (IMG submission 10543) | reverse complement strand
TTCTCTCCCTCTTCCTCTTCGACGCGGAGCTTCAGCTTCGATTTCAGCATCAGCGCGCCGTCTGTCACGACCCGCTCGCCGGCCTTCAGGCCCTCGGCGATCTCTACGGCGTCACCGACCGTGGCGCCTACCCGAACGGGCCGTGTCTGAAAGTGCTCCTCGTCGACGCGTACGAACACCGTCGGCACACCATCGATGTCCTGAATGGCGCGTGCCGTGATGACGAGGACCTCGCGAGCGGCAGACACCGGCAGTGCGAGCGTCGCGAACATTTGCAGCTTCAAACGTCCGTTCGGGTTTGCGACCTCGCAGCGGACCTTTGCGGTGCGCGTACCGGGGTCGAGCACGTCACTGATGTTCGTGACGCGGCCCGAGAACTCTTCTCCAGGGTAGGCATCGACCGTGACCACGGCGTTCTGCCCGACGCGAATCTTCGCGATGTCCTTCTGGTAGACGTCGGCCAGCAGCCATACTCTGCCGAGGTCGGCAACCGTGAACAGCTCGCGCTCAGGGTTGATCGTCTCGCCCTGTGCGGCGTGCACTTCGGTCACGACGCCACCGAATGGCGCACGCACCGCGCTGGTGGAGCCGGCATCGGCGTCACCGCCCTTGCGCAGCCGTTCGAGATCTGCCTGCGACACCCCCAGCCGTCGCAACTTCTGTTCGACGCTTGTGACGGTCGCACGGGCGCTGTTGACCTCGGCGAGCGCACGCTGGTGCTCGGCCGATCGGCGCTCTCGTTCACTCCTGGACACACCACCCATCTCGAGCAGGTTGTCCGCACGTTCGACCGAACGTTTCGTCACGTCCGCTTCGGCCATCGCGCGGTCCAGCGCCGCGACCGCGGAGTGATACTGGGAGACCAAGTCCCCTTCAGTGATGCTGTCGTACGTCAGCAACGTCTGACCGGCGCTGACGCGGTCGCCCACGCGAACCGCGACGCGCGTCACCCGACCCTCTGCCAACGGGCGGATGCGCGCCAGCTTCGTGTCGTCCGGCCCGACCACGCCGGTCGTCTGGATGGTCTCAGCCAGTGCACGCTGTTCGACTAGCGCATCGGCGAGACCCACCGCCTTCTGCACGTCTGGTTCGACCTCCAGCACCGCTGGCTCGCCCGGTCGTTCTGTGGACTCCGCGGCAGTCTTCGCCGCTGGCGGCTCAGGTGAAGCTGACGACCGCCACCAAGCGATCACCGCCACCGCAACCAGTACGAGTACTCCTGCCGCGAGCCACGATCGACGACGGGATGGCTGTTCCTGACTCTCACTCGTGATCGTGTCGTGCGCCATATCACTTCGTCCTTATTGGAGAGGAACGCCAATGGCGCGTTCCAAGGCTACGCGGGCCAGGGCCGCCTGCCGAATCGCTTCTGTGTACTCTTTTTGACTGTCGATGAGACGCCGCTGCACGGCGAGCACATCGAACAGTTGAACCTCGCCGGCGGCGTAACTCGCGCGCAACACTGCGGCGCCCTCTTGGGAAGGCTGAACGACAGACTTCCTGAATACTTCGACTGCCTGTTGCGCGGCCTGGTAGCGACCGTAGGCGCCTCGAATGTCTGCTTCGATGCGTCGCGCGAGGTATTGACGCCGCAACGACGCGGCCGTTTCACGAGCGCGCGCCGCCTCGATCTGGCCCTGGTTCCGGGCGAACATCGGGAGCGTGATCGAGAGTCCCGCCGTGAGGACGCGATCACGATCCTGTAGCGGCGTCAGCGCACCGCCGGCCGTGAGCCCGAACTGGTCAAATCGTGTCTGCGAATCGGTGTACCGGACCAAACCAGCGAGATCGGGCACGCGCTCGGCCTGCGCTAAGCGCAGTTCCGCGGCAACCCGCGTCTCCTCCTGTCGGGCCGCTGCGAGATCCGGCCTGGATGCAAGCCCCTGCTCCAGTGCGGCCTCGAGCGTGACCGCCGTGGGCGGTCGGTCGCCGTCGGGTTGCAACACCAGTCGCTCGTTGAAATCCATCCCGACGACGACACGCAGAGCGAGGAGTTCCTGTTGCACGTCGCTCGCGAGCAAGATCCGCTCGGCCTCCAGCCGCCCGACTTCTGCCTGCAAGACCATCTGCTCCACTCGCGGTGACTCGCCTTCTAATACACGACGCTGGGTCACGGCAAAGCTCTGCTGCGTCACCTCGAACTGCTGCGAAACGGCTTCGAGATTGCGGATCGATGCCATCGCCGAGATGTAGCGCTCCTGGAGTTCGGCCCGAATCGTTCGTTCGCGGTCCGTGATCTCAAGCCGCGCCAGATCGAGCCCTGCTTGACCGACCTCGACTCGGCGGTCACGTTTACGTCCCAGTTCGAACACGTGGCTGTATCCGAGGCTGAACTCGCGCTCACCAGGATTGCCGGTTGGCTTTCCGCTGCCGAACTCGGTTTCCAGCACGGGGTTCGGCCGGAAGCCCGCCTGTCGAAGCAATCCCTGCGCTTCTAGGTTCCGCTGTCGGGTGGCCAGAAGATCCCCATTGCGCGCGAGCGCGAGCTGTACCAGCTGAGCCACGCTGAGACCATCCGACGCGTCGAGGAACTGCCCGGTCGCCGTTGAACTTGCCGGCGAGGCAGCGACGTTCACTGGCGGCGTCTGCTGCGCAAGGACGGGATCTTCGACAGCGAACAACACGATCGAGACTAACGTCCCGGCTATAGCGATGACGGCATGGCGCATAGTGACCTTCGAGAAGAAAGAGCTCCGCTGTTCCCGCGACCATCGAAGACAGTCGCGCACCTAGACGGAACTAAAAACGTGGAGGGGGAGAAGCTTGGCGCGGTGAAACGTCGATGAGACTGAGGCGAGGCAGACACACACGCGCCGCGGGCTCTTGTGTGATGTGCAGGTCGAACGTCACGATCTGGGCGCCATGCGAACAGCACAGGCAAGGACGGTCGCCCGACTGGGTCGAACCGTCCTGCTGGTCGTGTCCCGCGTTGACGAGTGACGTGGCGGCGACTGCGCCGAATGGCTGTGGATCGCAAAAGGCAAACGACGCGGTATCTGCGAGCAGCAAGACCGCTAGCAGAAGCACACAGGCGCGATGCCATCGCGACGAGACCATCGTCGGTGACTCTATCACGCTGGTTTTGGGCCGGCAACGGAGGATTCGCAAGGCGCCAATGCATTTCATTGTTTGCTGAAATGACAAACAATGGTAATGCACTTTGGCGTCGGGCGACCCGGAGCGTTCCAGCGGAGGCGAAAGGGAGTATGGCGAAGCAGACCCTCGAACTGCGAGTGCAGAACCTCGATTGCGAACATGATGCACGTGCGCTCGAGCGCGCAATCGGCCAGCAGGCTGGAGTGGACTCCCTTCGTGTACTACCGAAAGCCGGCCGTGTGACGGTGGCATTCGATCCCGGGGTCGTCTCGGCGTCAGCACTTCGGCAGCAACTGGCCGCGAGCGGCTTCCCGCCGCGCGACTCCTCATCGGCGAGCAGGCGTCCGGCCCTGTGGCGCAATCCGAAAGTCGTGACGTCCGCGATCGCAGGTCTTCTGGTTCTGGGCGGCTGGATCGCGGGCAGACTTGAAGCGGAACCACTATCGGTCGCCGCCTATGTCGCGGCGATGGCTATCGGCGGTTACTACTTCGGCCGGGAGGGCATCGAGGAGTTGCTGTTCGAGCGCGAGATCGGCATCGAGTTGCTGATGATGGTGGCCGCAGTGACAGCGGCGCTCTTGGGAGCCCCCGAAGAGGGCGCCATCCTCGTGTTCCTCTACTCGATGTCAGAAGCCGCGGAAGGCTACACCGAGGAGAAGACACGCTCCGCCGTCCGTGCGCTGATGGACTTGACGCCGAAGCGAGCCGTGGTACGGCGAGACGGACAGGATGTCGAGGTCCCCATTGAGGAGGTCGTCGTCGGCGATATTTTCCTCGTGAAGCCTGGCCAGGCGGTCGCGACTGATGGTGAGGTTGTCACAGGGACGTCAAGCGTGAATCAAGCCCCAGTCACCGGTGAGAGCATCCCGGTCGAGAAGCAGCCCGGCGACGACGTCTTTGCGGGCAGCATCAACGCCGAAGGCGCGCTCGAGGTGCGCGCCACCAGAACCGCAGCCACGAACACGATTGCCCGCATCATCCAGATGGTCGAGGAGGCCCAAGAGCGGAAGGGCACGCAGCAGAGATTCGTGGAGCGCTTCGGCAAACGCTACAGTCCAGCGGTGCTCCTCGCCGGCATCCTCCTCGCCGTGGTTCCAGTGCTCGTCGCCGGCGGCTCGTGGTCGACCTGGCTCGAGCGAGCAACCGTCTTCATCGTCGCCGCGGCCCCGTGCGCGCTGGTCATCTCGGTGCCGATCTCGATGGTCGCCGCATTGGGAACCGGAGCGAGAAACGGCGTGTTGATTAAGGGCGGGATCTATCTCGAAGAGCTGGCGCGCGTACGCGTGTTGGCCTTAGACAAGACAGGCACGTTGACATACGGTGAGCCGGAGGTCGCGACGATTCGGATCCTCGGTGCCGTGAGCGAGCGCGACGTTCTGGCGGTTGCCGCGGGATTGGAGCGCGCCAGCCAGCATCCGCTCGCCCGAGCCGTGATGAAATTCACGGCCGATCAGGGAGTTCTACCGGCACCTGTCGAAGCGTTCCAGTCGCTCACCGGGGCGGGCGTGACGGCTTCGTGGGAGGGACGACACGTGTACTTGGGCAGTCCCGAAATGTTCAGTGCGCGCCTTGGCCAGTCGCTCGAACCGATTCGAGACGAGGTCGCCCGGCTCCAGGAAGCGGGGCACACGGTGGTCCTCGTCGGGACCGCCGACGCGGTTTGGGGTTGGCTCGCGATTCGCGATCGGATACGCGAGGACGCGGCGCAGGCGCTTGATGCCATGCACAAGGCCGGGATTCAACGCATCGTGATGCTCACAGGCGACAACGAACGGACGGCGCGAGCGGTCGCGGCACAACTCGGGATCGATGAGGTGCGCGCGAATCTGACCCCAGAAGACAAACTCCGGGTGGTACGCGAACTGCGCGCGGCGTCCGGCCATCTCGCCATGGTGGGTGATGGTGTCAACGACGCGCCCGCGCTGGCGGAAGCGTCGGTCGGCATCGCGATGGGCACCGCGGGGACTGACGTCGCGCTCGAGACCGCGGACGTGGCATTGATGGGCGACAATCTCGAAAGACTCGTCTACGCGCGTCACCTTGCTACCCGTACGCAACGTATTGTCCGACAGAACCTCGTGTTGTCCGTGATCGTGATCGCGGTACTCGTTGGCGGCGCGATCGCAGGCATGTTTTCACTCCCGGCAGCGGTGATCGGTCACGAAGTCAGTGAATTCGTTGTGATCGGCAGCGGACTGCGTCTCCTGCGGACGTGAGCGCTGGAGAAGGGCGGAGACGCGCGACTCACGTTCGTCGCGAGCCGTCGTCGAGTGGGATGATCTCGCGAAACTTGCCCCCCGCCCCTTGCTCGGGCGGCTCATCGGCGCGCTCGATGCGGACGTCGGACACTCCGTGCGATCGGAGGACGCGATCAATCTCATCGATCACCGAATTCCAGACCTTGTCACGATTCGCGACCGGTTCCAATAGGAGGCGAACCCGCAGTGCTCCGGGCGTGACTTGGACGATCTGAAACTGTTCAACACCGGAGACATCTGAGCCGAAGGCGAGGTGCGGGACTCGCACGTGGTCGCCTCGCGCATTTGTGAACGTGAGGACGTCGGCGGTGCGGCCCGTCGCTCGAATTGCGGGCAGCGGATTGCCACATGGACACGGATCGGGACGCTGGAGAACACTGTCGCCCAGGTCGTACCGAATGATCGGCTGCGTGCGATTAGCCAGGTTGGTAATGAGGACGGTATGTGATCGCTCGCCCAGTCGGGTAGCGGTGTAGTCAGCCTTCACTGGCTCGACGATGACCCAATCTGCATTCACGTGAAGCCACCGTTCGGAGCAGTCGTAACTCATGAACATGCATTCAGAGGCCGCATAGCTGTTGCCGACCTTTGCCCCGAAGATCGAGGCGATGCGATCGTACTCGTTGACAGGCAGACCCTCCGCAGAGAGCGTCATCAACGCCGGCCGGATCTGGAGACGCCCGGCCCCCTGCTCCGCAGCAAGCTGAGAGGCAAGGCTCGCGTACGGTGCCATCAATGCCGGCTGAAAACGATTGAGCTGCGCGACGAGCTCAGACACCGGCATGTGCACCGATAGCACCAGCAGCTTCTTCCCCAAGCGCTTCTGGAGACGCGCCGCCGCCACAGCGCTGGCATGGTGAGCGCCTGTGGCCATGAGCATCGCCACCCGCGCGCCACCGGTCACGATGCGCCACGCATCACGCCCACTCAGCCAGTCGCCGAGCATCCGTAGTGCCAGAGCGTTGGTCACGCGAAGGGTACGGTCGTCCGTAATGAAGATGCCCGGAGTACCTGTCGTACCCGATGTCGTCACCGCGAGATGACGGCCGAGGAATCGCTCACCAAGCGTCGCCGGATTCTCCACGAAAGCGCGAGCCCGGTTGAGCGTGATCTCACGGTCGGTCGCCCAGTCGTCGAAGCGAGACATCAGTAGGCGCTTGTTCGTGACCGGCAGTTGCGAGGACGTCATTACATTGTCAGGCACATCTCGCAGGAACTCTCGGTAGAACGGCGAATGCGCGCGAGCATGCGCGACGATCTCTGCGAGGCGACTTCGCTGCCGCGGCTCAATGGCGGAACCCCCCAAGGCTCGGACACTCCGCGTGTCCCGCCACAAGCTCAGGAACCGATCAGTCTGATCGCGGTCTATACTCCGATGTGCCATCATTTCAGTATTGACTGAAATGGCCTGAACCGGAACGTCCATGGCGACATGCGGATACGGAGAATTGCTTCGTCGTCGACTTTCGACGAGACGGAACGCCGACGTGGACCGAACACCCGTTCGACTGAAAGATGTGCATGCACATCGCAAGGCAGGTCATTGCATCAAGAATGCTACCGGTGAGAATGAGCAGCCCCACGTGCGCGGTGAGACACAACCGCTATCATCATTCCAACGGCAACTGCCGCCAGCGACAAGAAATGCGCCATGGCGAGACCCAGCGCCATTCTCTGGTGCACCCGAATGAACTCAATGACGAACCGCAACGTGCCGGCGCCGACGAGATAACGGCCAAGGACGATCGCGTCGTGGACGCCGCGCTGGCGCCACCGCAGCAGAAGCCACCCCAGGACCGCCAAGCCGACCGCTTCGTACAGCTGCGTTGGGTGCACTGCGACTGTGGTCGGGGGGAGTCCTTCGGGAAACGCCACGGCCCAAGGGAGATTCGAAGGAGTGCCGTAGTCGTCACCGACAAGGAAGCAGCCGATGCGGCCGAACAAGTGTCCGAACGCGAGCGCGGGCGTCGCCGCGGCCAGCGTTGGAACGAGGGGCCACCCTTTGACCACGACGTATGCGAGGCCGGCACCAACGCCTCCGATCAGGCCTCCGTACCAACTCAATCCGCCGCGCGAGAATAACAGTTCGGAGACGGGTCCCTGGGTGGCATGTTCTATCGTCCACAGCAGCTTCGCTCCGAGGAGTCCACCGATCACCCCGACGACCCCAGCGTCAGCAACATCCACTGGTAGGTGTGACCGTCGAAGTTCATGGCGGAATAGCCACAGGCCGAACAGGGCGGCGGCGGCCAGCATGACACCGAAGCTCGTCACCTCGAAGCTACCGATGCGGAAAAGTACGGGGTACACGATCAATCCCTCTTGTGCCGATGGTCTAGCATCGACGAATTGACTCTCTTGCTCTGTGCGCGCACCGTGAGGCCGCCGAGGAGGACCACCGCTCCGAATGCTGCAACAAGATGTGTCCGTGTCATTGCGCTACTCCCCTGATTTGCATCAACTCACGATCCAGTAAGCGAAACATCCACGCGCCCTCGTCCCTAATGTGTCATCAGAGACGGCCGAAGCGTGCCCTTCCGCAGCGCCCGCATCTTCATGATGTAGAAAATGACGGGCGTGATGATCAGCACGTGAATCGTCGACGTGACCATGCCGCCGATAATGGGCGCTGCAATCGGCTTCATCACGTCCGAGCCGACGCCCGCGCTCCACATGATGGGCACGAGGCTCGCCATCACCACCGTCACCGTCATCAGCTTCGGGCGGAGACGGAGTACGGAACCGTCGATAGTGGCTCGCAGCACGTCGTCCGCCGTCAGTTCGCCACCCTGCCGCAGACGCTTATCGAGCGCTTCGTGCAGGTAGACGACCATCACGACGCCGGTCTGGACCGCCACGCCGTAAAGCGCGATGTAGCCGACCCACACCGCGACCGAGAAGTTGTAGCCAAGCAGCCACTGCAGGACGACGCCGCCGGTCATTGCGTAGACGACCGAGAGCATCACGATGGTCGCCTCCGACGCGGAGTGAAACGTCATGTAAAGCAAGATGAAGATGATGAAGAAGACGAGGGGAACCAGAATCTTCAACCGTTCGCGTGCGCGGACCTGGAACTCGTACTGTCCCGTCCATTGCAGCGTGTATCCGGTGGGGAGCTTCAGGTCGCGTGCGATCGCCCCCTTGGCCGCCTCCACATAGCCGCCGATGTCGCTCGTAACCGTATCGACGTAGACGTAGCCGGCGAGTTGCGCGTCCTCGTCGCGCACCATCGATGGCCCGGTAGTCATCGAGATCTCGGCGAGTTGGCCGAGCGGGATGCTTGCGCCCATCGGCGTCTTGACGAACATGCGTTCCAGTGCCGGGACATTCTCGCGGAACGCACGCGCATAGCGGACGTTGACCGGGTAGCGCTCACGTCCCTCGACCGTTTGCGTGACGTTTTCGCCGCCGAGGCCCGACTGGATCACGTCCTGGACGTCCTCGATCGTGAGGCCGTGCCTGGCGATCGCCTCACGATTGATGCGGATGTCTGTGAAATAACCTTGAGAGACCCGCTCGGCGTACACACTCCTGGTGCCGGGCACCTGCTGGAGGATGCGTTCCACCTGCTGTCCAAGTCCCTGAATCACGTTGAGATCGGCCCCGAAAATCTTGATGCCCACGGGTGTTTTGATTCCGGTCAGCAACATGTCCAGGCGGTTGCGTATCGGCTGTGTCCAGACGTTGGGGAAGCCAGGGAACTGCAGCGAGGCGTCCATCTCTCCCTGCAACTGATCGAACGTCATCCCCGATCGCCATTGGTCTCGCGGCTTGAGTACGACCGTCGTGTTCACCATTCCCATTGGCGTGTTGTCCGTCGGTGTCGTCCCCCGGCCTACGGTCCCGAACACTTGCTCCACCTCCGGCACTTTTCGGAGCAGCTTGTCCTGCACTTGGAGCAGCCGCGTCGCTTCGGTGATCGACATCCCGGGAGGCGAGGTCGGCATGTAAAGCATCGAACCTTCGTACAGCGGAGGCATGAATTCGCTGCCGATGACGAACAACAGCGGAATCGTCAGCGGCACCACCGCGAAGTTCAGCAACAGCGCAGGCCACTTGAACCGAAGGGCCGTGCGGAGAATCGGCTCATACAGCCAGGCAAAGATCCGCGAAATGGGATTCGCCGACTCCGGCTTCACCCCCCGGCCACGGATGAAGATGGTCATCAGTACGGGCACGAGCGTGATCGACAGGAGCGAGGCGAGCACCATCGCCGACGTCTTGGTGAACGCCAGCGGTCTGAACATTCGCCCTTCCTGCGCTTCGAGCAGGAACACCGGCACGAACGAGACGATGATGATCGTCAGGGAGAAAAAGATCGCCCGAGCAACCTGCTTGGCGGCGCCAATGATCACCCGCGGCTGATCTTCGTACGCAAGAGGCTCGTCCGGCTCTGAGACGTGGCGGTAGGCGTTCTCGACCATTACGATAGATGCATCCACCAGTACGCCGATGGCGAGCGCGAGACCACCAAGCGACATGATGTTGGAATTGACGTCGAGGTAGTACATCGGGATGAACGCGGCCACGACCGCGATCGGCAGGGCGAGAATCGGCACGAGTGCCGACCGAATGTGGAAGAGGAAGATGAGGATGACGAGCGAGACGACGACGGCTTCTTCGATGAGCGTGCGTCGCAAGGTCCCGATCGATTCCTTGATCAGACCGGAGCGGTCGTACGTGGGCACGACCCGCACACCCTCAGGCAACGAGTGCTGGACTTCCTGCAGCTTGGCCTTCACCCGGTCGATCACGCGGAGCGCATTTTCGCCAAACCGCATGACGACGATCCCGCCGACCACTTCGCCTTTCCCGTCCAGCTCGGCGACCCCCCTCCTGAGATCGGGCCCGAGTTGGACGTCGGCGACGTCTCCCACTCGAACCGGCGTGCCCCGGGCGTTGGCGCCGAGCGACACCCCGGCGATGTCCTCGAGTGACGTCAGATAGCCGCGACCGCGGACCATGTACTCCCGACCCGAGAATTCCAGCAGCCTCCCCTCCACCTCGTTGTTGCTGGCACGAATGGCGTGGACGACGTCCTTCACGGACTTGTCGTACGCAGCAAGCTTGTTGGGATCGAGGTTGACCTGGTACTGCTTGACGAAGCCGCCGATACTGGCGACCTCAGCAACGCCGTCGACCGCGGCGAGCGCGTACCGAAGGAACCAGTCCTGCACACTGCGGAGTTCGGCGAGATTGTGTTTACCCGTCTCATCGACCAGCGCGTACTGGAACACCCAGCCGACGCCGGTGGCATCGGGACCGATCGTCGGATTGCTGCCTTCCGG
>AR_comb_assmDRAFT_10026663_pt1 | contig 10642 bp, 10 predicted proteins | sample ArasoioldDNA_FD_10543 | JGI IMG/M metagenome (IMG submission 10543) | reverse complement strand
AAGTACGGCTTCAAGGGCATCAAGAGCATCGTGAAGATCAGCTTCGTGGAGAAGCAGCCTCCGACGACGTGGTCCATCGAGGGCCCGAGCGAGTACGGCTTCTACGCCAACGTGAATCCGGCGGTGTCCCACCCGCGCTGGAGCCAGGCCACCGAGCGCCGCGTCGGAGAGTTCGAGCGCCGCAAGACGCTCCCCTTCAACGGCTACGGCGACGAGGTGGCACAGCTCTACGCCGGCCTGGATCCGAAGACCCTCTACTGACCGATGCCCCCGCGCCGTCCACCCCATCCGTGGCTGAAGCCGGGACTGTTCGCCGGGGCGCTGGTTCCGGTCGTCGTGCTGGTGTGGCGCGCGGCGCACCGGACGCTGGGGGCTGACGCGATCGCCATCGGGCTGAACCAGCTCGGCTATCTCGCGCTGGTCTTCCTCATCGCCGCGCTGGCGTGCACGCCGCTCAAGATCCTCACCGGGTGGACGTGGCCCATCCGCGTGCGCCGGATGCTCGGGCTGTTCGCGTTCTTCTACGCGTCGCTGCATCTCCTCACCTACGTCGGCATCGACCAGCAGCTCGACTGGCCCGTGCTCTGGGGCGACGTGACGCAGCGAAAGTTCATGATCGTGGGCTTCCTGGCCTTCTGCTGCCTCGCGCCGCTCGCATGGACGAGCACCGACGCGTCGGTCCGCAGGCTGGGATTCAACCGGTGGAAGTCGCTGCACCGGCTGGCCTACGTGGCCGGCGTGCTCGCGGTGATTCACTTCACGTGGAGGGTGAAGTCGGACGTCCGGGTGCCGGTGACCTGGGCCGCGATCCTCGGGGCGCTGTTCCTCATCCGCATCGCCGACGGAGTGCGGACTCGCCGCAAGAAGCGCGCGCGCGAGCTGGTCGCGGCGCGGTCGATGGACGTCGGGACGACGGGCTGAGGCCATCCAGTGTCCTTGCGCCTGTGGCACGCTGGGCGCCGGCTGGACGGAGGTGGACGATGGACGAGCGCGGCAGGTCCCTTCTCGCGTGGCAGTGGTCGAACTACCCGGCGAATCACCGGGACCGGCGCAACCTCCTGGTCCATGCACTGACGGTTCCGGTGTTCCAGGTCGGGACGGTGGCCGTGCTGCTCTCGCCGTTCGTCAACGGGTGGCTGGCCCCCGCAGGCGTCGCCGCGATGGTGCTGGCGGTGGCGCTCCAGGGCCGGACGCATCGGCTGGAGCGCAAGGCGCCGATTCCGTTCCGCGGAGCGGGTGACGTGATCGCGAGGTTCCTCGCCGAGGAGTGGCTCACCTTTCCGCGCTACGTCGCGAGCGGTGCCTTCGCTCGTGCGTGGCGGGAGTCGGGGCCGAGGACCGGCACCTCCGCGGCCTGAGGGCGAGGCCGGCTACGGACTCGCCGGCCGCTCGTTGTTCTCGCGCTCGGCCCGCCGGGTCAGGCCGGTGACGAAGGACTTCGTGAGGCCGGACTCGGACTCTGCTCCCGTCCAGCGCTCGAAGTCCTCGGCAGAGCGCGGTCGTGGCAGCAGCCGCGCTCCGAGGGCCAGCAGCTCGGAAACGAGCCCCGGGGCGAGACCCTGGAGGCGGGCGCCCGTCCGGGCGCGGCCGGTGAGGATGATCTCGGGCTTGCCGAGCTCGACACCGCGGACGATGGCGGCGGCCGCCGCGCGCGCGCTCATCGACAGGCAGGGCAGCGAGTCGAGCACCTTGAACCAGGCGTACTCGGCCTGGTGCTGACCCTTCACGGCGACGTTGCGGGGGCTGCCGGTGCGCATCAGGCCCGGGCAGACCGTGGTCACGACGATGCCGTCTTGCCGGAGCTCCGCGTGGAGCGCCTCGCTCCAGCCTACCAGCGCGAACTTGCTCGCCACGTACGGCAGCAGGTGCGGCGTGGGCACCTTCCCGCCGACGCTGCTGATGTTGACGATGCGGCCGTCACGGCGATGGCGCATCCCGGGCAGCACGGACTGGACCAGGAAGAGGGGTCCGAAGAAGTGCGTGTCCATCGCCTCCTGGTAGTCCGAGACGCGCATCGTCTCCTCGGGCCCGACCTGGATCACGCCGGCGTTGTTGATCAGGACGTCCACGCGGCCGAAGCGCTCGATCACCTCGCGCACCGCGCGCTGGACCTGATCCTGGAACCGCACGTCGCAGCCGAACGTCTCCACCTCGGCGCCGATGCTCCGCACCTCTTCGCTGGCGCGGGCGAGCTCCTCGTCGTCCCGAGCGAGCAGCGCCAGGCGTGCGCCTCGGCGCGCGAGCACGCGCGCCAGCTCGAGCCCGAGACCACGCGAGCCACCGGTGAGGAGCACCACCTTCCCGGTCAGATCGCACCGAGGGCGGGTGAGCTCCCGTCCGAGCCAGGCACCCGCCACCGCGATCGCTCCGAGGGTCTTCCAGTCCAGGCCTCGCCGTCCCATGCGGGCGAGGGTAGTCACCCGGCGGTGCGTCGCCCCGTTGCCGTCGCCTGCCCGCCCGGGTGGCCGGAGGGGGAGCGGCTGCGTACCCGCCTTGGCCGGCTCAGGCCCTCAGCCTTCTCACCAGGGGGACGCCGGTGGAATCCCCCCCACCCGGGGGAGGCTCGCGGAGCGGCGCAGGAGCGCCGCGCGTCCATGCTCACGCGCGCAGGGGCGCGCCAGCGATCTGACTCAGCGGGCCCGTTCGAGGAGGAGGGTGCCGACCTCCTCGCGTCCGCTCGCGGCGTACACCTCCTCGCGGACGAGGTGGTCTGCATCGCGCCAGCGGAGGGTGAGCCGGACGAGGTGCGAGTCCGCCGCGGAGCGGAGATTCGTCGCGTCGAGGAAGTCGAACACCAGAACGTCAGGCGACGAGGCGGCGCGGAGCCGGAGCCGCGGCTGGTTACCCTGAGCGCAGTAGTGGGTCGCGAGGACCCGGCCGCCGTCGAGGTGGAAGACGGTCTGCGTCGGCTGCCTCGCTGGATCGCCGAACTCCTCGACGAGCGCGGTGTCCGCCGAGATGAGGCGGTAGCGGATGCGGAAGGCCTTGCCGGCTGGCGTGGATGCGTCGCTTCGCTGCCAGGTGCCCACGAGCGACTTCAGCCGGTCCCAGGGCCTGGCGGAGTCCGCGGCCGCTGCGGGCATCGCGAGGAGGCACAACAGGAGCGCGGGCCGAGAGACGGTCACCCGCGGAGCATAGGGCGTTGCCTTCGTCTCCATGCTGAACCTATGTTCAGCACCCCATGGAACGGGCGGAGCTCCTGTCGATGGTGAAGCGCCTCGGCTCCGAGTTCCGGAAGCGGGGGATGCATGGCCACCTCGCGCCGCTCCGCCTCTACTGGCTCGCGCTCCGACACGGCCTCGTGCAACCGGAGCGTCACGGACTGCACGTCCAGCTCTCTGAGGAGATGATCGTCGAGTGGTTCAGGCTGCTCCGGCTCCCGCCCTACGAGCGGGCCTATCCGGTGCAGCCACCCGGCTCGCGCTGTCCGTCGTGCCGGCCGGGCGACGGTCCGGCCGTGGAGGTGGTCACCGAGCGAACCTTCCCCGAAGGGCGCAAGGTCGCCTGCCTCGCCTGTCGCGCCGCGTGGCTCGAGCTCGAGCCTCCGACGCGGATGGGCCGGGGCTCGGACGCGTCGCGGAAGCCCCGTTCCGAGGGTTGACTGCAACCGCTGCAAGGGCGAGCTCGGCGAGGCCGCGCCGCGGATCGACTGTAAGGTTCGCGGCGCTCTTGCGTGAAAGCGGCATGAACCTCGGAAGGGAACACGGCCGCCCTCGTGCCCGGCAAAGGCGGAGGTGGTCGAGGGCCGTGGGGTGCGTTGTGCTGCTGATCCTCTCGGTCGCACGTGCGCAGGAGGGGCACGAGGACCACGACGGAACGATGATGGGGCCGATGACCGCGAGCACCTCCCCGCTCGGCCTGGACATGTCCCGCATCGGTTCCGGCACGGCGTGGCAGCCGGACGACACCCCGATGCTCGGAGTCCACTTCCAGCCCGGAGCCGGGTGGGACCTGATGCTCCACTGGAACCTCGTCGCGGGCTTCGACGCGCAGACGACACCGCGGGGCGGGCATCAGTGGACCAGCATGAACTGGGTGATGTTCATGGCCCAGCACGACCTCCTCGGCGGTCAGCTCACCGGACGGCTGATGCTCTCCGCCGAGCCCTTCACCACCGGCGGGAAGCGGGGCTATCCGCTCCTGCTGCAGACCGGGGAGGAGGTCGGCGGCGAGCAGCTCCACGACCGCCAGCATCCACACGACCTCTTCATGGAGGTGGCCGCGCTCTACCAGCACGCGCTCACCGGCTGGCTCGCGATGGAGCTGTACGCCGCGGCGTCCGGAGAACCGGCGCTCGGACCGGTCGCGTTCCCCCACCGCGCCTCGGCCATGCCCAACCCGTTCGCGGCGCTCGGGCATCACTGGCAGGACTCGACGCACATCGCGTTCGGCGTGCTCACCGCGGGGCTCTACACCGAGCAGCTCAAGCTGGAGGGAAGCTGGTTCAACGGGCGAGAGCCGGACGAGAACCGCTACGACTTCGACTTCGGGAGCCTCGACTCCTGGTCGGCCCGGCTGTCCTGGAATCCAGCGAGGCAGTGGAGCGCGCAGGTCTCCTACGGCCACCTGGCCGAGCCCGAGGCGCACGCCCCCGGAGTGAGCGTGGATCGCTTCACTGCCTCCGTCCTGCACAGCTGGCGTCCGGGCCCGGACACCTCGTGGAGCAGCGCGCTTGTGTACGGACAGAACTGGTACTCCGGTCCGGCGCCGACGACGCGCTCGGTGCTGCTCGAGTCGGCGCTCGAGGTCGGGGCGGACACGGTCTTCGGCCGCCTCGAGTACGTGCAGCGTTCGGGTGACGACCTGGCCCTCGACCACGAGGCCACGGCGCCGCCCGGGATCGGAACCGCGGTGTTCGACTCCGGGGTGCTCGAGCTCGGGTACCTGAGACGGCTGGCCACCCTCGGGCCGGTTCACCTCGGGCTCGGGGCGGTCGGGTCCCTCTACCTGCTCGACGGCGGGCTCCGCGGCTTCTACGGCGGGCAGCAGTTCCCCGTCGCGGGCATGGTCTTCCTCCGGCTCTGGCCGGTGGAGATGCGTCACTCCATGCCGGGGATGAACCACGCGAGCATGGAGCACGGGGGGTAGGTGGCGATGGACACCACGAACAAGACGCCTCCTTCCAGCGATCGCGATCCGGTCTGCGGGATGGAGGTGGATCCGGCGCACCCGAACGGTGGCACGTTCATCCATGAGGGCAGGGCGTACGCCTTCTGCAGTCCGCGATGCCGGGAACGATTTGCCGCGGCCCCCCGGCGCTACCTGGATGGAGGCCTTCCCGCGGACGGGCGGGCATCGAAGGTCCCGGTCGAGTGGACCTGCCCCATGCACCCCCAGATCGTGCGGGATGCACACGGCACCTGCCCGATCTGTGGGATGGCGCTCGAGCCGCGGACGGTCTCGCTCGAGGAGCAGGTCAATCCCGAGCTGAAAGACATGGAGCGGAGACTGCTCGTCTCCATCCCGTTCACGGTCGCACTGCTCGTCGCAGCGATGGGGGAGATGTTCGGGTGGCATCCTCCGGCGTGGATCGGCTGGCTGGAGCTGGTGCTGGCGACGCCGGTGGTGCTCTGGGCGGGCGCCCCCTTCTTCATCCGCGCGGCTGCATCGGTGCGGAACCGCAGCCCGAACATGTTCACGCTGATCGGCCTGGGGGTCGGTGTGGCCTACGGATTCAGCGTCGTGGCGACCGTCGCTCCTGGATGGTTTCCCGACACCTTCCGCAGTCACGGCCGGGTGAACGTCTACTTCGAGCCCGCGGCAGTCATCGTCGCCCTGGTCATCGTCGGCCAGGTGCTCGAGCTCCGTGCGCGCGCCGCGACCGGAAGTGCCCTGCGGGCCCTGCTGAAGCTCCAGCCCGCGGTGGCGCGCAAGGTGGAAGGTGATGCAGAGCGCGACGTGCCGCTCGCCGAGGTTCAGGTGGGGGACGTTCTGCGCGTACGGCCGGGAGAGAAGGCGCCGGTCGATGGAACGGTGACCCAGGGCCGAACGAGCATCGACGAGTCGCTCGTCACCGGTGAGTCCATCCCCGTGGAGAAGGGTCCAGGCGACTCGGTGACGGCCGGAACACTGAACCAGCACGGCAGCGTCCTCATGCGCGCGGAGCGTGTGGGCGCTGACACCCTGCTGTCCGGCATCGTCCGTCTGGTGGGCGAGGCCCAGCGAAGCCGTGCTCCGGCTCAGCAGCTCGCCGATCGGGTCTCGGCGGTGTTCGTGCCTGCGGTGGTGCTCAGCGCCGCGCTGACCGCCCTCGTGTGGGCGCTCGTCGGGCCCGAGCCGCGTCTCGCTCACGCGGTGGTGAACGCCGTCGCGGTGTTGATCATCGCATGCCCCTGTGCCCTGGGCCTGGCCACTCCGATGGCGGTCATGGTCGGCACCGGGCGAGGTGCTCAGGCGGGCGTGCTCTTCCGGAACGCGGCCGCGCTGGAGCGGCTTTCCGAGGTGGACACCCTGGTGGTCGACAAGACCGGAACTCTCACCGAGGGGCGACCGATCCTCGCCGAGGTTCGCGCGGTGCCAGGGGCCACCGAGACGGAGATCCTCGAGCTCGCCGCCTCGGTCGAGGCAGGGAGCGAGCATCCCCTTGCCTCGGCGATCGTGAGCGGTGCGCGGTCTCGCGGAGTGACGCCGGGACCTGTGAGCGACTTCCAGGCCGATCCCGGCACGGGCGTGAGCGGAAGAGTGGGCGCTCACCGGGTGGTGGTGGGTCGCGAGCTCGCCGCCGGTCTCCCCGGCGCCGGGGAGCTTGTCGAGATCGCTCGTGGCTGGCGAGAGCGGGGTCGAACCGTGGCCTTCGTCGTCGTCGAGGGCCGTCCCGCCGGAGCGCTCGCCATCGAGGACCCGATCAAGGTCACCGCTCGCAGCGCCCTCGCGGATCTCGCGCGCGAGGGCGTCCGGGTGGTCATCGCCACGGGCGACCACGCGGCCACTGCCCGCTCGGTTGCCGCGAGCCTCGGCATCTCCGATGTACACGCTGGCATGCTGCCCGAGGGCAAGGCGTCGCTGGTGGCCGAGCTCGAGCGCGCAGGCCGCGTCGTGGCGATGGCCGGGGATGGCGTCAACGACGCTCCAGCGCTCGCCCGGGCCGACGTGGGCATCGCCATGGGGACCGGAACCGACATCGCGATGCAGAGCGCGGGGGTGACGCTCGTCTCCGGCGACCTGCGCGGTGTCGTCCGGGCACGTCGACTCAGCCGGGCCACGGTGCGCAACATCCGGCAGAACCTCGCCTTCGCCTTCGGTTACAACCTGCTCGGTGTACCGGTCGCCGCCGGCGTGCTCTATCCCTTCGTCGGCTGGCTGCTCAGCCCGATGCTTGCCAGCGCTGCGATGTCGCTGAGCTCGGTGTCGGTCATCGGCAACGCGCTGAGGCTCCGGAGAGCATGAGCGAACCAATCTTCACGAGCTTGCAGGCGCTCGAGGCCGCACGACGTGAGGCGGATCGGCGCTACCTCGAGTTCCTGCGCGTGCCGGATCTCAGCGCGGGACTGTACGTGCTGGAGGCGGGGGCGCCGGATCCTCAGCAGCCGCACGCGGAGGACGAGATCTACGTCGTCGTGCGCGGTCGCTGTCGCTTCAGGGCTGGAGCCGCGGAACGGGACGTCGAGCCAGGGTCGGTCCTCTTCGTCCCGGCGCGGGAGGAGCACCGATTTCTGGACATCCGCGAGCGCCTCGAGGCCCTGGTCTTCTTCGGGCCAGCCGAGGGCACGCGCAGCTGACGCGGGGCTACTCGCGACGCAGAGGCGCGGCGAGGCGGAACACCGGCACGCGGCGGATGCGCTGGTCGTAGGCCGGATGCCGGAGCAGGAAGAAGCGGCGGCGCGCATCGGCGTCGGCCGCGAAGGATGGATCGCGGAGCCGCTCCTCGAAGGCTGCCCGCAGGGCGGGGTCGCGCGCCAGCTCCGCCTCCGCCCACGGCTCGAGCAGGTAGGCCTCGACGTACTCCTGCTGCTGGAAGGCGGCGTTGAAGGTCCCCCAGGCGGTCAGCGAGTCGGGCCCGGTGGGTTCGAGCAGGTGCGCGGCGAGCGCGGCGCGCGGCTGCGCCAGGGGAACGACGCGGGTGCCGCGCGGGAGCTCCTCGGATCGCGGCTCGGACCAGGTGCCCTGGGGGTCCAGGCGCTGCCGCCCCTCGTAGGGAGCGGTCGCGGGTCGGGGATCTGCGAGCTCGAACGTCGAGACGCGTGCACGGGCAGGCCGGGTGAGCCCCCGGTGCTCGATGCCATGCCGGTCGAGCGCCTCGGCGACCACCGCCGCCCATCCTGGCGGGATGGCCCACCCCCCACGGGGGAGGTCGACGTGGGCGGTGGAGACCATCCGGCTGCGCAGCGGCACGCGCCACGACTGGGGGCGGTCGAGGTGGAAGCGCAGGTACGTCCCGCCGGTGGCAGGTGAGGGCGCGCGATCGTACGCGTACGCGGGAAACTCGATGGTCTCGGTCTCGTCGCTGGCGGCGAAGGCCAGGTCGAGCGCGGCGGGTGGCTTGCTCCGCGTGTCCTCGTCCAGGCCGCGCATTCGCACGCGCCACGCCGGTCCGTGGCGTCTCACCGACGCGAGCACCGCGGCGAGCAGGTCGCGCGTGGTCAGGACGCGCGTCCGGTAGTCCTTCCAGCTGTGGGTCTCCACCAGGACCGCGAGCCGGTTCCGGAGGCCCCAGTAGCTGTGCGAGAAGCGCGGCGGGTACACGGTGCGGGTGAAGCCCGAGGCCGGGTCGTCGTCGCGCACGAGCGCCGGGTAGAAGTCGAGCGGGAGGTGTCCGCCCGCGCGGAGCTCGGCGTGGATCTCGTCCTGGAGCACCCGAGCCATCGCCTGCATCGGCGGGGGGCCCTCGATGAGCGGCGCGACGAGCAGGGACACGTCGGGCAGGAAGTGCGCACCGTCGGTGACGTGCAGGTCGACGAAGATGAGCGGATCCCAGGCCTGGAGCAGGGGGAGCAGCGCACGCATCTCGGGGGAGTCCGCCTTCATCCAGTCGCGGTTGAGGTTCAAGTTCCGGGCGTTGGTGCGCCAGCCCTGGGAACGGGGTCCGTTCTGGTTGGGGCGGTGGTGCGGAGAGGAGTGCTCGTGCCCGTCGACGTTGAAGATGGGGACGAACACGAAGGTGACGTGGCGGAGGATGCCGGGGAGCGTCGTTCCCTCGAGCAGCTCGCGCAGGAGCTGGAAGCCGGCGTCCTTGCCGTCGATCTCTCCGGGGTGGATCCCCGCCAGGGCGAAGACCACCGGACGTCCGCGGCGGCGGGCCTTGTCCGGGGTGAGCGCTCCGTCGTCGCTCGCGCCGAGCACCCAGAGCGGGCGGCCCTCGCCGGTGGTCCCGAACCGCTGGGCGCGGAGCCGCCCGCGGAAGCGACGGGTGAAGGCGCGGACGAGGGTGTCGACCTCCGAGGCCGGTCCGGTCTCGGAGTATCCAGAACGCTCGGCGTGAGTCTCGAGGGGGCGGGTCGTCGGTCGGGCCATCGGGCCGCGCAGTCTGGACGAGAACCGGCCTACAGCGGGAGCACAGGTTGAAGGGCGCCCTCGTGCTGCAGCAACCAGCGCTTTCGCTCCAGGCCCCCGCCGAACCCGGTCAGGCTCCCGTCGGAGCCGATGACCCGATGGCAGGGGACGATGATCGGTACCGGGTTCTGTCCGTTGGCGGCGCCGACGGCGCGGGTGGCCTTCGGGTCGCCGATCTCCTCGGCGAGGCGGCGGTAGCTCCAGGTCTTGCCGGCAGGGATGCGTCGCAGCGCTTCCCAGGCGCGGCGCTGGAACGGGGTGCCGTGGAGCCGGATCGGGACCCTGGCGATGGCGTCGACGTCACCGGAGAAGAACCGGCGGAGGATGGCGGAGACGCCGGCGGGATCGGCGACCTCGACCCAGGCACAGCGGCCCAGGACCCGGCCCGCCCAGGTCCGGAGCGGCGGGAGACCGTCGAAGGTGACGGCGATGAGGACGCCGCCCTCGGCTGCGAGGCCGAGCGGGCCGACGGGAGAGTCGAGCGTGGCCACCTCGAGGGTCCTCATGCCGCGTCCTCCGACCAGAGCCACAGCGTCGCGTAGCCGCGCCACGGCCGCCATCGCTCGGCGCGACGCTCCACCTCGCGAGCGCTGGCGAGGAGTCCCTTCCGTCCGAGCGCGCGGCGCAGCCCGAGGTCCGCTGCAGGGAGCGCGTCGGGATCGCCGAGCGCGCGGAGGGCGACGATGGACGCGGTCCAGGGGCCGATGCCGCGGATGGCGCAGAGCGCGCTCGCGACCTCGTCCGCCGGGACGGAGCCGTCGAGCCGCAGCGTGCCCGAGCAGACGGCAGCCGCGAGCGCTCGCACCACCGGAGCGCGCAGCCTGAGACCGGGGACCTCCTCCAGCTCCGCCGACGCGAGGACCTCGGGCGTGGGGAAGCCCCGCCACGGTCCGTCGGCGAGCTCCGGCCACAGGGGGCCGAACGCCTCGACGAGCCGGCCGGCGACGGTCACCGCAGCTGCGACCGAGATCTGCTGGCCGATGACGGCGCGGACGGCGACCTCGAACGGATCCCAGGCACCGGGGACGCGCAGGCCGGGGCGGAGGGCGATGACGCGCCGGAGGCGCAGATCGCGCTCGAGCGTGCGACGGATCCGGCGCGGGTCGGTCCGGGTGTCGAACAGGCGCTCGAGGCGGGCGCGGGTCGGCGGATC
>AR_comb_assmDRAFT_10561228_pt1 | contig 10646 bp, 9 predicted proteins | sample ArasoioldDNA_FD_10543 | JGI IMG/M metagenome (IMG submission 10543) | reverse complement strand
TGTCCTTTCGTCAGGATCTCCGCGCACACCATCCTGCGGCTCTCGCGGACGACCGGCCCGATGCGGTCGGACGCCCCGATGCCGTCGGACGGAAGGTTCCCGGACAAAGGGCGATGAAACCAGATGAGCGAGCATGCGCTCAGCTCCTCTCGGGCAACGCGCCTATTTGCGCTCCGCAGAACTGGTATGTCCGATTCCGCGGCCGGAGCCTTGCTCGCCATCGCCCTGGGCTTCCTCGTCGTTCACATGCCGGCAGCGCCGGTGGGCCCTCTGCTCTTACTGGCCCTAGCGGGGCCGGTCGTGGCGCTCGTCGTGGGCGACCTACGCCGGGTCTTGCTTGTGGTCGTCCTCTTCGACATTCCGCTCCACTGGGATGTGAATCTTGCTTGGCGTCCAGACGCCGTGGCCGTCGGAGCAGTCGGTGGGATAAGCATTTCTGCGACGACGCTGGCTCTCGTCGGCCTCTATGCGCTCTGGATCGCGGAACGGACAGCGGGACGTACCCATGCGCTTCGGCTTTGGCCCGCGCTCCCGCTGATCGCATACGTCGGCGTGACGGCCCTTTCGCTCGTCGTCGCCGAGGATCGTCAACTCGGTGTCTTCGAGCTGCTTCTGCTCCTGCAGACACTTCTTCTTTTTCTCTACGTGGCCAACCAGGTTCGGAGTCAGGAGGATGTCGGTTTCATTGTCGTGGGTCTGCTGGCCGCTTTCCTCCTGGAGAGTACGCTGATGATCGCCCAAAGCACCCTGGGAATCAGCTTCCAATGGATCGGCCTTTCGAGTAGCACCCGGGAGCTTGTGGGAGCCAGCGCAAGCGATCTCCGGGCCGGCGGCACGATCGGCGGAGCGAATGCAGCGGCTGCCTATATCGCGATGTTGCTCCCGATCTCGATCGTGGTTCTCTGGATGGACGTTGCCGCCTGGATCAAGCGCTTCGCACTCGTCGCGACGGCGGTCGGAGTCGTCGCTCTCGTCTTCACGTACTCCCGTGGCGGTTGGCTCGCGGCGATCGTTGCGGCACTCTTCGTCACGATCGTTGCGGTCAACCGCGGAGACATACCAGGTGGCAGGGTTGCGGCAGCTGGTGCGGTGGTTCTCCTTCTCATCGTCCCATTCCACGGCCGCATCGAGGCCCGACTTTCCGGCCAGACCCAAGGGGCCGCGTACTCCCAAAACGCCCGGCTTCCGCTGATCAAGCTCACATGGAAGGTCATCCAGGATCAACCGGTTCTGGGTGTGGGGGCGAACAACTTCGCACCGGCGGTCAACCGCTACGCCGGGCCCGAGTTCACCGGAGTCTGGCTACGCACCGTGCATAGCTTGTATTTCCTCGCGTGGGCCGAGGCCGGAATCGGGGCGCTTCTTGCCCTCCTGTGGTTTCTCGGAAGCTCGCTGAGGCGCGGCTGGCGTGCCTGTACTCGCGGAGGTCCGCTGTCTCCGCTCGCACTTGGATTGACCGCCTCCATTCTGGGCGCGATGGTCACGATGGGCGTCGAGCGCTTCATCGCGCGCCCCCTTGTCCAGTTGCTGTGGCTGATAGCCGCCCTCCTTGTTGCGGTCGAGGCGCTTGGACGGAACATGGAATCTGGGTCGACTGAGCACACTGGTGTCAGCGCGAAGGAAACGGGCACAGTGAGCTCGTGACGGCCGAACCCGCCTACGCAGTCAGGACAGCCGCGGGCTACAAGTCGAAAGCGGCGACGAGCCGAGAGATCGCTGCGCTTCCGATCGACGCGCCGGAATGGAAGCAGTTCGTGCGGTCGCAGGCGGAGGCGCTTGCGTATCACGATCCGGAATGGAGTCTCATGCTCGGCGAGTGCTACGGCTTCCGGCCGTTCGCACTAGGGCTCTTCGAGCGAGGAAGGATTCTCGCCGGTCTTCCCGTGGTCGAGACCCGAACTCTTGGACGGAAGCGGCGATGGATCTCCCTTCCGTTCACGGACAACTGTCCTCCCCTTGCCGTCTCAGAATCCGCCTCGCGCGAATTGGCAGCCGGACTCGATCGGTTCCGACAACACGCCGGTGTGCACCGCCTGGACGTTCATGCTCAGCTCGCGGGCCCGTCGATCTTTTCTCGTGCGGTCGGCTTCACTCATACCGTCGACCTCACACCGGGGAGCGCCTCGCTCTTTCGCGCTTTCGACCGCTCGCAGGTCCAGCGTGGCATCAAGCGCTCGCGCCGCGATGGCGTGACGATCAGACGAGCCGAGCTCGAGAGCGACTTGACCAAGACGTATTACGACCTCCATCTGCACACGCGAAGACGCCACGGGACTCCCGTGCAGCCGAGGGCGTTTTTCGAGCTTCTCTGGAGAATGATCCTCGAGCCCGGCCATGGCTTCCTCTACCTCGCGTACTCGGGGCGCATCCCGGTCGCCGGCGCCGTCTTCCTTGCTGGTCAGGAGACCTTGACCTACAAGTACAACGGTTCTCGACCCGAGTTCTGGCGGGAGCGGCCCAACCATGCGCTGATCTGGCACGCAATGGAGTGGGCTTGCGAGAACGGTTTTCGTACCTTCGACTTCGGTCTGACCAATTTTCCTAACCATGGGCTTCGCGAGTTCAAGCGTCGCTGGGCTGCACGCGAGGAGCATCTCCACCGCTCGGTGGTTGCCGACACAGCACTCCAGGGCCGTTCGCTCGACGGGCTGCCAGAGCGTGCGCTCGGAGCCGTCATCCGGAAGGGGCCGCTCTGGTTGTGCCGAGGGGTCGGGGAGCTCCTCTACAAACATGCTGCCTGACCGAGCCACCGCCCCGGCACCCCGTCCGGAGAGCGAGGTCGTTCCTCAACCCAGCCCTGGCGAACCGCTCCGGCCGCACGAAAGCGACGCGCCGATTCTCTACCTCGTACCGCGCTTTCCCGTGCTGAGCCAGACATTCGTCTTGACGGAGTGGTCGCACATGCGGCGGAGCTTCAGAACCGAGCTGGCCTCGCTCTTCGTCGAGAAGACGGACGTCATTCACCCGCTGGCGGCCGACGTCTCGCCGCACGTGCATTTCGCGCCACTCCTCAGCGCGGAGACGCTTCTCGACAACCTTGCTCTCTTCATGCGGCGGCCACGCCTCTACGTCCGGACGTTCATGCGCGTCGTCGCCTCCAGTTATCGCCGCCCGGCAGGAGGGTCGCTGAGAGGCGTCGTCGTCTTCGTCAAGGCGGCGGCTCTCGCACGACTCGTCGAGCGCCTCGGCGTGCGGCATGTCCATGCACATTTCATCCATCATCCGGCGACAGCAGCATGGGCGGTTCATCGCCTGACAGGCGTGTCGTTCAGCGTGACGGCGCACGCTGACGACCTTTTCATCGGCCCAGCGCTTCTTCGCGAAAAGGTCTCGGACGCCGCCTTTGTCGCGACGATCTCGGAGTACAACCGCGCGTTCTTAGAGCGCCTTGTCCCGGGAGCCGGCCGGCTCGAGGTCGTGCACTGCGGCATAGACCCGCGCCTTCTCCCGTACCGTGAGCGGACGAGACGTCGGCGCATCGTCTGTGTCGCGAGACTCGAGCTCAAGAAGGGGCACCGCGATCTCTTGCACGCGATCGCGCTCGCCAAGGAGGAGGTCCCCGGGCTGTCACTCGATATCGTCGGTGAGGGAGCGGAGCTCGACGCCCTCGTTCGACTGAGTGAAGACCTCGGGCTGAGCGATCAGGTTCGATTCCAAGGACCTCTTTCCTCACAACAGGTGCGCGCGCTTTTGTACGACTGCGATCTCTTCGTGCTCGCTGCGGTAAAGACTCGTGTCGCCTCCTTCCGCACCGGGTACATGGACGGCATCCCGGTCTCACTGATGGAGGCGATGGCGACCGGGCTCCCGGTCGTCGCCACGTCCATCTCCGGGATCCCCGAGCTCGTCATAGACGATCAGACAGGCATGCTCGTCACCGACGGCGACGTCCAAGAGCTCGCCGGCGCGATCGTTCGGCTCTGCAAGGAGCCCGAGCTTGGCATCCGGCTCGCACAGAGAGCGCGTTCGCTGATCGTCGAGCGCTTCAACCTCGACGTCGAAAGCACCCGCCTGGCGACCCTCTTCGAATCCGCGATGCTGAAGGGCGAGACCGCAGCCTCGCCCGGAGATGAACGTTCGCGTCGTCGCCGTGTGGGAGTCGCCAGACCATGACACTCCCGACGTTCCTCATCATCGGAACCATGAAGGGGGGAACAACGTCTCTGCACCGCTACCTGCGCCAGCACCCTGAGGTCTTCATGCCAGAGCGAAAGGAACTGAACTTCTTCCTCGACGAATACGCGGGCCCCCCGATCGACCCTCCTGAGGAACGCAACTGGATCCGGGGCATCACCTGGTATGAGCGTCAGTTCGCGGGTGCGGAGGACGAGCGGGCCGTGGGCGAGGCATCCGCGAACTACAGCCGGTATCCGACATATCCGGGCGTCGCGGAGCGAATTGCGAAGGTCGTCCCACAGATGAAGCTGATCTATCTCATGCGAAATCCGATCGATCGCGTTCTCTCCCACTATCTGCACGACTTCGCCAACGGTCGCGAGCGGCGGCCCTTACAGATCGCGGTGCGACAGGACGACCGATATCTGGCTCCGAGTCGATACGCCGCACAGATCGAACGCTATTTCCGTCTCTTCCCATCGAGTCAGGTGCTCTTGTTGAAAACCGATGATCTGCTGGCCCGAAGAGCGGAAACCGTCGGCCGCGTGCTCGATTTCATCGGAGTGGACAGCAAGGTCCACCTGCGCCTCGACTTCGAGGCGCACCGGAGCAGCGAGAAGGTCGAGAAAACCCGCGCACTCGCATTCGCGCGCCGATCGCGAGTCCGGCATTTCGTCCCACCACCGATTCGACGACGTCTTCGACAACTCCTGGCCAATCCGCTGAACACCTCGAAGATCGAACTCGATCGCGAAACACGCGAGTTCCTGGCAACGCAATTCGCAACAGATGCTCGGCGCCTGTCCGAATTTACGGGGGAGAACCTTGCTCGCTCATGGGGGATCGCGGCCTAGCGGGCCCGTAATGTCGTCGAACCTCGTCGCAAACGCTGGCCTTGGCGAGTACACCGAGCAAGTCGAGCGTACCCAGGAGAGCCACGCGGAGACCGCTCGCCTCCGGGTCATCTATGTGGCCGGCGTCTCCCACACCGGCTCGACGCTCCTCGGTCACATCCTCGGGGAGCTCGAGGAAACATGTTATTTGGGCCAGATTCGGAACACGTGGCAGCGCGGCATTCTGGAGAACACGCTCTGCACATGTAACGCGCGCTTCGCCGAGTGTCCCTTCTGGCGGAGGGTCGTCGAACGCCTGCCCTTTGCGCCCGAGCAGCAGGCCGAGGCGCTACGCGGCCTTTTCCGTGAGGCCGTGCGTCCGCCGCTCGGTTTTCCGTTCCGGGGCACGGAGATGAGTCAGGTGAACCGGGCCGCATTCGCCGCGCCGACCGAGGCGCTCTATGCGGCAGCCGGCGATGTGGCTGGGGTTCGGCAGCTTGTCGACTCATCGAAGTCGTCGCTCTACGCCGCCTTCCTCCACAGGCTGCCGACCATCGATCTTCGGGTCGTGCATGTTGTCCGTGATCCGCGCGCCACCGCTTACTCGCACCTCAGACGATACTCGTTCGGATACGGCGAGACATTCAAGCTATCTCTCTGGTGGTTGCGCTCGAACGCCGCAATCGAGAAGCTCGGCCGTACAGGCGTTCCTTACACCAGGATCCGATACGAGGATCTCGTCGAGGATCCTGCAGCGTCGCTCGGTCACATTGTCGATGAGCTCGGCTTGCCCCCTTCGCGGCTGCCGGTTGAGGGAAAAGTGGCGCACTTGAGTAAGAAGCACATCGTTTCGGGGAATCGCGCAAGCGGCGAAGTTGGAGCCATCACGCTTCGCAACGACTCGGAGTGGAGGTCTGGGCTTCCTCCTCGGATGCAGTCGGTCGCGCGTGGCACGACGTTGCCGCTGCTCCGCCGTTACGGCTACGAGTGATCGTCGGCTTCTCGGCTACTCGCAGCCGGTTCTCGCCCGAACGCCGGCTGACGCCTCCCGGCGGCGCGATGCGTCGGGCGTCTCGACCACCGCCAGCACCGACTCGCCGGCGACGACGCGCTGGCCGGTTCGGGCGACCACCTTGAACCCGGAGGTGTGAGGAACCACGACGTCGACTTGCGATCCAAACCGAATTGCCCCTATGCGCTGACCGAGGCCGACTGTGTCGCCCTCGTGAACGAACTCCACGATGCGCCTAACCAGTCGCGACGCGATCAGGACGACCGCAACTTCGAATCCATTCTTTTCGATGACGATCGTCACCCGCTCGTTGTCGAAGACACTCTCGAGCTCGCGGAGCGAGCGGAAGGGACCGCCGTGTCGTTGTTGGAGGGCGACCCGGCCAGCTATCGGAGCCCGATTCACGTGGACGTCGAGAAAATTGAGCGCGATGCCGATCACGGTGGCGTCGGTGGCCCCGAGCGAGGTCTTGACCAGCTCTCGGAGCGTGTACCGCCGACCCGACTTGGCTGACGTCGGAAGGACTCCCTGTTCGGATTCGTAGACATAGATCACCTCTCCGTCCGCCGGGCTGAGCACGACGTCGTCGCGGTCAGGGGGAGTTCTTTCCGGATCACGATAGAACCGGTAGACAAGCGAGATGGCGGCGACTCCGATCGTCCACGCCCACACGAGCAACGCGAGCCATCCTCCGGTAAGCCCGGAACTCCACCAGATGACCGCCGCCACCCCCGCGCCGACGATGGTGACCACGAGCACGAAGGGCAACAGGTCTCGTAGTCCCAGACGCCACTTCCACAGGAACGGCAGCACCGTCGCCAGAGCGAGCGCGGCGCCGATCAGCAGTCCGGCGGCAGCTCCTATCGCTAGTACCCTCGCTTCCTGACGAGATAGGGGACCAGGGCGAGCTCCAACAATCCGGGAAGAGGGTCGTCACAGCTGAAGACCGACTCGACATTGGCATCGGCCAGGGTCCGTAGGTAGCCGCGAACGGAAAGGCGCCGACGTGCGATCTCCAGAGCGCCGGTCGGCAGATCCGTGACCAGCCGGACCCAGCGAACGCCGATGGCGGCACGGCGCTCCCGCGGTGTGCGCCCTGCGAGATCCTCGAAAAGGAGCGCGGGGAAGTCGACTCCAGCACGGGCTCCCAGGCTGTGGTAGCCCCAGCAGCGAGCATTGAAGTCGAGGAGTTTGAGCACACCGTCCCGCGGGTCGCGCTTGTACTCGAGCTCGGCGAGGCCGTAGAAGTCGATCGATCGGAGGAACTCCACGGACATCGATTCGAGCTCGGGGAGGTCGACGGTCTCGACGTAGGTGCTCGCACGCCCGAATTCCGGCGGATGCTGCCTCCGCCGGCGCACGACCATGGTTCCGAGCGATCGCGAATCCTTGAAGAAGGAGCAGAAGGCGAACTGGTGACGGCCGTCGCCCGGGATGTACTCCTGCACCATGGTCTCACCTTCACCGAGGAGAGCCCGCGCCTCCTCGAACTTGGCCTCGAGCTGCGGCAGATCGTCTGCCCGCCAGGCCTTCGCCTTCGTGTGGTAGATGAAGTGCTCCTTGATCGCGGGCTTGATCGCGACCGGGTACGAAATTGGAAGGCGAGCGAGCTCGCCCACCTCGCGTGGGATCCAGGTGCCCGGAACAGGAATCCCGCGCTCCACCGCGCGCCGGTACGTGTTGCGCTTGTCCCAGGCCCACCGGATGCAGCCCCAGGTCGGCGTCGAAACGACGAACTGCCGCTCGAGGATCGTCCGCTGGCGCGAAAGTGCGGCAACGATCTCGTCGCGGGTCGGGTAGAGGATCCAGCCGTCGAGCCCCAAGCGCCGGCCAACTCTGAGCACGGCATCGACGACCTCGGCGTCGTCCCGTAGCGAAGGGACCTTGACTGCGTGTGTCGTGTACCGGGACGCGCAGGCGATCGAGCTTTCGTCATCGATGACGCAAACCGGTACCCCGCACCTGCCGAGGCTGCGGACGATGGCGAGGCCGTTGAAGTCGCCGCCGAGGACGACGGCGCCGGGAGGCTGCTTGCACACTCGTCGGGACGACAGCCCGCTGACCTCCGACTTCGACCCCCCGGGTGCCGATCCGATCACCCCCTGCATCGCCATCAGGACCTGCTGGTCGACGCTGGTCGGACGCCCCCCCTCGCGCCAACGTCCCGCCTTACCTCCCGGCGCCAATCCCGCTGATCTACCATGCGATCCGAGCTCAGCGCAGAGAGGTGGTTCTCGCGGGGACATTCAAGGCTCACCCGACCGCGATCGTAGAAAGCGATTCGATCGGCGACGGGACCTCGATCTGGGCCTACAGCCATGTGCTCCAGGGTGCCTCCGTGGGTAGGCGCTGCAATATCGGCGATCACTGCTACATCGAGTCGGGCGCATCCATTGGCGACGACGTCACGATCAAGAACCTCACCGCGATCTGGGAGGGGGTCGTGATCGAGAATGGAGTCTTCATCGGGCCTGGCGTCACCTTCACGAACGACATCTACCCACGATCGCCGCGAATGAAGCAGGCTGAGCACCGCTACAGAGGCCGCGAATGGCTTGCCGAGACGGTCGTGGGGGAGGGGGCGACGCTGGGCGCCGCATCAGTCGTCGTGGCAGGGCTGACGATCGGAGCTCACGCGTTCGTGGGCGCGGGAGCGGTCGTCACGCGCGACATACCCTCATTTGCCCTCGTCGTGGGCAACCCGGCGCGCGTGCAGGGTTGGGTCTGCGTCTGCGGCGCTCGTCTCGAGTTTGTGCAACATCGCACGAAGTGCGAGACGTGCGGCATGGAATTCCGGCAAACGGAAAGGGGAGTGGAGACCGCTTAGAACCGCCGGGAGGACGGAACGCGTGAACTGGAGCCAGGCCACCCGTCTCTCGCCGGGACGGGCGCGGGAAGCCGGCGCGAAGACCCGAGGCGTGGTCATGCTCCTCGGGAACAACCCGTATCCCCAGGACGAGCGGGTGCGTCGCGAGGCGCTGACGCTGGTCGAGCACGGCTACACCGTGAGCGTCATCTGCCCTCGCTCCCACGAGCAGACGGCGGTCGAGAACGTCAACGGCGTCCACGTCTATCGGTACGAACGCCGCATCCAGCCAAAAGGGACGCTTGGATACATCCTGGAGTACGTTCACGCCCCGCTCGTGGCGTTGAAGACCTCGGTGCGAATTCTCCATCGTCATGGGTTCGACGTTGTCCATGCGCACAACCCGCCGGACACCCTCGTCCTCGTCGGTGCGCTCTACAAGCTCCTGCTGCGAAAGCGATTCGTCTTCGATCATCACGACATCGCCCCGGAGATGTACGCCGCGCGCTTCGGGCCCCGTGCCCGGCGAATCGTCTTCGAGCTCCTCGTCCTGATGGAAAGGATCTCGTGTCGCCTGGCGGACCGCGTCATCGCCACGAACGAGTCCTACAGAGAGATCGAGGCGACGCGCGGGCGTGTCGCGAGGGACAGGATCGTGGTCGTTCGGAACGGCCCTGATCTCGCAGATCTCGAACCTGTAGACAGCGACGCGGGCCTGAGGGCGAAGGCCGGGACGATCATCGGCTATCTCGGAGTCATGGGGTATCAGGACGGGGTCGAGAACTTCCTCAACGCACTGCACGTGCTCGTGAACGACCTCGGTCGCGTCGACTGTCTCGCCGTCCTCGTGGGCGACGGCGATGCGCGGCCCGACCTGGAGAGGCTTGCGATGCACCTCGGCCTTGACGAACACGTCTTGTTCACGGGCTTTCTCGACTACGGCGAGTGGCGTCGCATTCTCTCGACCGCGGATGTCTGCGTAGTGCCTGATCCGTCGAATCCGTACAACGACCAGTCGACGATCGTGAAGATCATGGATTACATGGCGCTCGGCAAGCCGATCGTCGCCTTCGACCTGCCGGAGCACCGCATCACCGCGGACGGCGCGGCGAGCTTCGTTTCGGCAAACGACGTCCGCGCGCTCGCCAGCGCGATCGCAGACCTGATTGATGACCCTGCACGGAGATCCGCGCTGGGCGCACAAGGGCGCCAGAGAGTGCACGACGCACTTAGTTGGTCTTTCTCGGCCGACGCGCTCATCGACTGCTACGCGGGCCTCTTTCCGGGGGTCGAAGCCGAGCCAATTGCGACGGCGAGCGAACGTCGCGTGACGTGAAAGAACTCCGAAGCCCCGAGCGCGCGGCGGTCGATGGGGCAGTGCCTGCGACCGACGGCGCGCAGTCTGGTACGCCGTCGGTCGCCCGCGGCGTTCGTCGCGGCGTGTCCTGGAAGTTCTTGTCCCAGGCTGTTTCGCTGGCACTCCAGCTTGCGACGACGATTGTCCTGGCCCGACTTCTGACACCGCACGACTACGGACTCGCAGCGATGGTGCTCATCTTTCGTCGGGTCGTGATGATCTTCTCGGACTTCGCTCTCACGCCCGCACTCGTGCAGCGGCCCGTATTGACAGAGAAGGATCGCTCGACTGCGTTCTGGACGAGCATCGGGCTCGGCACGGGCTTCACCCTTGTTGGCGTCGCCCTCTCCCCCGCAATCGCGGCCCTCTTCGGGGAACCCGACGTCGAGCCGCTCTTCATGGCGTTTTCATTCTCTTTCCTCCTGCTTTCCCTGGGCGCTACCCAGGCTGCGTTGCTGACGCGTGACCTCGAGTTTCGAAGCCTCGAGATTCGCAACATCATCGGCGCCATTGTCGGGAGCG
>AR_comb_assmDRAFT_10392416_pt1 | contig 10646 bp, 9 predicted proteins | sample ArasoioldDNA_FD_10543 | JGI IMG/M metagenome (IMG submission 10543) | reverse complement strand
GGGATTACCGCGGCTGGTCTGGCAGGCATTTCCAAAGAGCGCGTCATGTCACCCGAGCAGCAACGAGCCGCCATTCGGGAATTCGACCTTCGCAAGGGGATTGGCGTCGCTGTTCTTTCAGGGGTAATGAGCGCGTGCTTCGCTTACGGCCTTGCAGCAGGCGATCCGATCAAAGCGCTTACTCTGCAACACGGAACTGCCAAACTCTGGCAGGGGTTACCGGTGCTGATCGTAGTGTTGGTGGGCGGCTTTCTCACAAATTTCATCTGGTGCCTGATCCTTCTCGCGCGCAACAAGACGGGATATCAGTTCTTCGATTCAAAGATTCGTATGGATGGGCCTAAAGACGAACCGATCATTGAGACGGCGGTCGACGCGCCCAGCCGCGAAGTGGTGGAGCACATCGGCTCGTCTCACACGGGAGGAACTCGGGTTGCCGTGATGTCGGAAGCACCGCCACCGTCGCCGGTCATCGTCCAGGCACCCATGCTCCGCAACTATCTCCTCTGCGCTTTGGCAGGCACAACCTGGTACTTCCAATTCTTCTTCTACACCATGGGCGAGAGCCAGATGGGACGCTATGGCTTCTCCAGTTGGACGCTGCACATGGCCAGCATCATCATCTTCAGCAGCCTCTGGGGAATCGGGTTCAAAGAGTGGAAAGGCGCCGGTAGCCGGGCCGCGGCGCTCCTGACTCTCGCCCTGTTTCTGCTCGTTGCGTCTACGGTCATTGTCGGCTACGGCAACTATCTCGGGCTGGCAAATACGGACCGCTAGCGAACAGTGGTGGGCAACGAGAAATAGAAGACCGAGCCTCTCCCGAGCTGACTGGTTAGTCCGATCTTGCCGCCATGCAGTTCGACGATGGCTTTCGCGATTGGCAGTCCCATTCCTGTGCCGGGAATCATCATGCGTTGATCCCGGCCGCGGTAAAACTTCTCAAAAATCATTTCTTGTTCCATCTCGTCGATTCCGGGCCCCTGATCCGCAACACTCGTGATCACTTCCGAGCCCTCCGGTTCGACAGAGATGTGAATCGGAGAATTCGCCGCGGAATACCTTCCCGCGTTATCCAGGAGCTGGGAGATCACTTCGCTGATTCGTCCCAGATCCATTCGCACCGGGGGGAGGTTCGGCGAGACGGAAATTTCGAGGGGATGGTTGCGCAACACGGACTGTGAATTCTTGACGGCCTGATCGACGGCTTCGCGCATCTGATGCGATTCGTACTGAAATTGGAGTTGATGGGCGTCTAATTGGGCAACCTCTCCCGCCTCGCCTACCAGGCGGTTGAGACGGTCGCTCTCTTCGTTAATCACCTGGAGCAGATCGGTGCGCTGCGCCGGGTCGAGATTGGCATCGGAGAGAAGCGTTTCAGCCGACGCTTTAATAGAAGTTAGCGGTGTGCGGAACTCATGCGTAACCGAGTCTAGCAAGATAGAACGCAGCCGATCACTCTCACGCGCGGCTTCACTTCGGGTCAGCTTTTCTACGGTGTTGGCGCGCTCGATTGCAATCGCTACCAGACTGCCAATCGCCTCCAGACTCTCGCGCGAGAGGTCGCATCCCGCCAGCCCCAGAGCGCCGACCGATCTCACTCCCATGCGCACTGGCATGTAGCAGACATGCTGCTGACGATCGAGAACCGGTTCTCCACGATCGCTGATCGATTTCAGTTGGTCGCTCGGGAAGAGGGTTCGACTCCGATCATCCAGAAAATACGTCTCCTGCTTCCCTTCCAGGAAAAGAGCCGCGCCTCCGACGTCGAATGAGTCCACCAGGTGTCTCGGAATGACATTCAGCAATTCGAAAACATTTTCGCTCAACCAAAGCTGCTGGCTAAAGGCGTATAACCTTTCCACTTCCCTTCTGCGCTGGTCCGCATGCTCGGTTCCGCGACGGGCTCGCTCCGACAGTTGGCTGGCGACGGCTGCAGTAATTAGAAACGCAACGAGAGCGATCCAGTTCTGGGGGTCAGTAATGGTGAACCGGAAAAGGGGCGGCAGGAAGAAAAAATTGTAGGCCGCAGCTGCGAGAAAGGCCGTAAAGATTGCGTAGCGTAAGCCCCAGGTAGTAGAGATCAGCAGAACAGCAAGCAGAAAAATGAACCCGACCGTTGTCGGGTTCACCTGCAGCCACCGAGAGAACAGCAACACGATTCCTGAAACAATCAACACGCAGGCACACAGGCGCAGGATCGGATTGTTAAACTGTCGCTTCACTTGCTGGGATGCCGATTCGACTTCTGAACGGATATGAGGATAATACATACGCATGCCAAAGACACCCGAGCAATGGCTGGAAGAAACTGCGCCCCGAAAGAAGCAGTCGGTTTTCAAGCTTTTCTTGGGCTACGCACCCGGCGTAGGAAAAACTTTCAACATGCTCAGCGAGGGAATCCGGCGCCATAGCCGCGGCGAGGACGTGGTTATTGGAATAGTAGAAACACACGGGCGGGCCGGAATTGCCGAGTTGGCGGCGAAGTTAGAAACAATTCCGCGGCGCAAGATCGAGTACAGAGGCGCAACTTTTGAGGAGATGGACCTGGATGCGATCCTCGCTCGTAAGCCCCAAGTTGTACTTGTGGATGAACTGGCGCACACGAATATCGAGGGTGCTAAACACTCCAAGCGTTACCAGGACGTAATGGATTTGCTGGATGCGCAACTCGATGTGCTGTCGACCATGAACGTGCAACACATCGAAAGCCTGATTCCTACTGTTCTCAGCATCACGGGAGTGCAGGTTCGCGAAGCAGTGCCTGACTGGGTCATGCAGAAGGTCAATGAGATCGTGCTTGCTGACTTGACTCCGGAGGCGCTGCAGACGCGCATGCGACGCGGGGACATCTACCCACTCGACCGTGCCGAGAGGGCGCTCGGCCATTTTTTCCGGCCAGGCAACTTAATTGCACTTCGCGAACTGGCGTTGCAACAAGTCGCCGGGGCAGTCGACCGAAGCCTTGAGTCGTACCTGGAACGTGAAGGGTTAAACAAGAATCTGGCGTTGCGCGAGCGAATCGCGGTGTGTGTCAGTTCCAGCCCCGCGGCACAATACCTCATCGCGCGAGCGGGACGAATGGCCCAGCGGATCGATGCGGAACTGTATGTCCTGTATATCGACGTGGGCGCTGACGAAGATCCAGAGGATCAGAGAAGCCTTGCGCAGAACTTACGATTCGCCGAAAACCTTGGCGCTAAAGTGATTCGATCAAAGGGTAAGAATGTAGCGGAAGAAGTCGCCAGGATTGTGAGAGAGCACCACATCACCCAGGTTGTGTTCGGCCGGTCAGCGCAGAAAGGTTGGAAACGGTACCTGTATCTTTCCGCAATTCACAAATTCTTGCGTGACGCTCCTCCAGTCGATGTCCACATCGTTACCCAGGAAATGAAGTGAGCACATGGTCGAGCCAGATGGAAGGCGGAACATTTTAGTCGTCGATGATGAGGCGCAGATAACCCGGGTGCTCAAAACTACCCTTTCTGCGCAAGGCTACGGAATTCGCACCGCAGCCGACGGCGTGCAGGCTCTTCTCGAGATGAAGTCGTGGCTTCCAGACCTGGTTATCACCGATTTGCGAATGCCCAACATGGATGGACTGGAGCTTTGCAGGCAGATTCGAAAGCAGTCTCGTATTCCGATCATCGTGTTGTCAGTAAAGGGTGAAGAGGCGATCAAAATCGAAGCGCTCGATGCAGGTGCGGACGACTACGTCACAAAGCCCTTCAGCGTGAACGAACTACTGGCGCGAGTACGAGCCGCTCTTCGTAGAACCGCTGACGAGCAATCCGAGGCTGACGTAATAGATGTTGGCGATTTTCATATCGATATTCCGGGGCGCCGAGTCGAAGTGCGAAAGCAGGAGGTACATCTCACTCCCAAGGAGTTCGATGTTCTGGTGCACCTCGCGAGGCATCCTGACAGAGTCGTTACACATCGTTCTCTGCTTGCTGCAGTGTGGGGACCGAACAGCGTAGAACAGACGGAGTACCTCCGGGTATGCGTGGGGCATCTGCGGAAGAAACTGGAGCGAGATGAGACCGCCGCGCGATACATTGTGACGGAACCATGGGTGGGATACCGGTTTCAACCCGGGGAGTAGACCAATCGGAGTTGTAGAAATTCTTCCTTTCCAGGGCTTTAGCGGCTGACGGTGCTGACCAGCCCGCCTTTATAAACTCTTTATCAACCTTTTATTCGTAATTTATGCGGCTTCGTATATCAAATCACTAGGGCGATCTGAAAAGATTTTATCCATTTGGATCGACCCGAGAGGGAATGATGTTGGTGATTTCGGTCATAACGACGGTGTGCACGGCAGGCACTGCCTTTTACCTGCGATTCTTGCTTGCCCTGTGCAAGGAGTGCGCTCCTCGTTGGACTAGCCGTCGCAACCCAGCTCGGCTGCGTTTGGAGGAGATTGGGAACATCAAACAGTGGCCATCCAAGCCCCGCCAGTCGCGTGCCGCCTTACAGATCACCGAAATTCCACTGAACATAGACTCTCACGAGTTGAGAAGGGAACGTGCGTAATGTCGATCCAGGAAGTAGCCCCAGAGCAGTTGGCAGAATTATTTCATCACTATCACCAGGCGCTTGCTCCAGACTTCCAATGCGCGAGCAAGCCCTCTGAAACGTGGGATCACGTATCGGACCGGGAAAAGAACCGATTGATTGCCGCCGCGCGACTGGCTCTGCTGGAACTGGCGGCGACGGCCCGGGAGCACGAGGATTCGCGGCGCTATTTTGCGAAGCCCGGGGAGGCCGAGTGGGGCTGCTGAACATGGTTGGCATCTTTATGAACTTTTTATGGACTCTTTAGACCAATTTTATGCGCAATGATTTCCAATCAGCTGGTCGACTCGAATTGCGGTCGAAGCTGTTTTTCTATTAACCAGCGATTGACAAGTTAAACATGCTCTCATTTGATCATACGGACACACCTCAGCCGGATATTGTCAAGAATCTCAATAGCAGGGTTCGAGGATGTTGTTTCCTTGTGGCTCTCGTATTGTCGGCGGCGCTCGGCCTCTCAGCGCAAACCACGGACTCCATTGGCCAGCCGGATTCCTCGACTTCATCGGCTCAGCCGCGAGGCCAGAAATCCGACAATGCCCCGGCACCAACACCGCTCACCACGCCCCCCATTACCGGTCCGCTCCAGGCGGCACCTCCCATCGTCTTTGATGGTGGGCCTCTAGGAAAACTCAACCTCAATGGCGTCGTGAGCGGGATCGGAGTTTGGCAAGGGAATCACATTCCTGGTGACAACTCGACACAAGCCGCTCTGAGTAACGGCCAGGTATTCATTCAGAAGACCACCGACTGGTGGCAGTTCTATGTTCAGGCAGGTGCCTACAACATCTTGGCTCTCGGAACGCCTTTTCTATCTACCGAAAAAGCGATCTCCAATCTCTATGGCCCAGTTCCGGTTGCCTACTTGAAGTTAGCACCTGCTAAGAACACGGCCATTATGATCGGCGCACTACCTACCTTGATGGGTGCGGAGTACACCTTCGATTTCGAGAACATGAACATCGAGCGTGGCCTGTTGTGGAACCAGGAAAACGCAATAACTCGAGGAATCCAGATTAACCAGACACTGGGCAAATTCACCGCTTCGCTGAGTTGGAACGATGGCTACTATTCCAATCGCTACTCGTGGCTGAGCGGTTCCCTAGCCTATGTCAACGGGCCCCACAGCGTTTCGTTCATCGGCATGGGGAACCTGGGGGACACAGCTTTTCAGACTCTCGCGACGCCGCTGCAGAACAACGGCAGTGTGTATGCGCTCATATACACGTACACGAAAGGGAGTTGGATCATTCAGCCCTACTTTCAATACGGCGATGTCCCGACCAATCCCAAAGTCGACGTCACCCACGGAGCATCAACAACTGGTGGCGCCGTGTTAGTGAGCCATAACTTTAACCATGGGCTCTCGCTGGCTGGGCGAGGAGAATACATCGCCAGCACTGGCAGCGCCGCTGAAAACTCGGTGAATCTGATGTATGGCCCTGGGAGCGCGGCGTGGTCCATCACGTTGACACCCACATTTCAACACCAGAGATTCTTTACTCGCGGCGATCTTTCCTTTGTTCGGACGAACGACTTCACTCCGGGGGACGCGTTCGGTGGTTCGGGCACGAACGCGAACCAGCCGCGCGGCGTCATTGAAGTGGGTTTTCTGTTTTGAGACCTAGAAATGGCCACGACTGCGATTTTCGGAGGGAGTTATGCAAGACATACTTTGGATAGCCGTTACGATCGCGTTTTTCGCTTTGTCAATTGGATATGTTTACTTCTGCGATCGCGTGAAATGAGGAAACCGATATGAGCCTGGAATCGATGATCATGCTCGCAGTGAGTGTTCTGACGACGGTGTATTTGATTTACGCGTTGTTGCGTCCGGAGAAGTTCTGATATGACCGCGAACGGTTGGTTACAAATTCTGCTGTTCCTTGCGCTCGTTCTGCTCGTGACGAAGCCTCTAGGGGTATTTATGGCTCGCGTATTTAACCGGGAGCGGACATTCATGGACCCGGTGCTGCGGCCGGCGGAGCGGCTTCTATATCGGGTGACCGGCGTTGATGAAGATCACGAGATGCGCTGGACGGAATACGCAATCGCTATGTTGTTGTTCAGCGTAGTCTCGATGATCGTGCTCTACCTGATGGAGCGCCTCCAGGCATATCTGCCATTCAATCCGCAGAAACTTGGCGCCGTCAGTCCGTCGCATCTCGCCTTCAACACGGCGGCATCTTTCACCACCAACACTAACTGGCAGGCTTATTCGGGTGAATCGACGATGAGTTACTTCACCCAGATGGCCGGCCTCGCGTTTCACAACTTCGTGTCTGCCGCAACTGGTATCGCACTCGCGATTGCGTTCATTCGCGGCATCGCTCGTCGGCAAATGCAGACCATCGGTAATTTTTGGGTCGATCTCGTCCGCAGTTGCCTGTGGGTGCTGCTGCCCTTCTGTGTAGTGGGTGCACTGGTCCTGGTGTCACAAGGTGTTGTCCAGAACCTGAAGCCGTATGACACGGTGAAACTGGTTGAGCCGATGCAAGTGCAGAAGGTGGGTTCCGACGGCAAGCCCGTGGTGGACGCTCAGGGTAAGCCCGTGATGGACACCGTGACTGAGCAAACCATTGCCCAAGGGCCAGTGGCATCGCAGGAGATCATCAAGGAATTTGGAACGAACGGCGGTGGCTTTTTCAATGCCAACAGCGCGCACCCGTTTGAAAATCCCACGCCCCTATCCAACCTCATCGAACTAGTTTCTATCTTTGCCATCGGTGCTGGACTGACATATACGTTGGGACGAATGACCGGTTCGCAGGCGCATGGTTGGGCTGTGTGGGCGGCCATGGCCATTTTGTTCCTCGCAGGTGTCACGGCCACGTATTGGGCGGAGGCCCGGGGGAATCCGCTCTTGGCGGGAACAAATCAACATGTGACAGCTCTGCAGCCCGGCGGAAACATGGAAGGGAAAGAAGTCCGCTTCGGCATCGCAAATAGTGCGCTGTTTGCGACGGTCACTACGGATGCAAGCTGCGGCGCAATCAATGGGTGGCATGACTCCTACACTCCGCTCGGCGGCATGATTCCGCTTGTCAACATCATGCTGAGCGAGGTGATCTTCGGCGGAGTTGGCGCAGGCATGTACGGCATGCTGATTTACATCGTGCTTGCCGTCTTCATCGCGGGGCTAATGGTGGGACGCACCCCTGAGTATCTCGGCAAGAAAATCGAAGCCTACGACGTAAAGATGGCGATGCTCGTGGTCCTCGTGTTTCCGCTTGTCATCCTGGCTTTCGCCGCCGTTTCCACTGTAAATGGATTTGGTACGGCGAGCATCTTGAATCCAGGGCCGCATGGACTCAGCGAGATCCTCTACGCATTTGTATCCGGCGCCGGCAACAACGGATCGGCGTTTGGAGGCTTGACAGTCAACACTCTCTGGTACGACACGACGATGGCAATCACGATGCTCGCGGGCCGGTTTCTAATGATCATTCCCATGCTGGCCATCGCGGGCAATCTTGCAGGCAAGAAATACGTGCCGCCATCTTTGGGCACGTTTCCCGTAACCACGCCTCTGTTCACTGTGTTGCTGATCGGAGTGATCTTGATCGTGGGCGCGCTTACATTCTTTCCAGCCCTTAGTCTCGGACCGATCCTTGAGCATCTGCTCATGGCAGCGGGAAAGACTTTCTAGAGGATTTCGGAATGGCTATGACAACGCAACCGGCAGCACTTCCGCAAGTTGAGACGGTAAGGCTCGGGCACTCTCCGATGAAACCCAGAAAGAAAGCAGTCTGGGAGTGGAAGATTGTTCGCAACGCGATCAAAGATTCCGTGCTCAAGCTGAACCCGCGAAAAATGATGGGCAATCCGGTCATGTTCGTGGTGGAGATCGGAAGTGTCATTACGACTGCCCTGCTCCTCAAGGGTGGCGCGGCTTTCAAATTTAACCTGCAAATCACTCTATGGCTGTGGTTCACGGTCCTCTTCGCCAATTTCGCCGAAGCCATGGCGGAGGGCCGGGGCAAGGCGCAGGCAGATACGCTGCGAAGGGCACGGTCGGAAACCATGGCGAACCGAATCCTCGGCAATGGCGGCCGCACGGAACAAGTCCCAAGTTCTAAACTCCGCGCTGGCGATTTGGTATTCGTTTCTGCAGGAGAGTTCATTCCATCGGATGGCGAAATCATCGAGGGCGTGGCGTCGGTGGATGAGTCGGCAATTACTGGCGAATCCGCGCCGGTAATTCGCGAAGCAGGTGGAGATCGCTCAGCCGTCACTGGCGGTACCCGTGTTCTGTCTGATCGTATCAAGGTGAAAATTACGTCCAATCCTGGAGAGACATTCCTCGACCGGATGATTGCCCTGGTTGAAGGCGCCGAGCGGCAAAAGACACCGAACGAGATCGCGCTCAATATCCTGCTGGCCGGGTTGACGATCATCTTCCTTCTTGCGGTTGTGACCCTGCAGCCCTTCGCCATTTACTCCGGCTCTCCGCAAACGGTATTCGTTCTGGTGTCGCTGCTCGTCTGCTTGATTCCCACGACGATTGGCGGACTACTCTCTGCAATCGGAATCGCCGGTATGGACCGGTTGGTGCAGCATAACGTCCTCGCGATGTCGGGCCGGGCTGTGGAGGCGGCAGGCGACGTTAACACACTTCTACTGGATAAAACCGGAACCATCACGCTCGGGAATCGGCAGGCATCGCGCTTTGTGCCTGCGCCCGGAGTCAACGAACAGGAACTCGCCGACGCCGCGCAGCTCTCATCACTCGCCGATGAGACTCCGGAAGGCCGATCAATCGTAGTACTCGCCAAAGATAAATACGGTTTACGTGGACGCGCAATTGGATCCCACGACGCACATTTTGTGCCCTTCAGCGCCCAGACACGAATGTCTGGAGTGGATCTCAACGGTTTTGAAATCCGCAAGGGATCGACCGATGCGATCACTAAATATTTAACTCAGAACGGAAGCAAGCTCCCGAATGAAGTGAAATCCATCGTGGAAGACATTTCTCGGTCAGGAGGCACACCGCTCGTCGTAGCTGAAAAAAGCCGTGGTGCTCTCGGTGTGATTGAACTAAAAGACATTGTCAAGGGAGGGATGAGAGAAAGATTCGACCAGTTGCGGGCAATCGGAATTCGGACTGTCATGATCACGGGCGACAATCCACTCACGGCGGCCGCGATCGCGCAGGAGGCTGGTGTTGACGATTTTCTCGCGCAGGCCACGCCGCAAGACAAAATGGACCTCATCAAGAAGGAACAGGCTGACGGCAAGCTAGTGGCGATGACCGGTGACGGAACCAATGACGCTCCCGCTCTGGCACAAGCCGATGTAGGAGTCGCGATGAATACCGGCACTCAAGCCGCCAAGGAAGCCGGGAACATGGTGGACCTGGACTCGAATCCGACCAAGCTGATTGAGATCGTCGAAATCGGCAAGCAGTTATTGATGACGCGTGGCGCACTCACCACCTTCTCGATCGCGAACGACGTCGCCAAATACTTCGCGATCATTCCCGCAATGTTTGCCGGAACCTTCCCCGTTTTGAACGCGTTGAACATCATGCACCTGCGAACGCCAGAGTCCGCGATTCTGTCCGCAGTGATCTTCAATGCGCTGATCATCATTGCATTGATCCCGTTGGCATTACGCGGCGTGAAGTACCGGCCGATGGCCGCTGCGGCTATGCTGCGGAACAATCTGTGGATTTATGGCTTCGGTGGAATCATCGTGCCATTCATCGGCATTAAGATCATCGACATCATCATTACCCGCGTGGGGCTTGCCTGAAGGAGACTCGAATGAAGAAGAACCTAATTACCGCAGTGCTGATGACGGTCGCGACGACGATCCTCCTGGGCATCATTTACCCGCTCGTAGTCACCGCGCTCGCTCAGGTCTTGTTTCCACGACAAGCCAATGGCCAGCTGGTTCAGCAAGATGGCAAGACAATTGGCTCCAGGATCATCGGCCAGGGCTTTTCCGGACCGGCTTATTTTCACTCCCGGTTGTCGAATGCGGGAAATGGTTATGATGCGGCAAATACAAATGGCTCACAATTGGGGCCGACCAACCAAAAGCTCATCGATCGAGTGAAAAACGAT
>AR_comb_assmDRAFT_10319192_pt1 | contig 10646 bp, 4 predicted proteins | sample ArasoioldDNA_FD_10543 | JGI IMG/M metagenome (IMG submission 10543) | reverse complement strand
CAAGTTCATGTGGAGCTGGAACGAGTTCTTCTGGCCGATGGTGGTGACCAGCAGTCGGGAGATGAAGGTCGTGACGATCGGACTCATGAGCTTCACGAACATGTACTTCACCGAGTACAACCTGCTCACCGCCGCGGCGGTGCTCAGCATACTTCCCATCCTCGTCATTTTCATCGCGTTGCAGCGATGGGTCGTCCAGGCGGTTGTGATGAGCGGTCTCAAAGGCTAACGGTTTGCCGCTCGCCTGAAGGCGAGATTCGGCTAGCGAAGCCCTCCCGGTCCCGACAGCGTAGTGCCAAGGCTGATGGCAAGAATTAGAATGCGGCTCGGAGGCTCCGATGCCTGAATACACGGTGCCTGGCGTCTACATCGAAGAATCGTCTAACCCCCCGCGGCCGATCGAGGGTGTCGACACCAGCACGACCGGCTTCCTGGGCAATACGGAGCGGGGAATGGTGCTGCCCACGAGGGTCTCGAGCTTCGGCGAATTCGAGCGGAGCTTTGGTGGCGATGCCGGAGGTGCGTCTTACCTGCCCGTTGCGGTTCGCGGCTTCTTTGAAAACGGCGGCGCACGCTGTTACATCTGCCGGATCGCAAGCCGCAGCGCGACCCTCGCCGAGGCGGTGTTCGGGCCGCACTACAAGGTGCAGGCGATCGGGCCCGGCGCCTGGGGTGGGCGGATCTTCGTACGCATCGACAATGCGACGAGGCTGCCGGGCGGATTTCGATTGCGCGTCGCGTACTGGGCCGCGGAACCCACCAGCGACCCGCGCGAATGGTTTGATGGCACATCGGGCAGTCCGGCGCCAGACGTGGCGGAGGACTTCGACGACCTCGCCGTCGATGCGTCATCGCCCGATCACTGGGCGGAGCGACTTGCCAGCTCGGTGCTCGTGCGACTGGTGGCGGGAGCGGACGCGCCTTCCGACGCAAGCCCCGCGCACGGCTTCAGTCGGTTGGATGGAGGCGATGACGGCGCAGCGATCGACGTTCAGGATTTCGAGGGAGACTCGGCGGGCGAGACACGGGGTCTGGCCGCGCTCGCGGGCGCGCCGCACGCGGACGTTTCGCTCGTCTGCGCCCCCGGCTGCCCTGTCGATGTGGCCCGTGCGCTGATCGACCACTGCGAAGCGATGCGATATCGCCTTGCCGTCCTCGACGCGCCCTCGGAATTCCCGGCCGAATACGATCCGCGGGACGCGATCGGGGACTCGAGCTGCGCCGCACTCTACGCGCCGTGGCTGGTCGTCTTGGATACGCTTGACCCGGCGCAACGGCGGACGGTGCCGCCCTCCGGTCATGTCGCTGGCGTCTTCGCGCGGGTCGACGCCGAGCGCGGCGTCCACAAGGCGCCGGCGAACGAGGAGCTTCGTGGCGTGGTTGGCCTCGCCACCGCTATCAACCGCGACCTGCAGGAAGCGCTCAACTCGCGCAGTGTGAATGTGATCCGCAACTTTCCAGGGAAAGGCCCGCGCGTATGGGGTGCCCGGACGCTCAGCAGCGACGCGCAGTGGAAGTATGTCAACGTCCGACGATTGATGATCTTCATCGAGCGATCGATCGACGTCGGCACGCAGTGGGTGGTCTTCGAACCCAACGCCGAGCCGACCTGGAAGCAGGTGAGCGATGCAGTAAGCCGCTTTCTGCTCAAAGTGTGGCGGTCCGGCGCACTGCTGGGATCGACGCCCGAGGAGGCCTTCTTCGTTCGCTGCGACCACACGACGATGACTCAGAGCGACATCGACGACGGGCGCCTGATCTGCGTGGTGGGCGTCGCGCCCGTAAAGCCCGCCGAATTCATCATCCTTCGCTTCGCGTTCGGGGCTCGATGACGACGGCGCTTTGGCGTCAAGGAGCCGCTGGGCGGGCCTGACAGGGCGCGGTCTCGCGCCTGGAACTTCTGTGGGTGCCGTACCCGTCAAGCGACATCGATCGTCAGCTCTTTGTCAGCATTCGATCGTTGTGGCTTGAGTTCCCTGCTCGCACAATACTCTGCCGGTCGCCGTTCGGCCGTTGAAGGGAGGCAGCCATGCGTCGCAGGAAAATGGGTACGGATCTGGAAATCTATGCCATCTCCGGCACCAACACGGTCGTGCTTTCGCTCGACATGAAGACGAAACCCACCGGGCTGCTCGGGTTCGCCTTCGAGCGCGTCGAGACGAAGTCGCAAAAACGGATCTGGCTCTACGGGCAGAAGTTCTTCAACTCGGTGATCCTGATCGCGAAGGCGGACCTGGGCAAGGTCAAAGGTCAGAAGTACCCCACGCATCTGCACCCGGTGCAGGGGTTCCTGTGGAAGGACTTCACGGTCGATCCGGAGACCGAATACCAGTACATCGTCACTGGCTACGGCGGGGTGCCGAAGAATATGCAGGTGCTGGCGGAGGAAACCATCACCATCACCACCGAGCCGCACATCGCGGAGGTGCACGGGATCTTTTTCAATCGCGGTGTCTCGGGCAGCCAGGCCTACGCCGAGCAGTTCGGCAATCAGCGGCCCGATTCGATGACCGACAAGGTGGAGCAGGCCAATGCTTATCGCTGGCTGTCGCGTGGGCTTTACGAAGGTCTGATCGCCTTCATCCAGAGCGCCAAGCCCGGGCAGAAGCTCCGTGGCGCCTGCTACGAGTTCCACTACCCCGGAACGCTCGCCGCACTCAAGGCGGCGAAGCAGAGCGGCGTCGACGTGAACGTCGTCTACGACGCGAAGAACTACGGCAAAGAGAACCATGCGGCGCTGGTCGCCGCCGGCGCGACGTCGATCGTCAAGCATGTCCGCGACAACCAGGTGGCCCAGGCGCACAACAAGTTCTTCGTCCTGCTCGACAAGAACGACAAGCCGCTCAGCGTGTGGACCGGATCGACCAATGTTTCGGAGAAGGGCATCTTTGGGCATTGCAACACCGGCCACCAGATCGCGGACAAGGCGATCGCCGCCAAGTACTTCGCCTACTGGCAGCTCGTCTACCAGAACCTAGGCCGGGATGCATACCGCGCCGCAGTGATGGCGCTGCCGGACGGCGGAGACAAGAAAGCCTCCGAGATCCCCGACGGCATCTCGGTGTTCTTCAGTCCCCGCAAGACCAACACCATGCTGCAGACCTATGCCGACCTGATCGATGGCGCGAAGGAGATGGTCTGCTGCATCTATCCGTTCAACATCGACAAGCGGTTCCAGGCGGTGTTCACCGAGGAGAAGCCGTACTTGCGCTATATCCTGCTCGACGCCCGCAGGTCGTACAACACGTTCAAGACCAACGATCGCGACGTTGAAGTCGTCGCGGGCGACTACATCCAGGCCAACATCGATCAGTGGGCGACGGAGACGACCTCCGGCAAGCTGATCAAGAGCGGCGTGGACTTCCTGCATAACAAGATCATCCTGGTCGATCCGCTGGGTGACGTGCCTGTCGTCATCTCCGGCTCGGCGAACTACAGCGTCAACTCGACCACGTTGAACGACGAGAACACGCTGATCATCAAGGGCGACGACCGCGTTGCGGACGTCTATTTCACCGAGTTCGTCCGCTTGTTCGATCACTTCTCGTTCCGCGAATGGCTGTCCGGCCACAAGCAGGATTTCGACCCCTTCCTCAAGGAGGACGGCTCCTGGGTCGACAACTATTTCGACAACCCCGATTCCATGAACGTGAAGCGGAAGCTGCTGTTCAAGAACATGGCGCGCGCCACCGACAGCGCGTAGCGCCGGATCTCGGAATATTCACCTTTTTCTCAGCCTGGGGCGGTGCTAGGGTTGTGGGGAATGAGCGAGAGCGCGTCGCGCGACGAGCCTGACGATCGTCGGCGCTTTATCGCGGTCGCAACTCCGACCTGGAGGACGAAGGTAGCTCCAGCGGGGATCTTCCGGGCGCCGGACGCCGCGCCGGGCGTGAATATTCACGTTTTCGGCCGGAGGGGGCTTCGTCTGCAGAATATTCGGTTGTCGACTACACGAAAGGCCCCCGATACTGCAACCGTCATTCGCAGTGGAGGCTCCCATGACAGACACATGCGAAATCCTCAAGCAGCCCGATATCGTCGAGTGGCTCGCGCAGCACCCCGATGCGAAGTGCAGGCTTGAGCGTGCCGTAGCGTCGTTGCAAGACAAGCCCGATGCGCTGGCCGCTGTGCGCAAGCTCCTGCCTACGCTCGTCGACAACGTCGTCAAGGTGTTCTTCAGTTACAAGAAAGTCGACGAGCGGGCGGCGACGACCATCGTCGATGTGCTCAAGGAGAATTCGGCCGACAAGCTCGAAGTCACTTACATGGCGGGATTCACGGAGCAGTATGCAGGGCGGCGCTGGCGCGACCAGATCAGCAAGGGCGTGCGTGGCGCGAACTGGTTCATCCTTCTGCTTCCAGATCCTTCCGACGAGCTCGACTGGTGCCTGTACGAAACCGGCCTGTTCGAGGCGCAGCTCACGTCCGCCGACCGCCTGATCTGCCTGCATCATCCCGACACCGAAGTCCCGAGTCCGATCCAGGGCTACCAGGCGGTTGCGGCGACAATGCCGGAGGCCGAGCGATTCTTGCGCATGGTGTTCGTGGGCGAAGACCCGGTACCCGGGCTGCGCCCCATCAATCGCGCGATCGAGAGACGCCTCCCGGAATTGGCGCGGCAGCTCTGCGATGCCATCCGGGTTCCGAAGCGTCGTCTCAATCGCAAGATTTTCGAGCCCTGGATCGAGATGAGCGTCGCCGACGCCATGCAGCTCAAGAGCAAGGACGACCTCGATGCGGCCACCATCGTGTCGGCGAATGACGAAGCGCTCGAGCTCTTCGGCTTCAACGTATGCCCGAAGACCTTCGCGAGTCTTCGGGAAGAGATCGAAGAGAAGAACGGCGACGGTCGCTGGCGGGAGCAGCTGTTCCAGGTGCTCCGCAAGATCGCCAACGGCAAGACGTTCTCGCCGGTCCAGGCGGTGTTCCAGTCCCGCAACGGGAAGATGTACCGTCCCATCGCCATCGCGATCGACAGGGCCGGTCCGAATGGTCCCGTCCAGACTTACCACATCAGCTTCGCGGAGGACGTGGGCACTGCTGATACGGCGGCGATGCCGGCCAGGCTGGCGCTGCTTGCGAAGTTGCTCCGCTTTACCTTCCGGTTCAGGTGGGAAGTGCTCGAACCCTATACCCGGGGGCCGCTGAGCGACGCCGACGTGACGCACCTCGACGTCAGCATGAAGCGGATCAGGACCGACTGGTGCTCGCGCGGAACGGTGGACCAGAGCCAGATTGTCGAGCTGTTCACGGCCGAGCAGAGGAAGCTCACCGAGGCCATGTTCGAGGCGTGGAAGCGGCTGCGCAACTCCGAGGAGACGGGCGAGCTCGACGTCGCGATCAAGGCCCGGGACGGGAAGAAGATTCCGGAGCTGCTCGCGACGATGCTGCCCACCAATCAGCAATTCCTCGAGATGGCCGCGGGTCGCTTCACCGACTTGATCTCGGAACCGCACGAGGTCGTCGAGTTCGCGAAGCCGCAAGCGCACTCCGTTGCCGCCTGAGCTGCGGATCCGCCGCCCGGGGCTGGGGAACCTCGGGGCGCCGCTGGCGGGATAATTGCTCTTCCCGTTCAGTCACTTAGCGTTTGGTGCATTCAACCGCGCCCGAACGCGCCTCCCCGCAGTAGACTTGTAGCCTGCAAAATCACCGAAGCGTCGCGAACGAGCGAGCGTCTCCGCCCGCCCGCGGACTTCGAATGACTGTCACTCACCCCGAGCGCTTCGCGCCGCCGCCATGACGACCTCCGCTGTCGGTCTCGTCGTTGATGAGCACGATGTCGGTATCGGCAAGCTGATCGTCAGCATGGAGGACGTCTCCCAGCAGTTCGACGTCCTGCTGGACACGCAAACGACGACGCCGGAAGGCGGATTCGGTCTCCGTTACGTCGGTTACAAGTTCGAACCAAGCACACCGGGACGGCAGATCCGCAAGCTGCGGCTTCGCGTACGCGTCGGTCGGCACGTCGTCAAGGAGATCCTGCAGGACGACCTGCCGACCGACGATCACATCACGTTCCCGAAGATCCGGCTGACGCGCGAGGAAGCGGAGAGCTGGTGGGCGACGCTCGGCACCGGCAAGGCTTCGCGGAAGACCGACGGCAACGCGGTGCGCTGGCTCGCCGACAACTTCGACGGCTGGGACCGCGTCGCGACGGTGATCGAGAACTCGGGACAGCGGTTTGCGGACGACCCCAGCCACAAGTGCGCGCTTGATGTGATGCAGCTGACGATCGATTGCGCCAAGTTCCATCCCGATCAGCCGCCGCAGCAGGGAGAGTTCCTCGAGGACCCGATGGTGGTGCTGCGCTTCGATCCGACGGCGGGCAACGAGCTGACCCCGGCGAACGAACGCGCTCTCAACGCGAAGGACGTGCGGATCGAGCGCGCCATCCTCAAGGCGTACCAGGCCGGCGCCGAAGTGCGCATTCAGTTGCCGAAACCGACGCTCGACAAGCACGGAGCGGTCGTGGTCGGAACGGCCATCCTCGGCACCGCATCGTTCATGTTGCTCGGCGGAACGATCGCGATCATTGCCGGCATTCTGTTCGCCATCGAGATCCTGGGGCTCATCATCATCGGGATCATCGCCAAATCCCAATCGCCCGGCGACCCGCCGACGATCCAATGGTTCCAGGATGCGGGCAAGCTGCCGACCCGCGACGACGCGGTGTCGGTGAAGCAGCTCCACATGCGCTCGAACCAGTTCACGCACTGCAAGCTCGTCATCGACCGCAATCGCGAAGCGGTGCTGCTGGGCTCGCCGATGGAACAGGATTACTACGATTCGCTGCAGCACGCGGTGGACGATCCGCGGCGCGGGAAGAGTGCGGACAAAGGACCGATTCACGACGTGAGCGTCGCCGTGCGCGGCCCGGTGGTCGGGCACATGCAGGAGCTCTTCAACAACCACTGGAACCTGGCGGCGCCGGACGACAAGCTGCCGGTGCCGGCCCCCACGCTGCCGGCGATCACGCAATCGGGCGACAAGAACGAGTTCATCGCCCCGGCGCAATTCGTGCGGACGCTCGATGCGAGCTTCACTGAGGATTTCGATCCTCCGGCGCCGAATGGGGAGCAGGGCGTGCTCGAGGCGTACCTGCGCGCGATTGCCTTCGCCGAGCGCTTCATCTACATCGAGAACCAGTATTTCAATAACGACATCATCACCCACGCGTTGATCGACGCGCTCGCCACCAAGCCGGATCTCGTCGTGATCCTGTTCCTCAACTCGGCGCCGGACATGTGGTGCTACCTGAAGTGGCAGCAGCAGGCGATCGACCAGATCAACGACTCGCTCAAGGATGCGGCCAAGGCGCGCGTCGGCGTGTTCAGCGCGTGGAGCCATGCGAAGTCGGACAACAAGCATCCGAAGCCGCGCCTCGTCGACAACTACCTGCACACGAAATCGGCGATCGTCGACAATCGCTGGGCCACAGTGGGCTCGGCCAACCTCGACGGCGCATCGCTCGATTCGATCCAGTATGCGCGGGCGGCCTTCGGCGGCGACGTGCGCAATACGGAAGGCAATCTCGTCGTGTTCGAGGAGACGCCGCCGGCGCGATCGGCAGTGGACGCTCTCCGCCGCCGGTTGTGGTCCGAGCATCTCGGCATCGCCGATCCCGCCTCGAACGTGCTCGACGACGGCACGGGCAAGAAGCTGCTCGAGCTGTGGACGGGAGTGGCGCAGCGCAAGCTCGACGGACTCAAGACCAACCTCGACCAGGTGCTCGCCTTCGACGGTCCGCGCACCGACGGCATCCAGAGTCACGTGCTGCCGTGGCCGACCGATTCGAAGTTCTTCGACAAGCTCGGCTTCTTCGAGCGCAAGAACCCGCACAAGGTGGCGCGCGCGCATCTTTCGATGCTGCTGAGCCCCGACAACCAGCCGAGCGACGTGCTGATGTCGCAATTCGATGTCCTGACCGATGGCCCCGAGAGCTTCCCCTTCAAGTACAAGAAGCCCTGACGGCGGCCCACGATGGCGAGCACCCTCGATCGTATTGCCCAGGAAGCCGGACGGCTGCTGAAGGGCGTCGCGACGGTGCTCGCGCAGGACGGCGGACCACGCCACTTCGTCAACTCGCTGGGGTGGGAGCTGCCGCCCGGTGTCGACGACCTGGGCCTCGCTGCGCTCGATCTGACCAAGGTCGTGCAGAAGGTCGAAGCGCTCGAGGAAGCGCAAAGCACGAACGCCGACGACACCGTCCTCGCCGAGAGATTCGCGGATCTTCTCGATGAGGTAATCCGCACGGTGACGGCGTTGCGGGCCGCCGTCGCGGGCTTCAGCGCGACCGGCGACTATCTTGACAAGACGCACATCAAGAGCGAGTTCCTGCCGCGGCTGAGCGGGGTGATGACGGCGTCGCAGCTATCGGCGAAGTCGCCGGCTGCGTTCCTGCTGCTGCAGTTCTTCGGCGTGATCACGCTGCGGCACTTTCCCGCCGACCCTGCGATCTTCCAGACCGATCACCTGCGCGCCAACTTCGACTGGGGCGCGCTCGGCCGGGTGTTCACCGATCCGGTCGGGCTTCTGGAAGCGCGCTACGGCTGGGGCACGGCCGACTTCCTGGGGCAGGAGTTCGTAACGAACCTCGGTGCCGTGCTCGAGGTCTTCGGCGAGCCGGTCCGGCTGCGGCAACTGCCGCGTCGCGTCGAGGAGCAGCTTTCGGGCACCTTGGTGCCAGTGGCCGATACGGCGCCGGCGACACAGTTGCTGTTGAGCATCATCCGCCGCTTCGACGCAAGCGGTGGCAGCGATGTCGGCCTCTCGCTCTACCCGCTACGCGCGAGCGCTCCGGGTGCGACCGACGCGGGTGTCGGGATTGCGCCGTATGCGCACGGCACCGAGCAATTGAGCTTCGACCTCGCGCCGCGCCTCAAGCTGGAGTTCGACACGAGCCTCGCGCTGGATTCGGGCGTGGCGCTCGCCTTTCGCCCCGGTCAGCCGCCGAAGCTCAAGGCCGGACTCTTGGGCGACGGCGGCGTCATCGACGGCATCGACGGCCACGCGCTGGTGCGCGTGATCCTGGCCGAAACAGGTCAGCGCGTGACGCTGCTCTCGTTTCCGGGAGGCGGCCTCATCGATGTCGATTCGATCGCGATCGCCGGCGGCGTCGAGGCCGGGCAAGGCAAACTCTCACCCAGCTTCGGCGCGAAATTGAGCGGCGCACGCGCCGCCATCAAGCCGGGTGAATCGGACTCTTTCCTGTCGTCGATCCTTCCCAAGGACGGTGTCGAGCTCAAGTTCGACCTCGGGATGCGATGGTCGGCGACCGGCGGCATGAGCTTCGAGGGTTCGGCGTCGGCCGCGATCGATGTCCCGGCTCACTTCTCGATCGGACCGCTCCGCATCGACGGGCTCCATGTCGGGCTGTCACCCTCCGACACCGGCATCGGCCTTGAAACCAGCTTCGCGGCGAGCACAACTCTCGGTCCGCTCACCGTTTCGATCGATCGCGTCGGTGCGCTGGCCACGCTCGCGTTCCACGACGGCAATCTGGGACCGGTGGATGTATCGCTGGGTTTCAAGCCGCCGTCGGGGATTGGGTTGGCGGTGGAGGTGCCGGGGGTGGCGAGCGGTGGGGGCTTTCTGTTCCACGACGCGCCGACGGCGACCTATGCGGGGGTGCTGCAGCTGACGATCTACGAGCAGCTGACGCTGACGGCGTTTGGGCTGATCGCGACGCGGATGCCGGACGGCAGCCGCGGCTACTCGATCGTGGTGTTCATCACGGCGGAGGACTTCCGGCCGATCCAGCTGGGGCTGGGGTTCACGCTGCTGGGGATCGGCGGGATGGTGGCGATCAACCGGACGTTCGACGAGAACTTCCTGCGCGAGGGGATCAAGAACGACACGCTGGGGACGCTGTTGTTCCCGCGCGATCCGGTGCGCAACGCGGCGGCGATCATCAGCGCGCTGGCGAAGGCGTTTCCGGCGCGCAGCGGGAGCTACCTGGTGGGTCTCCTGGCGAAGCTTGGCTGGTTCACCCCGACGCTGGTGCTGATGCAGATTGCGATCATTGTTGAGTTTGGAGCGCGCAAGCGGCTGCTGGTGCTGGGGCGGGTGAGCTCGCTGTTGCCCTCGGCGGACAACGATCTGGTGCGGATCAACGTCGACGTGGTGGGGGTGATCGACTTCGACCAGGGCAATACGGCGGTTGACGGGATGCTGGTCGATTCGAAGCTCGCGCACAGCTATGTGCTGACCGGGGCGATGGCGCTGCGGGCGCGCTGGGGTACGGGGCCGGGGTCGACGTTCGTGCTGGCGGTGGGGGGGCTGCATCCGCGCTTCACGCCGCCCTCGGACCTGCCGAAGCTGCCGCGGATCGCGATCGCGCTGGCGTCGGGGAACAATCCGCGGCTGACGTGCGAGGCGTACTTCGCGATCACGGCGAACACGGTGCAGTTTGGGGCGCGGGCGCAGCTCTATGCGGCGGCCTACGGCTTCAGCATCGAGGGCGATATTGGCTACGACGTGCTGATCGAGATCCAGCCGCTGCACTTCATTGCCGACTTCGATGCGAAGGTGCAGTTGAAGCATGGATCGAGCAACCTGTTCTCGGTGTCGGTGCAGGGGGAGCTGGAGGGGCCGCGGCCGCTGCGGGTGAGCGGCAAGGCGTCGTTCTCGATCTTCTGGTGCGACTT
>AR_comb_assmDRAFT_10575352_pt1 | contig 10647 bp, 9 predicted proteins | sample ArasoioldDNA_FD_10543 | JGI IMG/M metagenome (IMG submission 10543) | reverse complement strand
ATCTCCGCGCGCCAAGGGCACGAAGGTCTCTACGAGCGCTACCGCGAACTGACGGCGAGCGCCCCAACCCCACAGGAGCGCCGCCGCTTTCTCCTGAACCTCGCCTCGTTCCGCGCTCCGTCGCTCGTCGAGCGTACGCTCCATGCCACGCTCGAAGCCGAAGTTCCTACTCAGGACGTTGCGTTCATCTACATGAGGCTCTTCGCAAACCCGGGAGGAAGAGAGGCAGCGTGGCAATTCTTCTCCCGCAACTGGAAGCGACTGCGCACGCGCATTCCTCCGCTCATGGTGTCGCGGCTCGTCGAATCGACGCCGGCGCTGCGCGACCCTCGCTACGCTCGCGAGGTGGCCAGGTTCTTCCGCCTTCACCCGATCCCCGAGGCAACCCGCTCGCTCAAGCAGGCCCTCGAGATGTTTCGCCTGAATGCGGAGCTCCGCCGGCGCATCGTTCCCGGGATCGCTCGCTGGGCGAAGCGAAGAGGTCGAGGCGAAACCGGGCATGTCGTAGCAGGCTAGCCCTTGAGGACGCCGATCGGCCGCAGCTTCGCGACCTTGCGGCTGATTCCCGTCCGATCCACGACCTCGACCACTTCGGATACGTCTTTGTAGGCATCCGGCATCTCTTCGGCGAGCGCAAACCGGCCGTGTGCGAACGCCGTGACGCCTCGCTCACGCAGTTCCGCTCCGAGGTTTCGACCACGCGCCGCCTTTCTCGCTGCGGCGCGCGACAGTACTCGACCCGCGCCATGGCAACTCGACCCGAACGTTTCGTTCATCGCACGCTCCGTGCCGATCAGCACATAGGAGCCGCGCCGCATGTCGCCGGGGATCAGCACGGGTTGCCCGAGGTCGCGGAACGCACGAGGCACGTCCCGATGACCCCTACCGAAAGCCCGCGTGGCGCCCTTGCGGTGCACGCAAAGCGTCTCGCTTTGGCCATCGACCCGGTGGCTCTCGAGCTTCGCGACATTGTGACAGACGTCGTAGAGGAGGCGCGCACCGAGATCGCGCGGCGACACCCCGAGCACGTGCTCGAAAGTGCGCTCGGCGAGCGACATCATGATCTGCCGGTTGGCCCACGCGAAATTCGCCGCCGCCCCCATCGCACCGAGGTAGCGCTTGCCCTCCGGGGACCGAATCGGCGCACAGGCGAGCTGCCGGTCGGGTACGTTGATGCGGTAGCGGTCCATCGACTTCCCCATGGCCGCGAGCGAGTCGTCGCAAACCTGATAGCCGAGTCCCCGCGACCCTGAATGCACGAGGAACGCAACGCGACCGATCTCGAGACCGAAGCGCGCCGCCACTTCCGGCAAGTAGATCTGTTCGACGACCTCGATCTCCAGGAAATGATTTCCCGAGCCGAGCGTACCCAGTTGAGGCGCGCCTCGTTCCACTGCGGTCTCGCTCACCGCGTCCGGATCGGCACTGGCGAGGCAACCGCCTTCCTCCGCACGCTCGAGATCTTGAGCCTCGCCGTAGCCTTCGTCGATCGCCCAGCGAGCGCCCCGTTCGAGAACGCGGCGCACCTCGCGAGGCGTCAGGCGTGGGATCGCACCGCGGGCACCCACGCCGGCCGGGATCGCCGCCACAAGCGCACCGACGACCTCGGGAATGCGATCGCGAACCTCCTCGAATACGAGCCGGGTTTGCACCAAGCGCACTCCGCAGTTGATGTCGTACCCGACGCCGCCTGGAGATATGACGCCGTCCTCCAGCCTTGTCGCCGCCACGCCTCCGATCGGAAAGCCGTAGCCCCAGTGAATGTCCGGCATCCCCAGCGCGTAGCCGACGATGCCCGGCAGATGAGCGACGTTTACGACTTGCTGCATGCAGGGATCAGCCGTGAGCGTTCCCATCTGCTTCGCCGTCGCAAGAATACGGCCCGGCACGAGCATCCCGCCTCGCCGGGGGATCTCCCACCAATTCTCGCCGACGTTGCGGACCTCGATCGTCATACGTCGAAGATCACCTCGGCTTCGAGGCCGCCCCCGGGCCTGCGTTTCACGTGGAGCCCATGCTCGGTCACCGCCTTGAGCTCCGTGCGAAGCGCATGACGCTGCGGATCGAACGCGATGCCATGCATCGAGGCCGCGGCCCGTGCCGGCTGCAATTCCAGCGAGACCCTCACGGGGAAAAAGCCTCGAAGGTCGAACTCGAGAAGCAGCGCTCGAAGCCACTGCAGCAGGGCCGCCTCCGCAGTGCTGTACGGGAACTCCAGCCGGCGCTCGACGAGGTCGCGTTCCTCGAACTGCACCGCGCCAATGAGCGAGAACATGCCTTCGGCCGCATTCTCGAGGACCTCTCGAAGGTCGTTTCCGAACACGCGTAGCCCAGCGTCGGCGGTGTGCTCGAGCTCTTCGAATTTCAAAGTCACCGCTCTCCTTCGACCTCGCATTCGACGCCCGTGGATTCGTCCACCTAGTTTGCATCGCCGCGACAAAGCTGCTTCTCTGCGACGCGATGACGACACGCAAGCGGACGGTGCCGTCTTCCCTCGCCGACGCGTTGGCCGAGGACGTCAAGGCCGAGCGTCTCGACACCTTGAGCGGACCCGACAGCCCCGAGGGCCGAGCGCTCGGGGCGGCGGTCGGCCGTAACGTGGCGCGCCACCGCACGGCACGTCGCCTGCGCTTGGCGGAACTTGCCGAGCGATGCGCGATCCGTGTCTCGTTGCTGCGGGCGCTCGAGAGCGGGCAGGCGGTGCCGAGTTTGCGCGCCATTTGGCATCTCGCCACGGCCCTCGAGGTACCGTTCGGAGCCCTGCTTGCCGACACCGTGCTCTCGCGCGCCTCGGACCCGGATTTCCGAATCCAACGTGCAGGACGCGGCCACGTGATCTCGTCGGCCGACGGTACGTTCCGCTCGCGACCGCTCTTTCTTGAAGGAGATCCACGCGCGCCCGAGGTCTACGAGCTGACGCTTGCCCCGGGGTGCCTCGAGGAAGCCACGGCGCACGCGCCACGAACGTTCGAGCACCTGACGGTCATTCGCGGGCGCCTCGTCGTACATTCGGAAGGCGCCATGGCCGAGCTCGCCGCCGGCGACGCACTCTTCTTCCGTGCCGATCTGCCGCACAGCTATTCGAACCCTGGCAGCGAGGATACGGTCGCTCAGCTCGTGATGAGCTACGGTCGCTGACCGTCCTCCTCTATCCGTCTCCGCTCGTCTTCGCCTGACTCTCGATGTCGTCGAGCGCGCGCCGCGCCGCCTGTTGTTGCGCCTGCTTTTTCGTCTTGCCCTCGCCTCTGCCGTATCGTTGCTCGCCGATGCGGATCTCGGCGACGAATGCCCGGTCATGATCCGGTCCGGTCGCTTCCACGACGGTGTACGTCGGAGTGCGGTGAAAGAGCCGCTGGCAGACTTCCTGCAAACGGCTTTTGTGGTCCACGGGGGAGTCGCGAGCCTCGGTCCGAAGCTCCTTCTCGAAGTGCGACTTCACCAGGTCGCGGGCCATCTCGAATCCTCCGTCGAGGAAGACAGCACCGATGATCGCCTCGTACGCCGCCGCGAGGATCGAAGTTTTCGCGCGGCCGCCGCTTTTCTCCTCCCCTTTGCCGAGACGAAGGTCCTCGCCGAGACCGATCGCGGCGGCTTTCTCCGCAAGCACCTTGGCGTTGACGAGTGCGGCGCGCCGTTTCGAGAGCTCGCCCTCGTCGGCACGTGGAAAGCGGACCATCAGCAGGTCCGACACCGCGAGGTCCAGTACCGCGTCGCCGAGGAATTCGAGCTGCTCGTTGTTCTCTCCGGCCCGGGCCCTGGAGGAACGGTGCACGATGGCGAGCTCGAGCAAAGCCGGACTCCGGAAGGAGTGGCCGACACGTGCCTGCAGAGAATCCTCTGAAGGCTTCATTCGAGATCGTCCGCGGGGAGCGTCGCTACGATCCATCCGCCGCCGACGACCGTGTCACCGCGGTACAATACCACCGCTTGCCCGGGCGTCGCGGCGACGACCGGCTGCTCGAACTCCACGCGCGCACGCCCTCCGGTCTCCACCGCGACTAGCGCCGCCACGGGAACCTGGCGATAGCGAACTTGTGCGGAGAGCCGTTCCGTACGATCGGCAGCGTCGCCCGTCCACGTCCATTCACGAGCGATGACGCCGGCCGCACGTGGTGGCCGCGGCCCGACCACGACGCGGCTTTTCTCGGCATCGAGCGAGCGTACGTACATCGGTGCTCCTGTCGCGACCCCGAGGCCGCGACGCTGCCCGACGGTGAACGACTCGACGCCGCGATGATTCCCCAGCACGTGGCCGACCTCGTCGACGATCAAACCGCTCTCACCGCCCGATCCCCGCGCGCGAACGAACGACGCCGGCTCGCCGAAGCAAAGGTCTTGGCTGTCGAGCTTGGCCGCCACCGGCAAGCCGAGGGCGGCGGCGTGGCGACGCACGTCCTCCTTCGTCCACTCTCCCAGTGGAAATCGCGCCTTCGACAGTTGCTCCGGACCGAGCGAGAACAGGAAGTACGACTGATCACGCGACGTGTCCCGCGCGCGGCGCAGCGTCACCCCTGCCGCCCCTGGCTGCAACCTGGCGTAGTGCCCGGTGGCGACGAAGTCCGCCCCGCGGCAGATGGCCCAGTCGAGGAGCACGCCGAGCTTGAACTCGCCGTTGCAGGCCACGCAGGGATTCGGCGTGCGACCGCGGACATACTCCGCCACGAAGGGCGCGACAACCGTCTGCTCGAAAGCCTCGCGCTGGTCGATCTCCGTGTGTGCGATGCCGAGCGCCTTCGCGACCTGGGCAGCATCCCGGTGATCCGAGCAAACTCGATCGTCGCGGCGCGCTGAGTCCCAGAGCCGAAGAGAGACTCCTTCGACCCGGTACCCGTCCTGGAGAAGAAGCGCGGCGGCGACCGAGCTGTCGACGCCGCCGCTCATCGCCACCACGGCATGCGGACGCCTCATCGGGGAACGCCTATTCGTCGTCTCCGGCCGCGCGACGAAGCTCGGCAGGCTTCGGCTCGGCGGGGGACTCACTTCTGGCCGACAGCTCCGCTACCTTCTTCTCGAGTCGCTCGACTTGCTCGAGCACCGCTCCGAGCGCACGGCTCACAGGATCGGGCAGATCCGCCGAGTCAAGGTCGATCACCGGCTTGCCGCTCTCCGTGTGCTTGAGCCCTCCCGTGCGCACCACCTTCCCGGGAATGCCGACGACCGTGGAATGGGCTGGTACCGAAGTCACGAGCACCGAGCCTGCGCCGATGCGGCTGTGGCGTCCCACCGTGATGGGCCCGAGCACCTTGGCGCCGCTGAAGATGGTGACCGAATCCTCGATCGTCGGGTGGCGCTTTCCACGATGCGTACTCGTGCCCCCGAGCGTGACGCCCTGGTAGACGGTCACATCGTCACCGATCTCAGCGGTCTCGCCGATCACCACAGCCATACCGTGATCGATGAAGAACCGCCGACCGATCTTCGCCCCCGGGTGAATCTCGATGCCCGTAAGGAAGCGGCCGAGGTGGCTCACGAACCGGCCCGCAGTCCAGAGCCCGCGGGACCAGAGCCAGTGAGCCGTCCGGTAGATCCATAGCGCGTGAAAGCCCGGATAGGCGAGCACGATCTCCCACACCGAGCGCGCCGCAGGATCGCGCTCGAAGATCGTTTGCACGTCTTCGCGCAGCCTCGCCCATGCGGTAGGGGCGCCGTCGGCGACTGCCTGGCTCTCGCTCATCCGCGTTTTCGTTCGGTCCCGCCTACGGCTTCCTCGCGCCGCTTCTGGTGCGAGTAGAGCTTGTAGTCGATGGAATCGACGAGCGCTTGGCGACTCGCTTCGATCACGTTGTGCGACACGCCGACGGTGCCCCATCGTTCGTGCTCGTCTCCCGATTCGATGAGCACTCGGACCCTGGCCGCGGTGCCGCCGATGCCCGACAGCACCCGCACCTTGTAGTCGAGGAGCCGGACCGTCGAGATCTGCGGATACTCTTTCGTGAGCACCTGTCGCAGCGCCTGATCGAGAGCGTTCACGGGCCCGTTGCCGAAGGCCACCGCCTGCTCGTGTCGGCCGTCAAGGAACTCCACCGCGACCGACGCCTCAGACGACGGCAGCTCGTTCCCCTTGTAGGTCTCGTCGATCACCCGAAAGCCGAGCACCCGGAAGAATCGCAGCTCGCCATGGAGCGCCCGGCGCATCATCAATTCGAACGAGGCTTCCGCGCCCTCGTATTGATACCCCGCGTTTTCGAGCTCCTTCAGCTGAGCGAGCAACGCCTGGACTTTTGGATCCTTCGAGTCGACGGTCACGCCGAACTGCTCCGCCTTTTCCAGGATGTTCGCCTTGCCGGCGAGGTCGGAGATCAGCACCCGCTGCGTGTTCCCGACCGCGGCTGGATCGATGTGCTCGTAGGTGAGCGGATTCTTCCGCACCGCGGCCACATGGACTCCGCCCTTGTGCGCGAAAGCGCTCTGGCCGACGTACGCCTGGTGCTTCTGAGGGGGGAGATTGGCGAGCTCGTAGACGAAGTGAGAGAGCTCGGTCAGGCGGCGCAGGTTGTCCGTGCCGATCGCATGCCGGCCGAGCTTCAGCTCGAGCCCCGCGATGATCGACACCAGGTTGGCGTTCCCACAGCGTTCGCCGAATCCATTGATCGTGCCCTGGACTTGCTGCACGCCCTGCTCGACGGCCGCGAGGGAATTCGCCACCGCGAGCTCACCGTCGTTGTGACAGTGTATGCCGAGCGGACGGTCGACCGCCGCGGCGGCGGCACGCGTCGCCTCGGAGATGAAGCCCGGCAAGCTGCCGCCGTTCGTATCGCATAGGACGATCGTGCTCGCGCCGCCCGCTGCCGCGGCGCGCAAGCATTCGAGAGCATAGGCGGGATCGTCACGGTACCCGTCGAAGAAGTGCTCGGCGTCGAAGATCACTTCTCCGGTGTGTCGCCGCAGGGTTTCCACGGAATCTCGAATCACCTCGAGATTCTGCTCGCGCGAGATCCGCAGATCCTCGTGCACGTGGAGCTGCCAGGTCTTGCCGAAGATGGTGATCGCCGGGGTCTCGGCTTCGATCAGCTTCCGCAAATTGAGGTCTTCGGCTGCCGCCATGCCGGCCCGACGCGTCATCCCGAACGCGGCGATTCGCGCGTGGCGGAGCTTGAGCTTCTTCGCTTCGCGAAAGAACTCCTCGTCGCGGGGGTTCGAGCCCGGCCAGCCGCCCTCGATGTAGTCGAAGCCGAGCTCGTCGAGCCGCTCGGCCACGCGCAGCTTGTCGGCCAGCGTGAGCGAAACGTCTTCGCCCTGACAGCCGTCCCGTAGGGTCGTGTCGTAGAGGCTGACGTGCGGCTTCTTGGTTGCCGGCTTCATCCGCTTCGCGCTTCCGAGCGCGTCTCCTCGCCGATCCGCGGCGCGATGAAGGCGTCGTGCAGCGCACGCACAGCCAGCTCGACGTACTTCTCGTCGACCACCACCGAGATCTTGATCTCGGAAGTCGAGATCATTTGGATGTTGATCCCTTCAGCGGCCAGCACCTCGAACATGCGCGCCGCCACCCCCGCGTGACTCCGCATGCCGAGGCCGACGATCGACACTTTCGCTACGTTCGGGTCGCTGGCGACGCCATGTGCGCCGTGTGCCGTCTCGTCGCGCTTTAGAAGCGAGAGCGCCTTCTCGTAGTCTCCGCGCGGCACCGTGAACGTCAGATCCGTCGTTCCGTCGGCCGAAGCGTTCTGAATGATCATGTCCACCACGATACCCGCGGCCGCGATCGGACCGAAGACGCGCGCTGCGAGACCCGGTCGATCCGGGACGCGCAACAAGGTGAGCTTGGTCTGGTCGCGATCGTGGGCGACTCCCGATACCATGACGTCTTCCATGCCCTTGTCCTCCGCGACGACGATCGTTCCTTCGCACTCCTCGAAGCTCGAGCGCACGTGCACGGGCACCTGGTAGCGCTTGGCAAACTCCACGGAGCGGATCTGCAACACCTTGGCGCCTAGGCTCGCGAGCTCCAGCATCTCGTCGTACGAGATGCGCTCGAGCTTGCGCGCACCCGGCACGATGCGCGGGTCGCTCGTGTAGACCCCGTCGACGTCGGTGAAGATTTCACAGACGTCCGCGGAAAGCGCGGCCGCCAGTGCCACGCCCGTGGTGTCCGAACCGCCACGCCCGAGCGTGGTGATGTTGTTGTCGCTGTCGACGCCCTGAAACCCGGCGACCACTGCGATCGTGCCCCGCTCCAACGAGGCGAGCAGACGGTGGCGATCGATCGAGCGGATGCGCGCGCGTCCGAATGCCGAGTCGGTGGCGATCCGCACTTGGTGGCCGAGGAACGAAACGGCGTCGACTCCGAGGTCCTGAAGCGCCAGCGCCAATAGCGCCGCGGACACCTGCTCGCCACTCGCGACCAGGGCATCCTTTTCCCGCTCGGACGGCAGGCGCGCCACGTGACGAGCGAGGTCGAGGAGGCGATTCGTCTCGCCGGCCATCGCCGACACGACCACCACCAAACGGTGACCTTGGCGACGATACGACGCGACACGCTTGGCAACCTCGCGGATTCGCTCGACCGTGCCGACGGAAGTGCCACCGTATTTCTGGACGATCAGCGCCATGTGCCTTCGAGCACGCCGAGGATCGCTTTGGCCCGCTCACCGCGGCCTTCGAGGATCAGCGTGCGATGGTCGCCGACGCCGATGGCGAGATCCAACTCCAGCGTCCACGCGACCGGAATCGAGCGCAGCTTGCGGTGCCACTCCACCGCGGTCACGCCGATCGGGGATAGATAGTCCGTCAGACCGATTTCCTCTTCCTCCTGCGACGAAACCGGCTCGCCGAGCCGGAACAAGTCGATATGGTTGAGCCGTAGACGGCCCTCGTGTTCGGCAACGAGGGTGAACGAAGGACTATAGATGACATCGGGGTCGATATCGAGACCTCGCGCCAAGCCGCGAACGAGCTCGGTCTTGCCGGCTCCGAGGTCTCCAGAGAGGCCGACAACATCGCCCTCCTGGAAATGGCGGCCGAGGATCTCACCAATCCGCTGCGTATCGGCCGCAGAGCGGCTTTCCACCCGGAGGAGCATTGCACTTCAGCGCTTCGCTCGGCTCTTTGCGCGCCCCCGGTGAGCGAGCGGTGCCGGGCGAAATAGCCCTTCTTGCATCGCCATCAGCGCGGGAGGAAGCGCCTCGATCACGTCCGAAGCCAGAAGGCCCGCCTCTCCCTGGCGTCTCGCGACGTCGTCTCCCGCAGCGCCGTGCCAGAACACGCCGGTTTCGGCCGCCTCGGTGGGTTCCAGCCCCTGTGCCAGCAGCGCTCCGATGATTCCCGCCAGCGCGTCCCCCATGCCACCGCTCGCCATCCCCGGATTGCCTGTCGGGTTGATGGCGACGACCCCGCTCGGCGACGCGATCACGGTCCTCGAGCCCTTCAGCACGACGACGACCCCGTGTCGTCCGGCGAGCTCCCGTGCGGCGAGCATTCTGTCGGCCTGTACCTCGGCCGTCGAGCGGCCGGTGAGTCGCGCCATTTCTCCTGGATGCGGCGTCAGCACGATGGGTTCTCGCTTGTGATCTAGGCACGACAAGTCACCCGCGAGACAGTTCAGCCCGTCGGCGTCGATGACCAGCGGAACGGATGAAGATTCGACGAGCCATCGGGTGAGCGCCCGCGTCGCGGGGGTCACACCGATTCCGGGTCCGAGCACGACCGAGTCCTTGCCCTCGAGCGCTGCGAGAAAGCGCGCAGGCCCCTCCGATCCAAAGGTCCAGGCCCCGTCGTCGTCCGCGAACGGCCGCGTCATCAGCTCGGGGGTGGCCACCAGCTGTCCGACCAGAGCCGGCGCCGGAGAAGCGAGCGTCACGAGCCCGGCGCCTGCGCGCAGCGCCGCCCGGCCACACAACGCGGCGGCTCCGCTTTTGCCCAGAGCCCCGGCCGCGATCAGCACGTGCCCATAGGACCCCTTGTGGCTGTCATTCGCGCGCGGCGGCAGGGAAGCGGCCACGGCGTCCGGCGTGAGCAGGCGCGCTCGTGGCTCCGCACGAGCGACTGCGTTCGCACCGATTCCGATGTCCGCGACGACGACCTCGCCGGCGAGCTCGGCACCCGGATGCAACAAAAGACCTACCTTCGGAAAAGCGAACGTCGCAGTCACGGTCGCTTGCACCGCCGCTCCCAAAGGGACCCCCCGATCGGCGTCGAGTCCCGACGGCACGTCGACGGCGAGGATGGGCGCCGGTGCGGCATTCAACGTTTCGATGATCGCTCTCGACGGGTCTTGGATCTGGCCGCGAAGACCGGTACCGAACAGCCCGTCGACGAGCACGCCGGCACCTGCGGTCGCCTCGGCGAGCGCGATGAGGCTTCCGGCCGTCATCTCGTGGACAGGCCCACGCATCCGCTTCCAGCGCAGCAGGTTCGTCCGCGCGTCGCCCTCCAAACGCGCTTCGGGCGCAGCGAGAAACACCGACACAGGAACGCGCCATCGGCGAAGGTACCGGGCGATGACGAGGGCGTCGCCGCCATTGTTTCCCTTGCCGGCCACGACGACCACGCCGCGGCGGAGTTCCCTCGGGAAGCGCTCTCGTAACACTTCCGCGGCAAGCGCGCCGGCACGTTCCATCAGCATGTCGCCCGGCGTGCCGCTCTCGATCGTCAGCGCATCGAGGCGGCGCATCTCCTCTGCGGTGACCGCGTACAGGCGGCCCCGCTCCG
>AR_comb_assmDRAFT_10268654_pt1 | contig 10649 bp, 8 predicted proteins | sample ArasoioldDNA_FD_10543 | JGI IMG/M metagenome (IMG submission 10543) | reverse complement strand
TGAAGAACTCACCCAGAGCAGTCGGCCGCAAGTCAGTGTTGCCGTGACGAACCAGGCTCTCGCCAGTGTCCTTCTGCTGGGCACGACGACTTTTGTGGTAGGCTTTGGGGTGACTGTCGTGTTGCTGTTTTTCCTCCTTTTAGCGGGCGACATGTTTCTGCGGCGGCTCGTGGAGATCCTTCCCAAACTGAGCAACAAGAAGCAGCTCGTCGAAATCTCGCAGGAGATCGAACGCAACATTTCAGGATACCTGTTCACCATTACGCTGATGAATGCTGGCGTCGGCCTCTTTACGGGATTGGCGGCCTACCTGTTCGGAATGTCCGATCCCGTGCTCTGGGGCGTTGCCGCCTTCCTATTGAACTATCTGCCGATCTTCGGCCCGTTGTTGGGCACCGGCATGCTGTTTCTCGCCGGGTTGGTCACCTTCGACACTGTCTGGCAGGCGGTTCTTCCTGCGGCTGCCTACCTGCTCATCCATGTTGTCGAGGGTGAAACCGTAACACCGATGTTGTTGGCTCGGCGTTTCACCCTCAATCCCGTGCTTGTGATCATTTCGATCGTCTTCTGGTACTGGATGTGGGGCGTTGCTGGAGCGCTGTTGGCCGTTCCGCTTCTGGCGACGCTCAAGATCATTTGCGACCGCATTCGATCGTTGGCGGCCCTCGGTCATTTCCTGGGTGCTGAAGCCCGCAACTGAACGCGCCTCGTGGCGTCCTCGAAACTCCGCCGACGGGGTATGGCTAGGCAGATCGGCCGAAGACTCTCCGGGACCGGCGAAAGTGCTGCTTCGGGTCTGCCGAAATCGGTGATTCCCGCGCTGGTCAGGTTTGCCTCCGATTGCGGTCATGCCTCACGCCCGTGAGCACTTCCGGGGGCCATGACCGGACGAGCGTGCCGACATGACGGGCGCACCGCAGTTGCGATGGCAAACCCCGAGCGGCGCCGCCCGAGACACATGTGACGCCCTTACGGACCTGCCGAGATGGCGCCGTCGATGGCTCGATAAATCGCCTCTAAGAGCTCTTCGGCGTCGAACGGCTTGCGGAGATATGCGACCGCACCGGTGGACAAGCATTGGGCGCGGTCTCGCAGCTCATCATGGCCGGAAACTACGATGATTGGCGCCGGCGTGCCTTCCCGCGCAAGCTCCCGAAGAACGTCCGCAGCGTTCATGCCGGGCATGTGAAAATCAAGGACGATGCAGTCCGGTCGGCTCGACGGCAACGAGTCGAGGAATTCCCGGCCCGACGCGAAGGCATCCACATCCAGGTTCACCGCTTTAAGCAGACGCGTCAGTGCCTTTCGTACTGACGAGTCATCGTCGATGACGGCGACGCGGAGCCGCAAATGCCTCATGTCAAGACGATCGACCAAGCACCGCGTATCAACGCGTGTGGCCGTGCGCCGCGCATGAAGGCAGGGACAGAAGTGCGCATGCCGGGACTGAGGGCTTGGAGTAACAAATGAGGTTTGCTGCCTGCGTGAACCGGCCGGGAACCAGCAACCCGCACATACCGGACCAGCTCCGGCCGGTTCAGCCCCCAGACACCCAGCATCTGTCTCCCGAGGACGGCGGTGGTTGCCACCAGCCGCTACTTACTTATGGCGCCGGAGCCCGGGAGAACATGACGCCGCCTTGATCGGCGCGGCCAAAGCGTTGACATCTTCGGCCACCATCCGCACGAACTTTCCGAGGCTGGGCTTGTCAAACAAGGCAGAGTCGCCGCACTGAATGCGCAGGCGCGCTAGACGGCGAACTCCAGGGTACCCCTTGCGACTTCTGGAATGCTTCCCATTCTGTTTGTATCCGGGCAGTGCCGACCTTGACCTGACGGCCGGACGCCCGCGATATGAAAAGTGGCCGACTTCGGGAGACGCACGCGGTGAGCTTCACGACGACAACTTTAAGTACGATGAGTTCTGCAAGGGCGTGCCTGCTGGCACTGATCCTGGCCTTGCTCACGGCGTGTAGTCAGATGAGTCCAGACGCGCTCGACGACCGCCTCGACAAAGTGCTCCGCGACGGGGTTATGCTGCACTACGCGGTCCCGCTGAACTGACGCGAGGAGAATCGGTGATCTCCAGTGACGAGTATCACCTTGGCAGCCCCCAGAGCCTGCTGAATGGTCTTCGCGATACGGCGATCAGCCTTCGAAGTTCCGCGTAGTTGATTTCGACGCTGTCATATGACGCGCTCATGGTGTTAGCTTGCTGTAGTCCCCGAATGTCGGCAATGGGTTGGATCGCGACGTTCCGCCCCGACCGCTAAATGTCTGCAAGTGGTACGATGCTGCCGTTCAGCCTTCAGCGTGTCAGGTCCGCTTAGCGCCTAAGCGGCCATGCCGTCGTCAGGGCGCGAGTCCGGGGAGGAGCCAGATGAAGGCGCATATCGTCGGGGGCGGGTTTGGCGGACTGGCGGCGGCCGCATATCTCATCCGGAACGCGGGGGTGCCCGGCCAGGACATCACGATCTTCGAGGCGGATGAACGGATGGGTGGCGGGTTCTTTCTGGGCGGCAGCGCGGAAAGCGGCTACAACGTGCCTGGTTCCGTCTTTGACAGTGAATTCCGCTGTACGTTCGACCTGCTTCAGACGATCCCCTCTGCAAGCGACCCGGCTGTTTCCGTCAAGGATGAATTCTTCGCCTTCAATGCGCGCTATCCGTTCCACGACCGGGCGCGCCTCATCGATCGCAACGGGCGCATAGTGCACGGCCCGCGTTTCGGCCTGGGCCTCCGCGACGGCTTCGAGCTCGTGCGGCTCGCGCTGACGCCCGAAGCGAAGCTGGACGGGCGGCGCATCGAGGAGTTCTTTTCCCCGCGGTTCTTCTCGACCGAATTCTGGTTGATCTATTCGACGATCATGGGGTCGCTGCCGCAACACGGCGCGACGGAGTTGCGGCGCTACTTAAACCGCACCTTGCATCTGTTTCCGGACCTTTCGGACATGGCGCACATCCTGCGCACGCCCTTGAACCAGTACCAGGCATTCATCGAACCAGTGGTCGCTTGGCTGCGCCCGCGCGGTGTGAACTTCCTGACCGGCGCCTTCGTCCAGGACATCGGCTTCGCGGCGTCGCCCGGCCGCATAACTGTCAACCGGCTCGACTACGAGCGGGACGGTGCAGCGACCTCGGTTGCGGTTGCGCCGGAGGATCTCGTGCTGGTGACCTTTGGATCGCAGGCCGCCGACCTTTCGGTGGGTTCGATGACCGAGGCGCCAGGGCCACGGCGCAACGGACGGTCTTGGCAGCTGTGGAAGCGCCTGGCGCAGGGGCGCACGGATTTCGGCAATCCCGACGCGTTCTTCGGCGCGGTCCACGTGCCCGACTCGCGCTGGGTGTCCTTCACGGTCACCACGACGAGGACTGAATTCCTCGACCAGATGGTCGCGCTGACGGGCAGCGAGACAGGACGCGGCGGGCTCGTGAGTTTGATAGACTCCGGCTGGCTGCTGTCGCTGTCGATCTTCCACCAGCCGCAAGTTATCGGCCAGCCGCCCGGCACGTACGTCTGGTGGGGCTACGGCTTGTACCCGGAGCGCAACGGCGATTTCGTGCCGAAACGCATGGAGGCGTGCACGGGCTCGGAGATCCTGGAGGAGGTGGTGCGGCAACTGCGGTTCGACCGCCATTTGGACGCGATCATGGCGTCATCGATCTGCATCCCCTGCGACATGCCCTACGTGAACAACATCTGGCTGCCGCGCACGCGCACCGACAGGCCTCGCCCCGTTCCGGAGGGGTCGACCAATCTCGGACTCATCGGCCAGTACGTGGAGGTTGCGCGCGATGTGGCGTTCACCATCGAATACTCCGCCCGCACGGCGTGGGAAGCGATTCACCTCCTGCTCAAGCGCGGCCCGCCGCCGCCGCCCGTTTATCAGGCCCAGTACGATCCGAAGGCGTTGTTCGCCGCGCTGAAGGTGTTTGTCTGTCCAGGAGCTGCCCGGCCGTGAATTCCCAAACCGAGTAGTACTGCGCGACCACCGCCTCGTCCCCGGAGGTCCAGTCGCTCTTCGCGTTCGTCATCGGACGAGGAGTTGGTCAGACGAAGTTCTGCGGCGCCCCCGGCGTCGTAGGAGGAGACCGCTATGAGGTTCGTTCGCCTTCTGAAGTACGTGCTCGTGGCCCTCGCTGGCCTCTACCTGCTTGCTGCCGTCCTTTACGCCATTCCGGTGGTCAGCGGTGCGCTCGACGACACGATGGAGGTTAGATTCAGCCGTGCTGATGCGTCGATTGTCGCGGACTACGGCAATGGGCTGACGCCCGGGCAGAAGGACACCTTCTACCACCTCTCGCAAGGCTCCGAGATCCTGCCTTGGACCCTGCTGACCGCGGTCGACGTCGCCGATCCTGGTTCCACCAAGCCGTTCGTCGAGAACCTCGAGCGCTACGGCCTGTTACCCGACCCGCAGCGCGACGACGGGTTGCCCGTGGGTCTGACGGTGTCGTCCAACTCCTTCACGTTCGGCATGGATTTCGTCGGGGTCAGTTGCGCGGCCTGCCATGTGGGCGAGTTGCGCCACAGCGGCAAAGCCGTGCGGGTCGACGGCGCTCCCAACATGTTCAATTTGCAGCTTTTCTACTCGCAGGCCGTCGATGCGCTCATGGCGGCGACGAGCGATCGAGGCAAGCTGTGGCGGGCGCTCAAGCGCCTGGGACGGCAGGATTACGGACGCTACGGGGTTGCCGCGCCGTTCGTCCGCCCGGCGACTCTCGTCTACTACGGCGCGAACACGCTGCTGCACCGCGACAGGCTCGACGCGCGGCTCGAGCTGATCGCTGTCATCCGCGTCGCCAAGGAGCAGCGGGATCCCCAGCACCCGACGTCCGGCTTCGGTCGCCTGGACGCGTTCGACGGCACTCGCAACTTCATATTCACGCGCCTGCGCAAGGCCGACGCGGGCGGAGATTTCGAGGTCAACAGGGCGAACATGGTCAAGCTCGACGCGGCGGTGAAGTTCCCGCCGCTGTGGTCGCGCAAAGCTTCGGCGCCGGAGCCGGTCGAGACCTACCGCGAGCAACCTCAGCGTTTCCCGCCCGTCTGGGGCTTCAAGGATTACGACTGGGTCGAATGGACGATCGACACCAACACGGTGATGGAGCGCAATTTCACCGAGACCCTCGGCGCAGGGGCTACCGTCGTACTCGACCCCAGGAGGGTCGCTTCTGTCTTCGAGAACTCCATCCCGATGAGGAACATGCACGAGCTCGAGTGGCTGGCCTACTACATCGATCCGCCGCGGTGGCCGGCGGCGATCTTCGGCGAGATCAAGCCCGATCTGGCGGCCGCGGGCGAAGCCATATTCCGGAGCCGGTGTGCCGCGTGCCACGAGTATGGCGACGATCGACGTACTCCGACCGGCCTCATCAGGCTGCGCGGCATGCGCCCGGAGGACGTTGGGACAGACCCTACGGTGGCGCTCAGGATCTCCTGCCCCGTCCCCGACACCGGTGCGCTCGTGATCCCGCCGAGATCTTACACCGCCGAGGACTCGCAACTCCTGAAAGACTGCGCCGGCGTCACGGCCGGCACGCCCTTCGCCGGCAATTCCTTTGCCAGGACCGTTCAGGTCGCGGTGGACAGCATCAAGCAGAAGGCCTACGCGGCGGCCGGGATCGATGCGGCGCAGCAGCGGGCAATCGAAGATCTCGACCGACGCGAACGCGTCGCCTGGCGCGACACGCTGCTCGATACTAAGGCGCCCTACGGTCCCTATGCGGCGAGGCCGCTGTACGGGATCTGGGCCGCGGCGCCCTACCTGCACAACGGATCGGTCCCGACGTTGTACGACCTGCTGCTTCCCCCGGAGCAGCGGCCCAAGACGTTTGCGCTCGGCAAGCGCGAGTACGACCCGGTGAGGCTCGGCTTCGCCGTCGACACCGCCTGCGAACAGCAGGACTGCGTCGTCGACACCACGCGGACGGGCGACGGAAATGGCGGCCACCTCTGGGGTACGGACCTGTCCGAGTCCGACCGCATGGCCCTTCTGGAATACCTCAAGACCTACTGACGTCGGCAGACGGTCGCGTCAGATGCCGGCCGCGACGCTCAGCGTGTCGGGAAAAGCGCGTGCGGCGGTTGCGAAAGTCCGCGGACAATCGCGACAAGGACGGCGTTCATGTCGCGCATGGCCGCCGCCGGCGAGACCAGAGGACGGATCCCGTGGCAGTTCGCCGCAAAGGAATCTTGGGTACTCGGGCGGCGCCACGGTTTGCCGGGCGTACCCCGTTCAAATCCCGTCGCTGCGGCCCCGAATCCAGGCGCTGAGAGGTCTCTGACGTGCCGAATCCGCGCATAGTCATGTCATTGATTCTATTGCTATATTTTTTGATGCATGGGGTTGTTTTGCAGAATCGTGTTTTCCGGGTCCGGCTCTATGCACGGATGTTTCACGTGAAACATCGCGCCATGTTTCACGTGAAACCATTTTCTCCGGCCACCCCTCTGGCGCCATGCGCGGGTCGGGCGGCGCTCCCTGTTCCCGCCGCGCCACCCCGTTCTTGACGCCGCCGCCCGCTTGGTCTTACACCCACCGCTCTGGATGGCGGTCGTAGCTCAATTGGTTAGAGCACCGGGTTGTGGTCCCGGGGGTTGGGGGTTCGAGTCCCCTCGATCGCCCCAGTTTCGAAGGAGCCGCCTCTCGCGCGCGGCCGGGGCCGGGTCCTTGGATCACGATGCCGTCCTGTTCGCCAACGAGGCCTTCTACCAGGCCTTCGCGGCGCGCGACCTCGCGGCCATGGAGGAGATCTGGGCCCGCCATGCGCCGGTCGCCTGCATCCATCCGGGCTGGGCCCCGCTCCACGGGCGGCCGGCGGTGATGCGCAGCTGGCAGGGCATCCTCGGCAATCCCGAGTCGCCGGCCGTCGCCTGCCACGGCGCCCGCGCCACCGTGTTCGGCGACAGCGCCATGGTCGTCTGCTTCGAGGCCGTGCCCGGCGGCTTCCTGGTCGCCACCAACCTGTTCGTGCGCCAGGGCGCAGTCTGGAAGCTGGTCCATCACCAGGCCGGCCCGACCAACGGCCAGCCCGAGGACGAGTCGGCCGAGGAGGGGAGCGGACGCCCCAACTGACGGGTCGCATTGCATCGGGGAATCGCCGGCTGCATAGTGCCTGTCATATTCGCGCCGCCGCGAGCGGGCGCAGCAACGGTTTCGGAGCGATCATGCGGCTCAAATCCACCTTGGCTCTCCTGGCCTTTCTGCTGGCCTGCGCCCCCACCCTGGCGCGCGCCGACTACGCTGCCGGCCTGCAGGCCTACGACAGCGGCGACTACACGACCGCCTATCTGGAGTGGCTGCCGCTCGCCAAGCAGGGCGACGCTAAGGCCCAGCACGGCCTCGCCCTGCTCTACGAGACCGGCCATGGCGTGCCGACGAGGGACGATACCGAGGCCGCCAAGTGGTACGCGGCCGCCGCGCTTCAGGGCGTCGCCGAATCCCAGGCCAACCTGGCGCTGATGTTCGCCGAGGGCCGTGGCGTGAAACAGGACTACCAGCGCGCCGCCAGCCTGTGGGAGCAGGCGGCACAGAAGGGCGTCGCCGTCGCCAACTACGATCTCGGCCTGCTCTATCTGAATGGCTACGGCGTCGACAAGGACCCGGCCCAGGCGGCCACCTGGCTCGAGAAGGCGGCCGAACTGAAGGTGGTGGACGCCCAGTACGCCATCGCCCGGCTCTACCGTTTCGGCACCGGCGTGCCGCAGGACCTCGCCAAGGCCCGCTCCTGGTACAGCCAGGCGGCCGCCGCCGGTCACACCCTGGCGAGCAAGGAGCTGGCGGCCATGGAGGCCGAGCAGCCCGCCCCGGCCGCCACGCCTGCCCAGCCGTCGCAGCAGCAGGCGACTGCTTCCCAACCGGAAACGCTGGCCGCACCGTCGCAGCCGGCGGCGTCCGCGCCGGCAGCCAGCGATGCCGACAACAACATCCCGACCATCATCACCGAACCTCAGACACCGCCGGCGCCTGCGCAGCCGGCCGCGACCGAGAACGCGCCCGCCGCGGCGACCGCAGAGACAGCGCCAGCAACACCGCCCGCGACCGCGGACGCGTCGGCCGCCGCGACCGCAGAGCCAGCGCCGGCAACGCCGCCCGTGCCGCCTGCGACCACGGACGCGCCTGCCACCGCCGCCACCGAGTCGGCTCCCGCCACGACCACGGAGTCTGCTCCGGCCACGCTGCCTGAACAGCCCGCCGCTGCCGAGACTGCTCCCGCCGCCGGCGAAGCGGCCCCCGCAGCACCTGCTCCGGCCCCGACCGAGACCCAGGTCGCGACCGCCCCGGCCATCCACATCTGGCTGTCGTCGCAGAAGTCGCGCGAGCAGGCCGAGCGGGGCTGGCAGGAGCTGAAGACCGCCTATCCGGACCTGCTGGGCAAGCTCGAACTGACCGTGCGGGAGGTCGATCTCGGCGCCGCCAAGGGCATCTGGTATCGCGTCTATGCCGGCCCGCTCGCCAGCAAGCAGGACGCCAAGGATCTCTGCGCCAAGATCAAGGCCCAGCCTCCCAACAGCAACTGCCTGATCGCCACCGACTGACGCATGGCGAGTCGGCATGACGCCGCCATCCTCACCGTCGCCGAGATGGCGCGGGCGGACGCACTGGCGATCGCGTGCGGCGTCCCTGGCCTGACCCTGATGGAAGCTGCGGGCGAGGCCGTCGCCCGCGAAGTGGGGCGGCGCTGGCCGCGCGGCCCGGTCGCCGTGCTCTGCGGCCCCGGCAACAACGGCGGCGACGGCTTCGTGGCCGCCCGCCTGCTGCGGGACGCCGGTTGGCCGGTGGGGGTGGCCCTGCTGGGCGAGCGCTCGGCTCTGCGCGGTGACGCGGCGGGCGCTGCGGCGCGCTGGCCGGGCGAGGTCGCTGCGTTGACCCCCGCCATTCTCGACGGCGCCGCGCTTGCGGTCGATGCGCTCTTCGGTGCCGGCTTGGTGCGGCCGCTGGAGGGCATGGCGCGGACCGTGGTCGAGGCCCTGGATGCCCGGCGGCTGCCCTGCCTGGCCGTCGATCTCCCGAGCGGCGTCCAGGGGGATACCGGCCAAGTGCTCGGTGCCGCTCCGCATGCAACCGCCACCGTCACCTTCTTCCGCCGCAAGCCCGCCCACCTGCTACTGCCCGGACGCGCGCTGGCCGGGGAGGTCGTGGTCGCCGACATCGGCATTCCCGCCGCCGTGCTGGATGAGATCCGACCGTCCCTGGCCGAGAATGCGCCCGCGCTCTGGCTCGACGGCTTTCCCTGGCCGCGGCTCGAGGATCACAAGTACCGCCGCGGCCACCTGCTGATCGTCGGCGGCGAGGTTATGACAGGCGCGGCGCGGCTAGCGGCGCGAGCAGCGCGTCGCATCGGCGCCGGGCTCGTCACCCTGGTCTGCACGCGCACCAGCCATCCCATCTATGCGGCCGACTCCGCAGGCCTGATCACCGCCATTGTCGACGACGATGCCGATTTCTCCGCTCTGCTGGCCGATAAGCGCCGCAATGCACTGCTGATCGGGCCCGGCCTCGGCGTCACACCGCAGACGCGCCGGCGCACGCTTGCCGGCCTCGCCGCCGGGAAGGCCTGCGTCATCGATGCCGACGCCCTCACGGTCTTTGCCGATCACCCGCCGGACTTGTTCGATGCCGTGCGTGCGGCATCCCTGTTAACACCTCACGAGGGTGAGTTCGGCCGGCTGTTTCCCGATCTCGCGAGCCTGCCCGGCAAGCTCGATCGCGCCCGTCAGGCGGCGCTACGCGCGAAGATGGCCGTGCTGCTCAAGGGCGCGGACACCGTCGTCGCTGCGCCGGACGGCCGGGCGGCGATCAACAGCAACGCTCCCCCGACGCTCGCCACCGGCGGCAGCGGAGACGTGCTCGCGGGCATGGCGGCGGGCCTGATGGCCCAAGGCCTGCCGCCGTTCGAGGCCGCCTCCGCTGCGGCTTGGCTCCACGGCGATGCCGCCGCTGGCTTCGGCCCCGGTCTCATCGCTGACGATCTCCCGGACGAGCTGCCAGCCTCCCTCGCTCGCTTGCGAGCGATGATTTAATAAAAATATCTAATTACAGTATGTTGATAGAAATATTTCAATTGAAACATCAAATTACCCCTTGGCGTGCAGTGCAGCGTAAGCGGTGGCTCAGTTAACGATCCTCATGGTCCTGTTCGGCCGGGATTTTCTGCCCGGATCGGGCCTTGCTTTAGAAATTGTTAAGCTATGAATGTCAATATGTCCCCAGGACGAAAACCCTGCCGGTATTGGCAGTTACGCAGAGCGGGATCGAAAATGGGCGGCTGGTTTGTAAAGAAAGAAGGTTACGCGCCGAAGCTCGAGCCGGGCGAGATGTTTCGCCACGTGCGCGCCGGCAACTTCGTGGAAACGGCCAAGGTCTTGGCGGTCATGAAGGATGGTCTGGGCATCCCCCATGTCAGGTTCGACATGACGGTCGACACGCCGAGCAAGATCCGGCTGGTCGAGGGGCGCCGCATCCTTTCGCTGGCCTCCTTCACCGAACTTTACCGCGAGCGCGTCCCGGCCTGACGCGGCGCCGTCGACCACGGTTGCAAACGCCGGCGGCTCCCGCCGGCAGGCACCTCTTGACGTGCGGGGGCACACGCCCCATTTCGTCCTTGTCCCTGAGAATTCCGTGCTATACACCGCCGCCTTGAGCGG
>AR_comb_assmDRAFT_10538760_pt1 | contig 10652 bp, 8 predicted proteins | sample ArasoioldDNA_FD_10543 | JGI IMG/M metagenome (IMG submission 10543) | reverse complement strand
GATGCGCATCAGCTGGATTTGTCTTCAACGCAAGCCGTTGCAAAAATGTATTTCGAATATCATCCAGTCGTGATTCACGATCTACATGAAGCAATTCCGCTGCTTCAAACCTGGAACGGAACGGGCCCGTACAATCCCGGTTTTGATCCGATTCTGGTCAGCGAATTTTTGGAAATGAGTTTTCACGAAATGAGCAGGATGAGTGAACAAGGAATGCCCGGAGTTTGGACCTGGGATTTTGGCGAAGGTTATGGACAACCTTTCACTGAGTCGATCGCTTTGAATCACAATGCAATCGGCCGTGGTTACGAAACTTTTGGAAATACGACTGCTGAAACTGTTACACGAAAATTGGATTCAAGCGATCTTACAGTGGAATGGTATCGCCCTTCACCGCCGCCGCAAAAGGAATTCAAATGGTCGCATCGTAACGGCGTTAATTACGCAGAAACAGGTGTGCTTTCAATTCTTGATTATTGCGCGCGGCAACCTGAAACCATGCTTAGAAGTTTTTATAAAAAAAGTTACAACTCCTGGCAAAAAGGTGTTAAGGGGAATCCGTATGCATTTGTAATTCCGGCAAATCAAAATGATCCGCATCGCGTTGATCACATGATTAATCGTTTGCTCAAACAAAAAATTGAAATCGGTGTTGCTAAAAATGATTTCAAAGTAAAAGAGGGGAATTACAAAGCGGGCTCATATGTAATAAAACTTGATCAGCCCTATCGTAATTATGCGGTTGATCTTTTGCTGCCGCAGGAATTTCCGGAAAATGCGCAATATCAACCATACGACGATGTCTCATGGGCATTTCCTGTGAATTATGGATTAGATACATTTCGAATTGATGATCGTGCAGTAATGGATGTTCCGATTCAGTTACTTACCGAAAATGTTCATTCCAAAGGAAAAGTCTCTGGAACAGGAACGTTCTTACTTGCGGATCATGGCCAGGAAGCATTACTAGCGGCGCGATATCGATTGTCAGATTACAAAATCAACATCGCAGAAAAAGCCTTTAAATCAGGTGGTGTTGATTATCCCGCCGGTTCCTGGATCCTTTCTGATCAAAGCGGTTTAGGCGATACAATCGGAAAAGTTGCGGATGAGCTTGGATTAGATTTTCAAGGTGTTGGTGCAGTTCCTGATGTTCCGCATCATGAAGCGCCGGCGGCGCGAATCGGTGTATGGGTGCCATGGGCTGATACAGACATGATAGGTTGGATCCGACTTACGTTAGATCAGGAAAAAATTCCGTATACGTATTTACGTGATGAAGAAATTAAAGCTGGCAATTTGAATCAAAAGGTTGATGTGATTCTTTATGGAAATGTTTTACTTGGAGTGCAAGAACAAATTCTTGGAGTCCAGAATCCGGGCTACCCCATGCCATTCAAAAAGACCGATGCAACTCCAAGTCATGGATCACCTGCAGAATCAGATGACATTACCGGTGGAATCGGTTGGAAAGGGCTCGCGAATCTTCAGGAATTTGTACAATCAGGCGGGTTGTTGATGACTATGGGACGCGGTTCACAACTTGCATTGGAATCAGGATTAGTTCGGAATGTAAAGCGCGTAAATCGTGATGATGTTTCAACACCTGGAATTGAAGTGCGCGCAAAATTTACGCAACCTGATCATCCACTTGCTTATGGTTATCCGGCCGTGACTTCTGTTTTCAGATCCAATTATGGAATATATGATCCACCAAAGAAGTGGTTAACCGCATCTTATTGCACATCCTGTTTGGATGGTCCATGGGATTTCAGTCATGTGGTGCTGCAATGGGGAACCCGTGATTTTGATTCGACCGATTCTGGTTCAGCGGAACAAATGATTGTTAGTGGCGGCGGAAAGAAAGTAGATTTCATGCAAGGGCGTCCGGCGATTTTGGACATGCCGGAAGGCAAAGGTCATGTTGTAGTTTTTAACTTTAATCCGATGCATCGTGATATGAACTATTCCGATTTCCGTTTGCTCTGGAATGGAATTTTGAATTGGAAGTATATAGTTAGATGAGCGCGGGCGTCCCGCCCGCATTGATGACCGCGGGCATCTTGCCCGCAGTAAATTATGTTAGAACTCACCATTAACTTCGCAGTTGCACTCTTCATCGGCGCCCTGGTCGGCATTGAACGCGAAAAGAAGAAAGCGGAAGAAGATGCCACTTCTGCTTTTGGAGGCATTCGCACATTCATTTTGTTCGCACTTACCGGTGCAGTTTCTGCATGGCTTTCCGTCCAACTAAAAACGATCTGGATTTTTGTAGCAGCTAGCCTCATCGTTGCAGCATTCATTCTGGTGGCGTACATTCTGCAAAACCGGAAGTCCTCAGCTGCACTTGGCCTGACCAGCGAAACTGCAGGTGTTGTTGTATTCCTGTTAGGTGGCACCACACTATTCGGGTACACAGAGATTGCAGTTGCGCTGGCAATTGCTACTACGGCTGCCCTTGCGTATAAAAAACCACTTCATTCCTTAGTTGGAAAAATCTACGAAGATGATATTTACGCCGGCTTAACTTTGTTGTTCGCAACTTTCATCGTGTTGCCTGTCCTTCCAAATAAAACAGTCGATCCCTGGAATGCAATCAATCCATACAAGATGTGGCTGCTGGTAATCATGATTTCTGGATTATCGCTGATTGGTTATGTTGCTACGCGATCGTTAGGAACCAAAATAGGAACATCATTGACTGGATTATTCGGAGGACTTGTTTCTTCCACTGCTGTGACTCTGGCATTTTCAAAACAAAGCCATGATGCAAAGGAAAATTCGAAATTGATGAATATCCTGGCAGCAGGACTGTTGATTGCATGGACTGTAATGTTCATTCGGATCTTGATTGAAATTGTAGTTGTGAACATTGCCTTGCTTCGTCCGCTTATGGTTCCAATGATTACGATGGCAGTGCTAGCCGGAGTAATCGCTTTTATTTACTATCGTTGGTCATCAGGACAACCCAGCAAAACTGGGACTCAAAATGTTCCGTTAACAAATCCATTCAGTTTAATTTCTGCACTTAAATTCGCACTTTTATTCGGAATCGTTCAACTGCTGGTGAAATATGTTCAGCAGAATTTTCCATCACAAGGGTTTTATGTTGTAGCCGCACTTGCCGGCCTTACTGATGTTGACGCCATCACATTATCGATGGCAGATTATGCTAAAAGCGGCGGTGAAGTAAAAACTGCAGTGTCTTCAATCACCATTGCAGCAGTAACAAATACGTTGGTGAAATGTGGCTATGTGTTTATGTTCGGACACGGCAAAATCCGAACGTTAGTGGCAATTGCTACAGTTGTGATTTTAGTTGGTGGTGGGATTGCACTCTTATTTTTCGTTTAAGGAAGGGCACAGTTTCCCGTGCCCTTGCGACTATACTCCCTGGAGACGTGTTGGAACGTCAGTGTTTAAAGCTTTCTGCTGATCCTGACTTACCTGGAATTCCTTCTTCCTGATCAGTTTTCGGGTCGATTCTAATTTGATTATGAATGTCTTTAACTCCCGAAACTGACTCCACAATATTTTCCGCAAGTTTTTTAAAATAGCGATGTTCAACCGTACCACTTAAAGTTACTTCACCGTTTTCAACTTGAACCGAAATATCAGAAGCGTCAAGTTCAGCATTTTCAGTTAATCTTTCGCAAACATCTTCTTCAATCCGTTCATCTGAACGTTTGTAATTTTTTGGCCCCCTTCCTTCAAAAGAGCCGTATTTGCGGAACGAACGGCTTCCATATTCATGTTCCATATTGGGAGGCCGGCTGGGATTCTGATGACCATATACACCTTGTTCATATTCTTCGCCATAATAAGCACCGTAACTTTCTTCAATGCTTTTACCTTGATGGGCATGCCGTGGTGCGGGGCCGAACTCTCCCTTAGATTCGCCATTTGGACCATCGTTATATCTGTCTTGCATTCATTTGTCTCCTTTGTTTGTGGTTGTTGGAGCGATTCCGAATTTAGAAAAGGAATAAACACCGAGGCCCATCCGAGACAAGTGGGAAGCAAGGATCAGGCTCTCGGTGTTTTTGCATCTATCTTGTTAATAATTCAATTTATTCGTGCGATAAGGGTGTGCAAGAGGTTCTTGATTTCGTGATTTTCCCGTGCATGATGTAGAACAGGAGGTTTTTATGAATCACAACATCATTTTTTTGTTAATCGCGATTCTTGGAATGACAGCTGTTTCATCTGCAGCAATAAAAACCGAAGACGTTACCTATCAAGCAGACGGTCTCACAATGAAAGGCTACATCGCATACAACGATGCGGTAAAAGGGAAGCGTCCTGGAATTCTTGTGGTTCATGAATGGTGGGGCCAGACCGAAAATATTCGGAACCGCGCACGAATGCTTGCAGAGCTTGGTTATACCGGAATGGCGGTTGATATGTATGGCGAAGGAAAAACTACAATGCATCCTGATGAAGCTGGAAAGTTCACAGAAGAAGTAATGAAGAATGTGGATGAAGCTACGAAGCGTTTTACGGCCGCAATTGATGTTTTGAAAAAGCATCCAACTGTAGATCCAGAACGTATTGGTGCGATGGGATATTGTTTCGGGGGGTCCGTAGTTTTGACTATGGCCAGACAAGGCTTAGATCTTGACGGCGTTGTTAGTTTTCATGGCGGACTCGATTTGAAAACGCCAGCAAAGGCGGGAGCGATCAAAGCGAAGGTTTTGGTGTGTCATGGAGCGGATGACAAATTTATTTCTGCGCAACAACTGGAAAAATTCCAAAAAGAGATGAAAGATGCCGGCGCTGACATGCAATTCATTAGTTATCCCGGCGCACTGCACGGCTTCACGAATCCTGCTGCCACCGAATTAGGCAAGAAAAACAATATTCCGATTGCTTACAATGCGGATGCAGATAAAAAATCCTGGGAAGATATGAAAGCTTTCTGGAAGAAAGTGTTCGGTCAGTAGACTATTGGGTATTCAATAATATTGTTGGAGCCTGCGAAAACGGATTTCGTGTAATCTGACAATCAATCCTGAATACATCTTTCAGTAATTCTGGTGCGAGAATTTCGGAAGGCGCTCCGAGTGCGCGGCAAGTTCCATCGCGAAGGACAATCAATGTGCTGCAGAATTCGGCCATCAAATTCAGATTGTGCGAAACTGCAAGCACCGTAAGATTATCCTGCGCATTTAAATTTTTGAGGATACGAAAGATTTCGATTTCGTAATGCAAATCGAGATGTGCAGTAGGTTCATCCAGAAGTAAAATTTTTGGTTCTTGGGCTAAAGCGCGCGCTAGCAAAACACGCTGACGTTCTCCGCTGGAAAGCTGATGGATCAAGCGATCTCGAAATTCCCACACTTCAGTTCGCTTTAACGCATTTTCAGCGATCATTCGATCGCGCGATCCGTAAGCTCCAAGCCTTGTTAGAAATGGAATTCGACCCATCAAAACTACATCAAAAACACAGAAGGGAAATGTGAAATGAGCTTCACTTCCAACCACTGCCATATTGCGAGCTAACTCTTGTAATGAAAGTTGCTGCAATGGATGATCATTAATTGTGACGTTGCCACTCTTTAATGGAAGCACTTTGCTCAAAATTTTCAGGAGTGTTGATTTGCCGGATCCATTTGGACCAATCACTCCCCAAAATCCTCCTTGCTCAATGTTGAAACTGATATCGCGCAGTTGGAATGAAGCTTTGTAACCGCCGGATAAATTTGAAGCTTGAATGGAATAGCTCATGATGACCGCGGACCTCCGGTCCGCATTGATGATCGCGGGCATCTTGCCCGCTAAATCAAAATGTCATTTCCTCTTGTTTCCGTTTCAACAGATAAATAAAAAATGGTGCGCCGCACAACGAAGTAAATACACCGACCGGAACTTCCAGCGGTGAAAATACTGTCCGCGCAAAAACATCCATCAAGATCAAAAAGAATGCGCCGCCGATTGCGCTCGCCGGAATCAATTTTCGGTGTGATGGACCTACAATCAATCGAACCACATGCGGAATAATCAGACCAACAAATCCAATTGAACCTGCCAGAGAAACGCTGGCACCCACAAGCAATGAAGAAGAGAAAAATAAAAGTTTTTTGACGCGCTCCACTGGAATTCCAAGATGGATTGCATCTTCTTCACCGGAACTCATCGCATCAAGATCGCGAGCAAGATACATCGAAATGCTGAATCCAATCAAAACCAGAACTGCGGAAATCACAATCAAAATATTTGACCCTGCGCCGGATAGTGATCCTAATAAAAAAAACAAAATTGAAAATGATTCGCGCCTGAACAATGTAAAAAGCAATAACACCAGGGCACCAAAAAATGTACTGGAAATAACGCCGGCAAGAATCAAAGTTTGAACGGGAGTTCGCCCTTGCAAAGATGCAATTCGATAAACAAGGAGCATGCTAAGGAATGCAGCACCGATCGAGAAAATGTAAACAGTGATGTTGAAATGATAATTCAAAATTGCTGCAACCAATGCACCAAATGTTCCTGCGCTGGAAGTTCCCAGGATATATGGATCTGCAAGCGGATTCCGCAGTAATCCTTGATACACGCTGCCTGCAGTGGCCAATGCAATGCCGACAACCAGTCCAAGCAATGCACGCGGCAATCGGATGTGAAGAATTACCATTTCATTCCAGCCTTTGATTTCACCGGTTACCAGCGAAATGACTATGGAACCGAGAAGCAGAATGAGAAGTAGTGGTATTACAATTTTGTTGTTTCGCAAATTAACTCTCTGTGTCAATTCCACAATCCAGCCAGCTTAAGTATTTTTGGTAATTCATGAAGCGCTTTCAGTGTTCTAACTCCGTGCCATGTTAAGTAAGTTCCATCAAGCATGATCAATTTGTTTTCTTTGATTGCTTTTAATTCAGGAAACTGATTTTGAAATTCCAAAACATCTTTCTCCCGGAAGACGTAAGGTTCATCTGGAAAAAGCACTGCTTCAGGATCGGCTGTGATGATTTGATCGTTCGTAAGTTGCGGATATCGATCCCTCAATTCAGAAAAAACATTTCTAAGTCCGACAGTTTCGCAAATCGAATTCACGTACGTGCTTTTGTTCACAGTCCAATATGGACGCTTCCAAATCAAGATCAAAGTTGAAACTGCTCGCGGAACTTTGATGCTTCGAATAGCATCATCGATTTGATTACAGATTGATTTCGCCTTAATTGATGCCTGAAATTCTGTACCAAGTTGCCTTATCATTTCGGATGCTTCAACAACATTCGAAGGAAACGTAACTCTGATTGGAATTCCTTGATCACGAAAAAAATCAGCATCTTCTTTCCGGTTTTCTTCTTCATTCAAAATGATGACATCTGGTTTTAGTTCAACAATTTTTTCTCTTTCGGGATTCTTCGTTCCTCCAATCTTTGTTTTTTGAAGCACCTTGTCTTCAGGAAAGCGGCAGAAAGTTGTGATTGCAACGATCTGATCATCGAGTCCAAGTGCGAATAACGTTTCGGTGACTGATGGCACAAGGCTGACGATTTTCATACTTAATGCGAAGAAGCAAAAATTTCTTTCACTTTCGCTTCCAGGATTTGGATACCTTGAACTAAACGCGGACTTTGATGAGTTATCGAATTCCAATCAATCGAATCGCGACCAATGACCCTGCCATCTCGTACACATGATGAAGCTTGCCATGCTGAAATCTTTTGATATTCCTCTTTGGTGCGATGAAGCGACAGGAGTAAATCAGGCTGACGCATCAAGATCGATTCCATGGTCACCATCAAGTAAGGTTCCTTGCGTTCGCGGAAAATATTTTCTAATCCTACGATTTCTACAACTTCATTCAAATACGATGTCCCACCAACCGTCCATTGGTTTGTATCCAGCTCAATGTAGACTTTGCGGCGCGCTCCTGTTTCACGGGCTTTGATCGCTTCAATGTCTTTTTTCATTTGATCCACGATCGCTTGAGCTTCGGTTTCTTTTCCAACTTTCTGACCGATATTGATGATGCGCTGCAATGAGTCGTTCAGATTTTCTGCATCTTTAATTTCCAAAACTTCGATTCCTGCTGCTCGCAATTTTTCGGGAAGCGTCCATTTCCATGCGCCGCAAAGAACGAGGTCCGGTTTCAATCGAATAATTTTTTCGATATTCGGATTCAAAACATCTCCGATTTTATCCGTCTTTAGTGCTTCGGGGGGATAATCACAAAAATTGGAAGTTCCCACAATTTGCGGTCCCACACCTAATGCGTAAAGAATTTCGGTGAAGCTTGGTGCAATCGAAATGATCCGTTTCGGCTGGGCCTGTGCACACAGCGGCAGCAATAGGAGGAATAGAAAGAAAATGCTTCGTCTCATTTTACGTCTCTGAGGTTAAAATGTAGCTTCAACTCCGGCATATGCGCCAATTCCCGGCGCAGGGAAGCCCAGAACTTCCTTATATTCCTTGTCAAAAAGATTTTCCACTCGTGCTTTCAAACGAAGCGAAGGAACGATTTGATAATGGAAAGCGATGTCGCTTTTGCTGTAGCCAGGATTGAAAACATTCACAGAAGGGAATGCGGTAAAGTCGGTTTCCAATCGTTCACTGTAAGCGATCAGACTGAATGATGCGGCCCATTTCGGTTGCAGATAAGCGATGCGGAAATTCCCAAAATGTTTTGGTCTGCGAAACAACTGCAATCCGGTGCTTTTATCTTCAGAATCTAAATACGTATAGCCGCCCCACAAATTCCATGAACCATATTGCACTGAAGCGGATAGTTCCAATCCTTGAGTCATCGCTTCCGCAACATTGCCCGCGATGAACGTGTTTGGATCGAAGGTAATTAGATCGGTGTAATCGTTATGAAACCATGAGCCGCTGATCGTGGTTCTAGATCCAAGATAATGATCGATTCCTACTTCCCATGATTCACTTTTCTCCGGTTTCAAATCCGGATTGCCATAAAACGGAAATGCCAAATCTCCAGCCGATGGCGCACGAAATCCACGTCCATAACTTCCGCGCACTTTTGAAGTTTCGGTAAACTTGTATGCAACACCGATTCTTGGATTCACGGTATCCCCAAATGAATTGAAATGATCGTAACGTGCGCCTGCTGTCAGAATGAAATGTTGCCACTCCAATTTTTCTTGAGCAAACAAACCATGATTTTCAATGATTTGATCCAGAGATGGTCCATTTGAATCGGAAGCTTCCACCGATTCATGTTCATATTCATAACCGGCTGATAGTGTGTTTGTTTCGCTAAGCTGAAAATCATTTTGAAATGTAATTTGATACGAAGTCGAAGCATTATCCTGAATCGGGGCAAAAGTATTTTCAGGATTTTCATAATGGTAATCACGATCGGCAACTGTTAACAGCACATTTAAATTCAGAAGATTGCCGTTATGATGACCAAAATTCGTAGAAAACAATTTTGTTGTGGTGTCTTGATTTTGCAAAAGCGCCGGAAGAAAAACAAAATCAAATGGCAAGCCAGCGTTTGAATCAAAAATCTGGCCGGTGAAATCGATAGAGTTGCCGTTGTTCCAATTGTATCCGGCCCGACCGGAAAATACTGTTTCATTAAACTCATCATTTTCTAGAATGCCATTCGAATCCTGTCTGGAAAATTCCAATGAGTAATTCACATTATCTTGTCCGCCGGAGATTCCTGCTTTCTCCCGAAACGTTTGAAAACTGCCGCCTTCAAATCCAGCATGAATTTGTGCTGGGCCACTTCCGCGGCGGGTGAAGATTTGAATGACGCCACCAATCGAATCACTTCCATAAAGTGGACTTTGCGGGCCTTTGATTACTTCAATGCGTTCGATATTTTCAGTGGTGAGATCTTCAAAATTGATTCCGCCGAAATATGGACTGTTAAGCGGGACACCATCCATCAATACAAGTACCTGTGAAGATCCAGCTCCACGCAAAAATACGGAAGTTACTTTGCCGGGTGAACCGCTTTGTGCCAATACCAAACCTGGAACTTGACGCAATGCATCATTCACATAATGCCATTGCTGCCTTTCAATTTCTTCGTGAGTAATGACAGTGATTGCATCCGTTTTATCAGTTACCGGTTCTTCAAGCCGATCAGCGGTAACGGTGATCTGATATGAATTGGATGTGTCATCTTCTTGGGTTTCAGGTTCATCTGCGAAGGCGGATGCAGTTAAAAGGAGAGTGAGAAAAAAATAAAGAACGGTTCGCATTGTTGTCTCCAGATAAAATTGGACCCGGCCGATCCTTGCCGGGTGCCCTGGAGTGCATCAATGCAACTCTTGGCGCTGGTTATCTTCCCTCCGAAGATCGGTCGCACATTCACCACAAAGTCACAAAGAACACAAAACTGTTTCAAAAAAATCTAGAAAAACTTTTGCCTTTGTGGTGAATTCCAAACTTGCACTTGCAATCAGGTTTTCTGGCTCACGGATCATCCTACTTTTCAGACCTTCCCATCGGGTTGCAACGAACCTGACAGTGGTTTACGCCATAAGCGTTTCTGAATTTCGTTCCCGTATACAGCAGCGGGGGCTGCGGTGGAGTTTAACCACCTTCCCTCAATTGCAGGCGGGTTCAGGTTTATTTTTGAAAGAACTAAGATTTACGATCCTAACAGAACAAAAATAAAAAATCAAAAATAAAAAATCAAAAACGTGAAACGTGAAGTGTGAAACGTGAAA
>AR_comb_assmDRAFT_10516140_pt1 | contig 10653 bp, 8 predicted proteins | sample ArasoioldDNA_FD_10543 | JGI IMG/M metagenome (IMG submission 10543) | reverse complement strand
ACTGTCTCGGCTTCTGCCTGTGCTTGTCCGATTGCAGCACCTGGCCTTAATCGACCAATAACGCGCCACTGCACGTTGTTTCGGTTAGCGACGTCATAAGGGATCCGCGCAGCCAGCCAAAGACTTGGAAACTGTTCCATGTTTACTTGAGGCGGAAATAGCAACTCAAACCCTGGGGCAAGTACACCCACGATGATTGGCGGTGGTCCAAATGCAGTGGACACTGGAAGAGGTTTCCCAATTACCGATCGATCGCCACCAAACCGTTGTTGAAAATAATCGTTGCTCAGAATCGCCATCGTCGGTGGCGGAGGTGGAGCGGCGGCAGTGGCATTGCCAGCGGGAGCTGGCGCCTGATTTGTCTGCGGCGCCTGCGGAGTGCCATCAGATTCCTGAAAGTCGCGGCCCGCTATCATTGACCCACCCATCATCTGAAAGAAGTTGGTGGATACAGCGGCCATTCGTACGCGTTCAGGCGTTCCGTCCAAACCGGGAAGCGTGGCGCGAAAGGTATTCACCGCAGCGAAATCCTGAAAATTGTTATTCGCGCCGTTGCGCAGGTCCAGGAAGTCGACATTAGAAAGAGGGAAGTCTTTGACATTCCGTTTCTGCATATCGCTGCAAGCCAGGACCAGCTGCTCTGGATCCTTGTAAGGAAGTTTGCGCAACAGCACGCCGTTAGTGACGCTGAAGATCGCAGTGCTGGCACCGATGGCGAGAGCAATGGTGGCGACGACTGTGATGGTAAATATGGGGCTTTTGCGAAGCGTGCGAAAGGCGTAGAAGAAATCGTTTAGCATGCGCGGCAGTTTAGTCCTTCTTTCGATTATCAGCCAAGAAAATTCGGGTTAATTCGGAGTGGGAGCGTTGCGCCGAGCAGGAATTGCCGCAATACTCAATGCCAACTCAATGGTTATTAGATAATAGAGGCGTGACTTGCAGTCTAAATTTATTCAAAGCGGCGGTCTCTTATTCACTATCGCGTACGCTGCGTTCATTGTCTGGATCTATGCGACGGAACCGCGGACATTCAGCGAGGTGACAACGGGTGTTGAAATCGCGGCCGGCACGTACGAGATCAACCCGGAAAAATTTAATTCAGCTTTCAATCTTTTCCGGCGCGAACAGTTTCGTGCGGCTCGAGAGGAATGGCAGCAAGCGGATCCGGCGCAGCGAGATCCGCGCACACAGTTCTACATCGCGTATTCGTTCTATCGCGAGGGTTGGGGCCGCATTTATTTTGACCAGGGGTTGTTCAGGCAAGGGGTGGAGACTGTAAACCGAGCGATCGCATTATCGACGGGAACCACTTTAGTGATTGATGATCCGGACTTGCAGATGCATACGGCGGCGGAATTGAAAGCAGAGCTTGAACAAGGTTTGGAAAGCAATTGGGGCGATGTGAATCCGTTGAAGGTGTTTAAGAGAAGAAAGTAAGGCAGGAGTGGGTAGGCAGTTATCGGTGGTTAGTAGTCAACATAGTGTCTGCTGACCGTCAGCCTGAAAGCATCAATCATCAGACCATAACAATGCCGTCGACCAATCGTTCCAGAAATGTCGCGTTAGTAAATTTCGTTGTTCTCCCATTTCTGTTTCTGACAGTGGCACTTCTTGGTGGGCTGCGAATTGGTGATGAGAGTCGAACGTTGATTTTCGTCCCGCCGCCCCTTGTCACGCTTTTGCTCGCGACTCTACTGATGCTGCTCTTCATCCGAGGTGGTCTAATCAGACTGCATAAATGGATCAGTAGCGAACTGTCGCCGCTCACAAACATTGCGCATGTTTGGATGTTCATCACAATCTTCTTTGCGTCTGCTCAAGCTTTCAACTCTGTGTTACCGGAGAGCGGTCTGCTTCACTGGCTCTTCTCATTCTTCTTTCTTTGGACGCTCTGGAACAATCAGTTTTCATCGTTCGACGCTCGCAGGCTGTTGCGCAGTCTTGCAATTCTGTTCGGGACAGCTTTCGTCTTGAAGCACATGCTGTTTGCGAGTCTGTATAGTCCAGATGGTGGTTGGCTCAAACGACTGGCAGGATCGCTAATGCAGGGAGTTGCACTCGGCACGTTCGACGCTCCGCCGTTCTCCCCAGCCACTGGCTACATTGCTTTCTTTACCTTGGTTATTTTCGTAGCGGGACTGGTCCTTTTGGCATTTGGAGTTGATCCGGTGAGCACTCACACGCTCGTGAATGAGGGAAGACAACTACCGGCTTCTGAGCGAGTACCAATAGATGATGCAATCCTGGATAACGAGCGACAGTAGTGTCGGCGGTTCCAACTGACGTCCTCTCGAGAGCCACACCCCACAGCGTTGTGTGCTGACTTAACAGTCCTCGGACCTCTCCTATCTGCGAGCTTTTGCCCAACCCATTGAGGAAGTTTCCACAACCAAGTAAGACAGACAGCGCTAGCACAACGTTTTGAGTCGGCATACGCGTTGCTCTATTTGCCAGGGAATAGAGATTCGCTTTCCGACTCAAACGCAGAAAGGGGGACGCTAGCCATGACTAAAGATGACCGAGACCTTTTGGAACTGCTTAAAGAGGAATTGCTTTTTCTCGAGCAGGGAGGTTATGGACGTTCGGTCCGTACCCCATCCCTAGCGAAGTCGCCATTTCAAGACTCACTAACCTGCATTAATTATGGTTACCCATACCGAGCTCACCCGTGCAGCGAGTGCCACCTGACAGATTTTGTAGAGCCAAAATATCGAACTGAACAGATCCCTTGCCATTTCATTCCTTTGAATGCAGAAGGCGAGACGATTGAAGATCTTGAGGCTCAGGAGAACCAGTCAAAGCTCGAGTCGACCTTGAAAGAATGGATGCGGGCCAGGATTAAGGAGATCGAGCAATCTCGTGCATCCACCCAGCAACAACATAACTGATGTCTGCAGCAGCATTCGCGTACAAAAGAATCTACGACGGTTTCAACTACAGGCTACGAACATTCGCGGGAAGCCGCTGGGCATCTCATTGTCGGCCAACTTCGATTGCGTTAGCGATGACAGGCCGCTGCAACGCAAAGTGTGTTCACTGCGATATCTGGCAGAACCGAGGACCGGAAACGACACTCACTGTTGACCAATGGGGCAGAGTGTTAACGGATCTCCGCCAATGGCTGGGACCAGTACAGATTGTCTTCACCGGCGGCGAAGCGTTAATGAAGTCCTTCACAGTTGAACTTGTTCGCTTTGCCGTTGATATCGGATTAATCGTTGAGGTTCTAACGAACGGTTATTGGAAGGACCAGACAAGAATTGAACGACTTGCAAGAACAAATCCGTGGCGCATAACTGTTTCCCTTGATGGTGTTGGCGACACTCATAGCCTGATCCGTGGCCGCTCAGATTTTTTCGAACGTACGGAGCAATCACTCCGAACGCTTAATAATCTTCGACGTTCTGAACGGCTTGAGTTTAAGTTGCGACTCAAGACCGTGGTGATGAAGCAGAATCTAGAGGCGGTTTGTGACGTTGCACATTACGCGGCTAGTTCAGGTTTTGAAGTGTTCTATCAGCCGATTGAGCAGAATTATAACCAGGCTGAAGATGCCAGCTGGTTTGAACACAGCGAGACATGGCCCAACGATCCTGCTAAGTGTCAGGCTATCGTTAACGAATTGATCAAGTTGAAAGGTGACGGGCTGCCAATTGCGAACAGCCTCGCGCAGTTAGAGGCGATGGGTCATTATTTCCTGCAGCCAGCCGTTCTTCGCCGTGAGACTCAAGCGCATGCAGCACACGAAAAACGGATGCAGTGCTCAGCGCTCACCAATCTTGAGTTGCGCGCGAATGGCGATGTGATGACGTGCACACGAATGCCACCGATTGGAAACATCACAGAGCACTCAATCCGACAGCTCTGGTCAAGTCGTCCGAAGTGGTGGAATGGTGGATGTTGTTTTCAGAACCAACAACCAGCAAAGAGCGTTTGCGAGAACGAGACAGAGGACAACGATCTGTCATTCAAGGTTCAAGGTGAGAACAGAGACTGAATGAGCTGGAAGAACGACTTGGAAAGTTGACCCGCCTTTAATAGATGAACGTTGCATCGTCACGGCATTCGGCGATGCAAAACTATTGAAGCTGCTGAGACTCTCACCGTTAATCGAAGCGACTTCTACTCGTGAGCTTACACGTCCAGCATTAACAGTAACCGTAGTTGACAACGCATGCTCGAGATCGCTGTTGACGGCCTTAATGAAAATTCTTTTTCCATCAGCTGAGCGACTTGCGACGGCATCGAGATAAGGCACACTTTTCCCCTCACGACTGCTATCGAAAGTTGGGCTGCGCACTTCGCTCGAAAGTAGTTCGGTTCCTGGTGCCCCAGTATAAAGCTGATTAACGAGATAGATCGGCGAAACGAAAACGTCGTCCCTATTTGCCTGGATGATTCCTCCGGGCCAGCCATTTACCAGATCAGAAACGGCGCTCATGGCAACGATTCCCGCCGAGCGCTCAAAAACATTCATGAGTCGAGCGCCATAAAGCGCCGATAATATGGAGTACTGTTGTGACAATGGCAGGTCGAGGCCCCACTCGTTTATGGCGAGTTTGATTTCATGATTTGGACTTGCCTCTTTTAGCAACTGCGCAACTCGCTCGTAGAACTTTTGATAAAAGAGTGGGCGCGCCATCAGGTTCGCCGCATCACCAGCCATTTCGGTACGGCCGTAGTAATGATGGATCGCGAGGTAATCGATTGAAGTCCCAGCTTTACTAACAACAGTTCGGTTCCAATCCATGTTGTTATCGCCGACAGCGATCAGTTTTATCGTTGGATCGATTTTTCGCATTGCCTCAGCATAACGACTTAGGTTTTGCGCATAAGTTTCAGCGTTACTGTGCCCGCGCACCCAATCGCCCCAAATTTCATTTCCGATTTCCCAGAGCCTTACGTTGAATGGTTCCGGGTGACCTTGTGCGGCGCGTAACGCACCGTACTTCGTTGTAGTTGCTCCGTTGCAATATTCCACCCAGGCGGCAGCCTCCTCGACTGTTGCTCCGCGACCTTCAACATTCACGGTAATTGAGGGCTCGGCGCCGACGTTGCGACTGAAACGGATAAACTCGGTAGTGCCAAAGTCACCCGGCTCGATTTCATTCTTCCAGGAAAGATTTGTCCAGGAAGTACGTTCGTCGCGCGGTCCTATGGCCCACTGCCAGTGATAATCCTGGGCCACATTGCCACCGGGCCAGCGAATAAATGCCGGCTTCAGATCCTTCACTTTGTTGAAAACATCAGCTCGTACACCATCAATGGAATTCGCCGGCAACAAAGACACTTGGTCTATCCAAAGTTTACCGCGACCATGAAACAGAATTACAAACCGAGAGAGTGAATCGCTTTTGTCGGACGTTAAATGCACTTCGTACTTTCGCCAGGGACCTTTAGAAACTGGGAGTGCTGCTTCGGCGTAGATGAGTCCGCCATCTTTGTCTTGCTCCAGCGCGAAGCTAATGGTGCCGTCGTAATCGACGGTCTTTATCCACGCATAGCTAACGTAATCGCCCGCATGAATTGGAACACGACTCTGAAAGAGTCCGTGGCGAAGTATGACTCCATTCTTTACCTCCGCGCGCAACGAATGGCCGACAACATCTGCCTTGCTTGTCTCTGGGTATTTTGTCGTGAGATCCGAGCCGAAGTTGAGTGCGTAGTCATCGTTTCGATCATCCGGGTAACGTTCCCAATATCGCGAAAGGCCGATCGAATTTGCCGGCTCTTCGAAACCACGATTACGGATTAATTCAGCGTACAGACCAGACTTGACGCCCTCAAACATGTGTTCAATGAACTGGCCGTAGAGTAAGGGACTAATGTGGCCAACCGACTTCATATTGTCGATTGTGATAGATGCTCGTGGTTGATCGCTTTGCGCTCGGACAAATAAGGAACTGGCTGAAACTGAAAAAAAGAGAACGACGAGGACAAGCTGCCGAGTAAGACGATGGTATAGGCGCCTAATCATTGAAGGTGTATTACAGAAATCCAACGGAGAGAGATTAACGCAAAAATGAGTGATGTGGATTCGGTATATCTGTCTTCTTTAGGAGATAGAACTCTTCAACGGAGAACGGTTGACCTGTAATATTGGGTCCAGATTACCGTTGAAGCCGACCAAGTCAACAGAGTGGAAATAATGTTTACTTACAGTGCCGGACGAATCCGTTGGGGGAAATTGGACTTGAACACTAAGGGTCTGGTTGCTTAGACTGTTTGCTTATATAAGACCAAAATAAAACGTGTCAAGGCTGCTTACAATTTTCCTGATCTTATTTTCTTGCGCGTGGTATTTTAGGTCTCCCCTAGTCATCGTTCAATATAAAGTTCTCAAAGCCGACTGATTCGATCAGTTTGAGTAGTTGTCTGAATGCCTCCAGATTCAACGGCTAAATAAGAACTCCACCGTTAGTAACCGTCCGAGTGAAACAGCAAGGTGTCCTATGAATATTTTTACGTTTCGAAGATTGTCCCAGTCGTTAATTGTGCTCGCCGTCTTGTGTCATGTTGCGTTCGCCATACCGGCTAAGAAGTGGTCAGAGGCCCAGGCAAACGAGTGGTATCGCAAACAACCGTGGCTGGTTGGCAGCAATTACATTCCAGCAACTGCCATCAACGAACTCGAAATGTGGCAGGCTGACAGCTTCGATCCAAAACGCATCGATACAGAGTTGGGATGGGCCAGCAGTATCGGAATGAACACGATGCGTGTCTTTCTTCATGACCTTGTTTGGAAACAAGATCCTGAAGGTTACCGTCGGAGGATTGATGAGTTTCTGCGCATTGCTGCCAAACATCACATCAGGCCAATGTTTGTGTTGTTTGACTCGTGTTGGGATCCTAATCCAGCTATCGGTAAACAGCGGGCGCCGCGGCCAGGAGTTCATAACTCCGGCTGGATGCAGAGTCCTGGTGCAAAAGCGCTCGAGGATCCTTCGGAATATCCTCGTCTCGAACAATACGTCAAAGGAGTAGTCGGTGCGTTTGCTCGCGATCCGCGCATTCTCGCGTGGGATGTGTGGAATGAACCCGACAATACAAATGGGGGCAGTTACGCTAAAGGTGAACCAAAGAAGAAAGTTGAAATAGTACTTGGTCTATTGCCGCAGGTGTTCGGTTGGGCTCGCGAGGTTGGTCCGCAGCAACCGTTAACAAGTGGAATTTGGAAAGGCGATTGGTCGAGCAACGATCGAATGGATCCGATGGACCGCCTGCAGATCTATTTGTCGGATGTAATCTCGTTTCACAACTACGATTCCGGCGAAGAATTTGAAAAACGTATTAAGTGGTTGACGCGGTACAACCGTCCTCTCCTTTGCACGGAATACATGGCGCGTGGAAACAAGAGCACTTTCCAGGGCTCACTACCGGTCGCCAAGAAGTACAACGTCGCTGCGATCAATTGGGGATTGGTTGCGGGAAAGACTCAAACATTCCTTCCTTGGGATTCATGGGAACATCCGTACACAGATCGTGAACCTGCGATTTGGTTTCACGAAGTGTTTCGCACAGACGGAACGCCTTATCGCCCGGATGAAGTCGAGTTGATCAAGAAACTCACCACAAGTGCGAGGGCAAGCGCGGGCGAACGGTGGCTCGCACCGTTTGCAGTGGCTTTGTCACTTCCGTTAGCGACGAACTTTGAGTTTCAGCAAATGTCGGGAGTTGCTGACTGATCGACGTGCGTGTCTACGGCATTAAGTAGCGAGGGTTAGGAATCATGCAAAAGATTGTTTCGAGTTTCATCGCGCGCTCAATCATGTCAGTTTGTGCGCTGTCCCTTTGTTTTCAAACGCAGATAGCCCTCGCTCAAAACACTTCAACGATCACGGTTCAAGTCGACAAGCCGGGCGCTGATATATCTCCGACGATGTTTGGAATCTTTTTTGAAGATATCAACTTCGGCGCTGATGGTGGACTTTATCCAGAACGCGTGAAGAATCGCTCGTTCGAATTTCCAGAACCGATGATGTCCTGGAAACAGATCGATAAGGGAGGTGCACAGGGAACTCTATCGATCCTGACTCAAGATCCAATCAACGAAGAGAATGCACACTACGCTCACTTTGACGTGACCTCTGCTGGTAAAGGTTTTGGTATTTCCAATGAAGGTTTTCGGGCCATGGGTTTTCAACGCGGAGCCACTTACGCTTTTAGTTTGTACGCACGCAACCCGGCGCACAGTGAACGCGCCGGAAACGCTCGTTTGGTGCAGAGAGCACCAGTTGCCCTGCGAATTGAATTGGAAGACGCGAACGGTCGAGTTATCGCAACCGGTCGTCTTGCCGGATTCACTCCGCAGTGGAAAAAGTATTCAGTCCTTCTTCGCCCCTCGACTACTGCAGTGAAGGCTCATCTCAACATCTTGGTTGAAAACCCAGGCATGCTCGATGTCGATATCGTTTCAGTGTTTCCGAAAGGCACGTGGAACAATCGTGAAAATGGACTGCGTGCTGACCTGGTCAAATTGTTGAAAGACATGAAGCCAGGATTTTTACGATTTCCTGGCGGTTGCATCGTAGAAGGTCGTTACTTGAAGACTCGGTATCAGTGGAAGAACACAGTCGGTGACGTCGCTAAACGGAAACTAATCATCAATCGATGGAATGATGAATTCAAACATCGTCCTGCTCCTGATTACTACCAGTCTTTCGGGCTCGGTTTCTTTGAATACTTCCAGCTCGCGGAAGATATTGGCGCAGCGCCGTTGCCGATCATCAATTGTGGAATGGCTTGTCAATTCAACTCCAGCGAGCTTGTGCCTCTCGACCAACTGGATCCGTATGTTCAGGATGCGTTAGATCTGATCGATTTTGCGAACGGACCTGTTACGAGCGAGTGGGGACGCGTTCGTGCTGCCATGGGCCATCCAGCGCCTTTCAATCTAAAGATGATGGGCGTCGGAAATGAACAATGGGGTCCTCAGTTCATCGAACGATACGAAGTCTTTTCGAAAGCGTTAAAAAGTAAACATCCGGAGATCACTTTGATTTCGGATGCCGGCCCCAGTCCTAATGACGAGCGATTCAAATTCCTTTGGGGCAAGTTGAGAGACTTGCACGCCGATATTGTTGACGAGCATTACTACATGGCGCCCAATTGGTTTTTGACCAACTCAGATCGTTACGACAATTATCCGCGCACTGGTCCAAAAGTTTTCAGTGGAGAGTACGCCGCACAAAGTGTCGGCATCGCTAGTCCCGACAACAGAAATAATTGGGAATGTGCACTTTCTGAAGCCGCTTTCATGACGGGGTTAGACCGGAATGCCGACGTTGTTCGTATGGCATCGTATGCCCCGCTGTTTGCACACGTGGATGGCTGGCAGTGGACACCCGATCTAATTTGGTTTGATAACCTCAGGTCGTACGGCACGCCGAACTATTACGTGCAACAAATGTTTAGTCTTAACAAAGGAACTAACATTCTGCCGGTGCTGATAAACGGATCATCTAAAAACGCGCAACAAAAGTTGTTCGCGAGCGCGGCAGTAGATCGAGGGAGTGGTGAAGTTGTGTTGAAGATAGTTAACGCAACGCCCGATCAAAGGCAGGTCCAGATAAACCTTGCCGGCGCTGGCGATGTGAAGCGAATGGGAAAGGCCTTTGTACTCGGGAGCTCTGACCTTAAAACCGAGAACAGCTTGGATCAGCCAACGAAACTGTCACCTCAACAAAGACAGTTTCAAGTGCCGTCAGCTGAGTTTACCTACACAGTCGATCCGAGTTCGCTAACGGTTTTGCGAATCGCGACGAAATAACATCGTGAGTGTGAAAGCGCTAATTCTGTTAGTGGCGTTGTGCTTCGCGGCGGTTAGTTCTCTTTCGCAATCAAAAACTCAACCGACAGTTCTTTCATTACAGGGCGACATCACTCCTGTCCATGACCCGACGATGATTCGTCAGGCGCAGACTTACTATGTATTTGCAACGAATAGATTCAACGGTAAGCTGCTGCCGATGTTCTGTTCTCCGGATTTGAAGCAATGGAAGTTTTGCGGAAACGTTTTTGAATCCATCCCTGACTGGGCCTTGAAAGAAATTCCTGATGCGCGGGGAATTTGGGCGCCCGACATTTCATACTCGAACGGCGAGTATCGTCTCTACTATTCAGTCTCAACATTTGGTAGCAACCACTCCGTCATTGGCTTGATCACAAACAAGACGTTGCAGGTCGACAGTCCCGATTACAAATGGATCGATCAAGGAATCGTGATCGGTTCCACCAAGAGCGACGACTACAATGCTATCGATCCGGGTTACTTCGAGGACAACGAAGGAAATGCATGGTTAGCCTTTGGGAGCTTTTGGAGCGGGATAAAACTTCGCAGACTTGATCGAAGAACCGGTAAGTTGTCGCAGCAAGACTCCAACATTTATTCACTTGCGAGTCGCCGACCTCTTGACCCGCCAGCCATCGAGGCACCTTCCATCGTTCGACATGAAGGGAAGTATTATCTCTTCGTGTCATTCGATCTTTGCTGTCGTGGAAAGAACAGTTCGTACAAGATCGCTGTTGGTCGAGCTGACAAAGTGATCGGGCCCTATCTAGATCGAGAGCGAAAACCCATGCTCGGTGGAGGCGGGACGATCGTGTTGGCAGGGTCCGACATGTGGCATGGCCCAGGCGGACAGTCAGTCTTCA
>AR_comb_assmDRAFT_10413333_pt1 | contig 10654 bp, 9 predicted proteins | sample ArasoioldDNA_FD_10543 | JGI IMG/M metagenome (IMG submission 10543) | reverse complement strand
GGCCGGGCCGCGCCGTCCCGGCGGGCCAGGCAGCCGCATGCCTTGCTACGCCTTGAGCTGATCCCCGATCGGCAGGTTGCGAATCCGCTTGCCCGTCGCAGCGAAGATCGCATTGCAGAGCGCGGGCGGGATCGGGGGCACGCCCGGCTCGCCCACGCCGCCCATCGGCTTCGCGTAGTCTCCCGGCACGATGTGTACGCGGATCTCGCGCGGCGCGCCGGGCATGCGCGTGACCTGATAGGTATCGAAATTGTCCTGCTGGGCGCGGCCATTCTTGAAGCTGATCTCGCCCAGCGTCGCGACGCCGACGCCCATCACGCACGCGCCTTCCATCTGCGCACGGACGCGATCGGGATTGACGGTTGCGCCGCAGTCGATGGCGATGTCGACGCGCGGAATCGTGAGCTCTCCTTTAGCATCGACCGCAACTTCGACGACGGCCGCGACGTAGGAGACGAAGCTGTAGTGCGCGGCGATGCCGAGGCCGTGGCCCTTCGGCAGCTTGCGTCCCCAGCGCGCTTCCTTCGCCGCCAACTCCGCGACGCGGCGCAGACGCCCGGTGTCGACCGGATAGCGCTCGGGCGACTCGCCATGATTCCACGTGTCGCTCAGCATCTGCGGCGACACGACGCGCGGCGGTCCGATCACCTCGAGCAGGTAGTCCTTCGGGTCGCGCTTCGCCGCCGCGGCGAGCTCGGCGACGAACGACTGCACGGCGAACGCATGCGGGATGTTCGACACGGAACGGAACCAGCCGATCCGCGTGTGCGCCTGGGCCTCCGGATTCTCGATCCGGATGTTGGGAATCGCGAAGGGCACGTTGATGACGCCCATCCCGAGCTCCCAGTTCGCCTCCTGCACCGCCTTCGCGTCGAACGTCGATACGATCGTCGGCGCGACGCTCCGGTGCAGCCACGCGACGGGATGCCCCTTCGCGTCGACGCCCGCCTCGAGGTGCTCGACCGAGACCGTGTGGAAGTAGTCGTTGTGCAGGTCGTCGTCGCGCGTCCACACGACCTTGACCGGACGGCCCTCCACAGATTTGGCCAACAGCGCCGCCTCGATGCCGAAGTCCGGCTTGGACTTGCGGCCGAAGCCGCCGCCCAGCAGCGTGACATGGACCGTGACGTTCTCGACGGGCAGCCCGAGGCGCTTCGCGACGAGATCGCGCGCCGCCTGCGGCGACTGGAAGCAGCCCCAGACTTCGCACTTGCCGTTGGCGAGGACGGCCGCCGCAGCCGGCGCCTCCATCGACGCGTGCGCGAGGTGCGGGAGGTAGTACTGCGCCTCGATCTTCTTCGCGGCGCTACCCATGGCAGCCGTCACGTCGCCTTCGTTGCGGACGACCTTGCCCGGCTTGCCCGCCGCCGCTTCGAGCGTCTTGCGATAGGCCGCCGAATCGTAGTCCGCGTTCGGGCCGTCGTCCCAGACGATCTTGAGCGCTTTTCGTCCCTGGATGGCCGCCCACGTGTTCTTCGCGATGACGGCAACCCCGCCGAGCGGATTGAACTGGGGCGCTCCGGGGGTCGGTTCGATCGGGACCACGCCCACCACACCGGGCACCTTCTTCGCCTCGGTGTCATCGAAGCTCACCACCTTGCCGCCGTAAACCTGCGGACGTGCGATGACGGCGAAGAGCATCCCCTTCGCCCACATGTCCATCGCGTACTGCGCCCTGCCCACGACGATGGCGCCGGCATCGACCGGCTTGAGCTTGCCGGTACCGATGTAGCGGAACTGCGAAGGATTCTTGAGGCGGATTGCGTCCGCGGACGGCACCGGAAGGCTCGCCGCTGCCTTCGCGAGCGCGCCGTAGCCGAGTTTGCGGCCCGTCGGCCGGTGGATCACCTCGCCGAACTTCGCTTCGACTTCCCCGACCGGAACCTTCCACTCCGCCGCCGCGGCCGCTTCCAGCATCTGCCGCGCCGCTGCGCCACACCTGCGCATCGGCATGAAGAAGTGGCGTGTGCTGCGCGAGCCGTCGGTGTCCTGGTTCCCGTATTTCACCTCGTCCCCCGGCGCCTGCGCGACGCGGACGCGGCTCCAGTCCGCTTCGAGCTCGTCCGCGACGATCATCGGCATCCCCGTGCGGACGCCCTGCCCCATCTCGGAGCGATGGCAGACGATCGTGACGATGCCGTCCTCGGCAATCGAGACGAACACGAGCGGGCTGTCGATCCAGCCGTGCGGCATCCCATCTGCGCCGTATTTCGGTGGATCCTCCGCCCGCAGTACGGCGGGGTAGCCGACGGCGAGCACCAGGCCGCCGAGCGCGGACGCCTGCTGGATAAAGCGCCGACGGCTCACGTTTTCGATCAGCAAGCCTTCGTCGGCGGACACTGCGTGCGGCACCAGATCGAGGGGAGTGCTCATGCGGCACCTCCTTTCGCGCCGGAAGCCTGCTTGATCGCGGCGCGAATGCGCCCGTACGTGCCGCAGCGGCAGATGTTGCCCGCCATCGCAGCGTCAATGTCGGCGTCCGTCGGCTTGGGCTTGCCCTTGAGCAGCGCCGTCGCCGACATGATCTGCCCGGCCTGGCAATAGCCGCATTGCGGGACGCCCGCGTCGACCCAGGCTGCTTGCACGACCTTGCCCACCGGGTCCGCGCCGATCGCCTCGATCGTCGTGACTTTGCGGCCCGCGAGCGAGGAGACGGGGGTCACGCACGCGCGCCCGGGCTGGCCGTCGATGTGGACGGTGCACGCGCCGCATAGCGCGAGTCCGCACCCGAACTTCGTGCCCGTGAGCCCGAGCTCGTCACGCAGCACCCAGAGCAGCGGCGTGTCGTCGGGCAGGTCGACGTCGTATTGCGTTCCGTTGATGTCGAGTTTCATGGTGCGGGCCTCGCGAGCGTTGGTCGAAGCGGGGCGCTCGCCGCTGTCGCACCTTCGGCGATGGCGGCGAACACGTGAGGAACGGGAATCTTGCTCGCGCTGCTGCGCGTGTCAAGCGCCAATCGCGTTCCCGGGTCTGCCGCGGCACCGCGCCGCCCGGCGCCGGCTAGGGGCGGCGCTCAAGTGACGCTCGCGCGGGCCTGGAATCGCGCGTCGCGCCAGCTGCCTCCGTCCAGCACGTCGCGCAGAGCTTCGACCGCGTCCCACACGTCCACGAAGCGGATGTAAAGCGGCGCGATCCCGAAGCGGAGGATCCGCGGCTCGCGGTAATCGCCGATCACGCCGCGCTCGATCAGCGCTCTCATGACGGCGTACCCGTCCGGGTGCTCGTAGGAGAGCTGACTGCCTCGCCGGCCGTGCTCGCGCGGCGTCACCAGCGTCAGCGGATGGCGGGAGCAGCGGGCGAAGACGAGATCGATGAACAGGTCGGTGAGCGCAAGCGACTTGTGCCGCACGGCCGCCATGTCGGTCTCGGCAAAGATGTCGAGCCCGCACTCGACCATCGCGAGCGAAGCGATCGGCTGCGTGCCGCAGAGAAACCGTCCCACGCCCCCATCGGGTCGATAGGACGACTCCATGGCGAAAGGTGCCGCGTGCCCCCACCAGCCCGAGAGCGGCTGCAGGAAGGCTTCGCGCAAGGCCGGCGCCACCCATAGGAACGCGGGCGCACCGGGACCGCCATTGAGATACTTGTATGTACAGCCGACCGCATAATCGACGCCGGCCTGCCGCACGTCGACCGGCAGTGCACCGGCCGAATGGGCGAGATCCCACACGGTCAGCGCGCCGCGCGCGTGCGCCATCGCGGTCAGCCCCGCCATGTCGAGCCGCGCGCCCGTCCGGTAGTTGACCTCCGTCAGCATCACCACCGCCGTATCGGGCCCGATCGCCGCATCGATCTGCTCCGGCGAAGTGACGAGACGCAGCGTATGGCCCTGTTGCAGAACGTCGGCGAGCCCCTCCGCGATGTAGAGGTCGGTCGGAAAGTTCGTCGCTTCCGAGACGATGACCGTGCGCGACGGGGCGCGCGCGCGCTGGACGCGCAGTCCCGCCGCGAGCACTTTGAACAGGTTGAGCGAAGTCGTGTCGGTGACGACGACTTCGCCTTCGCCTGCGCCGATCAGCGGGGCGAGCTTGTCGCCGAGCCGGCGCGGCAACGCGAACCAGCCGGCGTCGTTCCAGCTTCGGATCAGCCCGATGCCCCACTCCGCCTCGACCACCTGCGCCCCGCGCGCGGCTGCGGCCTTCGGCCGGGCGCCGAGCGAGTTGCCATCGAGGTAAATGACGCCGTCGGGGAGGGCGAAGCGCTCGCGCAACGGGCCCAGCGGATCGTCCCGGTCCATTGCCGAGCATTGCTCCCGCGTCGGGACCATGGGGGTATCTAGCGTGGAATGAGTTACCCGACGGCGGCAGGGTCGCGCAGGAAGGCAACGGCTTCATCGACGCGATTGACAGTTATGACTTTAGTGTTTTCAATGGCTTGCTTTGGTTTGTTCATAGTCGGGATTAAAAATTGGCGGAACCCGAGCTTGGCGGCTTCGCGAATCCGGTCCTGCCCGCCCTGTACGGGGCGAACTTCTCCGGCGAGACCGACCTCGCCGAAGATCAGCGTCTTCGCGGGCAGCGCGCGCCCGGTGAGCGACGAGTGGACGGCCAACAGGATGGCGAGATCGGCAGCCGGTTCGCCGATGCGCACGCCCCCCACCGCATTGACGAACACGTCATAGCCGCCGGTCTCGGCACCGCCGTGGCGGTGCAAGACTGCGAGCAGCAACGCAAGGCGCTGAGGATCGAGGCCCACGGCGAGCCGCTTCGGCATTCCGCCCTGAGACGGATCACAGAGCGCCTGGATTTCGACCAGGAGTGGTCGCGATCCTTCCAGCGTCGCGACGACCGCCGAGCCAGGTACCGGCTCCGCGTGCTGCGACAGGAAGAGCGCAGACGGATTGGCGACGCCCTTCAGGCCGCGCTCGGTCATCGCGAACACGCCGAGCTCGTTGGCCGCGCCGTAGCGGTTCTTGATCGCGCGGACGAGCCGGAAGCTCGAGTGCGTGTCGCCCTCGAAATAGAGCACGGTGTCCACGATGTGCTCGAGCACTCGCGGGCCCGCGATCGCGCCTTCCTTGGTCACATGCCCGACGAAGATCACAACGATGCCGCGTTGCTTCGCGAGACGTGTGAGCTGCGCCGCGCACTCGCGAACCTGCGCGACGCTGCCCGGCGCGGACGTCAGCGCCTCGGTGTAAGCGGTCTGGATCGAGTCGATGACGACCACCTCGGGCTTCGCGGTGCCGATCGTCGCCACGATCGCCTCGAGCTGAACTTCGGCGAGCAGCGATACCGGCGCGTTGACGAGGCCCAGCCGCTGCGCACGCAGGGCGACCTGCTCGGCAGATTCCTCGCCCGTGACATAGAGCGCGGACTTCGATGCGCCGATGGCCGCCATCGCCTGCAAGAGGAGCGTCGACTTGCCGATGCCCGGGTCGCCGCCCAGCAGGATCACCCCGCCCGGCACGAGTCCGCCGCCCAGCACGCGGTCGAATTCGGAGACGCCGGTCGGAAAGCGTGGGGTGGCCGCGGTCTCGACACTCGCGAGCGGACGCACCGGCGCGGCCTTGCCCGCCACGCTCTTGTAGCGCGCGGGCGCAGGCGCCGCGATCGTTTCGACCAGCGTGTTCCACGTCCCGCAATGCGGGCACTGGCCCTGCCACTTGGGACTCTGCCCGCCGCACTCGGTGCAGCTGTAGACCGTCCTGGCCTTCATTGGCGCCGGACCGTCAGCCGAGCTCGTCCGGAGTGACGACCGCCGTGCCGAGCTTGCCGACGACGACTCCGGCCGCCTGGTTCGCGATGCGGACGGCGGCGGGGAGCGGCGCGCCGGCGCCGAGCAGCACGCCGAGCGTTGCGATCACCGTGTCGCCGGCACCGGAGACGTCGAACACCTCGCGCGCGACCGCCGGAATGTGCTCGTCGGAGGTCCGCGTATAAAGGCTCATCCCCTCCTCCGATCGCGTCACGAGGAGAGCGTCCACGTCGAGCTCCGCGAGCAGGTCTTTCGCCTTTCGCGTCATTTCGCCCTCGTCGCGCCAGCGGCCGACGACCTCGCGAAACTCGGCGCGGTTGGGCGTGATCAGCGTCGCCCCCCGATAACGGGTCCAGTCCCAGCCCTTCGGATCGACGAGCACCGGCCGGCCCGCCCCTTTCGCGCGCTCGATCATCGTGGCGATGTGCGCGAGCCCGCCCTTGCCGTAATCCGACAGAACGACGACGTCGGCGTCGCCCTGCAGGCGGTCGAAATCCGCTAGGTTCTCGGCGAGGACCTCATGCGACGGTGCCGTCTCGAAGTCGATGCGCAAGAGCTGCTGCTGGCGACCAATCACGCGGAGCTTGACTGTCGTCGCGACCGAGGGGTCGCGATGGAAGAGCGTCCGCACGCGGTCGGCCGCAAGCAGTCGCTCGAGTGCCGCGCCGGGCTCGTCGGCGCCGGTCACCGACAGCAGCGTGAGCTGCGCCCCCAGCGCCGCCGCGTTGCGCGCGACGTTGGCGGCCCCGCCGGGGCGCTCTTCGCTGCGCGCGATCTTGACGACCGGCACGGGCGCTTCGGGCGAGATCCGCTCAACGTCGCCGAACCAGTAGCGGTCGAGCATGACGTCGCCGACGACGAGCATGCGCGCCCGCGCGGCGCGGTCACGGAACTCGGAGAAGCGCGGCTCCGCGGCGGTCTTCGCCATCAGCGGCGACCGATCGCGAAGTATTCGAGGCCGGCGGCGCGGACCACGGCGGGATCGTAGAGGTTGCGGCCGTCGAAGACGAGCGGTTCCTTCAACGCCTTCCGGATCGCGTCGAAATCCGGGCTCCGGAACTCCTGCCACTCGGTGACGACGACCAGCGCGTCGGCGCCCTCGAGAGCGGCGGCGGGCGATGCGGCGAACGAGAGTGCCGGCTCGCCGGACATCACCTTGCGCGCCTCGGCGATCGCCACCGGATCCCACGCGCGTACCTTCGCGCCGCGCCCGGCGAGCGCTGCGATGAGCGCGCGCGAGGGCGCCTCGCGCATGTCGTCCGTGTTGGGTTTGAACGCGAGGCCCCACAGCGCGAACGTGCGCCCGGCGAGGTCCGCCCCCAGCCGCGCGACGATCTTCTCGACGAGTCGGAGCTTCTGGGCGTCGTTGACGGCCTCGACGGCGTCGAGAATGCGCAGCGGTCGGCCGAGCTCGCCCGCCGTGTGCCGAAGCGCCTTGACGTCCTTCGGGAAGCAGCTCCCGCCGTACCCGACGCCAGGATAGAGGAAGTGGTAGCCGATGCGCGGGTCCGAGCCGATGCCCTGCCGGACATGCTCCACGTCGGCCCCGAGCGCGTCGGCGAGGTTCGCGAGCTCGTTCATGAACGAGATCCGGGTCGCGAGCATCGCGTTCGCGGCGTATTTGGTGAGTTCGGCCGAGCGGACGTCCATGACCAGCAGCCGATCGTGGTTGCGCATGAACGGCGCATAGACCGCACGCAGCGCGGCGATCGCACGCTCGTCCTCCGCGCCGATCACGACGCGGTCCGGCTTCATGAAGTCGTCGATGGCCGCGCCTTCCTTCAGGAACTCCGGGTTCGACGCCACCGCGAACCCGAGCTTCGAGCCGCGCGCGGCGAGCTCTTCCGCAATTGCGGCACGGACACGGTCGGCGGTCCCCACCGGCACGGTCGACTTGTCGACGACGACCTTGAACTCGGTCATGCGGCGCCCGATGCTGCGCGCCGCGGCGAGCACGTACTGCATGTCGGCCGAGCCGTCTTCTTCCGGCGGCGTGCCGACGGCGATGAATTGCAGCGTCCCGTGGGCGACGGCGGCGTCGGCGTCGGTCGTGAACCGGAGGCGGCCCGACGCGGCGTTGCGTTGGATCAGCGTCTCGAGCCCGGGCTCGTGGATCGGGACGCCGCCCGCGTTCAGCGTCGCGATCTTCGCCGCGTCGACGTCGAGGCACAGCACGTCGTTGCCGACTTCCGCGAGACAGGTGCCGGTGACGAGCCCGACGTAGCCGGTGCCGATGACGGTAATCTTCATGCCGCGGCCCGGAGCGAGGCGTTGATCGCGGCGAGCGCACCCAGCGGGTCCGGCGCCTGCGTGATCGGCCGCCCGACGACGAGATAGTCGGCGCCGGCGGCGAGCGCGGCGTCCGGCGTAACGATGCGTGCCTGGTCGTCCCTCGCATGGCCGGCGGGCCGGATGCCGGGCGTCACGAGCTTGAACTGCGGGCCCAGCTCGGCCCGCAGGGCCGGGGCTTCGACCGCCGAGCAGACGACGCCGTCGAGGCCGCAGGAGGCCGCGAGCCGGGCCAGCGCCAGCGACTGCTGCGCGGCCGACGCGGTGGCACCGATTTCGCGCAGGTCGGCGTCGGCGAGGCTCGTGAGCACCGTGACGGCGATCAGGAGCGGCGCCGGGCACCCCTCGCCCGCGGCCGCCTTGTCGACAGCCGCGCGCGCCGCCGACAGCATCGCGCGACCGCCCGCGGCGTGCACGTTCAGCATCCACACGCCGAGCCGTGTCGCAGCGGCGCTCGCCTGCGCGACCGTGTTCGGAATGTCGTGGAACTTGAGGTCGAGGAACACGCGAAAGCCGCGTGCGACGAGCCAGCGCACGGGCTCGGGTCCGCCGACCACGAATAGTTCCTTGCCGACTTTGAGCGCGCACGCGGTGGGATCGAGGCGGTCGGCCAGCGCGAGCGCGCGCATCGGCTGGTCGAAGTCGAGGGCGACGATGACGCGCGGGTCCGTCCGGTCGTTCATGTTCTGCTCGGGTCGAGGGATGGTCAGGCGAAGCTCTCGGGGGTGTCGGTCCGGCGCGGAGAATACGTTTCCCACTTGCCGCAGCCGGGGCAGCGCCAGTAGTACTGCCGCGCGCGGAAGCCGCAGTGCTCGCATTTGTACATCCCGAGACGCTTGATGTGCTGGCCGACGAGCTGCTTCACGAGTTCGAGGTCGTGGCGGCGGTCGGCGGGTGCCGCGAGCAGCTGGGCTTCGAGCAGGCGGTCGAGACCAAGCAGCGTCGGATTGCGCGCAAGCTCGTCCTTGATCAGCTCACCGGCAACGGCGGGACCTTCGTCGGCGAGCGTCAGCGCGAACACCGTGTTGAGGAGGTCGAGCGACGGGTATTGTCCCTGATAGGCGCGGAGCACGCGCAGGCCCTGCGTGGCGTTGTCGGTCTTCCGGTACGCATCGGCGAGGCGCTCGGCGACGAGCGACAGGAAAGCGGGGTTCTGGGTCTCGATCCGCTGCCACGCTGCAATCGCGCCCGGGAGGTCGCCCTGCTGCGCCGCGAGGTCGCCCAGCAGCATCGTCGCCCTGGCGCAGGCGCGATATTCGGCGAGGGCCTCGTCGATGTGCCTGCGCGCCGCGTCGAAGTCCGAAGCCACGAGTGCCGCCTGCGCGAGCTCGCAGCAGTAGTGCGCGATCTCCTTGAAGTACGGCTGCTTCGCCAGCGCTTCCATGCGCCGGGTGACGGCGATCGCCTTCAGCCAGTCCTTCTCCTGTTCGTAGATCGACAGCAGGAAGGCGAGCGACGCGTGCTCGAACGGCGAGCCGGCGAGGCGCGTGAAGAGATCCTCCGCGCGGTCGAGCAGACCGGCGCGGTGAAAGTCCTGCGCGAGTTCGAACTCGGCGGCGCGACGCTTCTCCGCCGGAAGGTCGGGGCGATCGAGGAGGTTCTGGTGCATCCGGATCGCCCGGTCGATCTCGCCCTGTCGCCGGAAGAGGCTTCCGAGCGCGAAGTGCAGGTCGACCGTCTGCGGATCGACCTTCACGACTTCGATGAAGGACTCGATCGCCTTGTCGGGCTGCTCGTTCAGGAGGAAATTGAGACCGCGGAAATACGAGAGCGGCAGCGCGCTCGACTCGCGCAACAGGTGCCGGATGTCGATGCGGGCCGCGACCCAGCCCAGCGCGAAGAACAGCACCGGGATCGGCAGCAGCCACCAGAGCTCGAATTCCATGGAGGCGGTGGCTCGTCCTGGTCCGGGCCGGGAGAGATCGAACGTCAGGCGCCCGCCGGCGGCCAGGCACGCGGCGTCGTCGTCGCTGCGCTCGCCGCCGTCCGGTCGGCTCGCTTCATCCGGTTGATCTCGCGCTTGAGCCGCGACGCGCGCAGCGCGCCGGCCACGAGCCCCGCCGCCACGCCGATCGCAAACGCGATCAGCACGACGAACACGAGCGGCGCCTCCCAGCTCCACCAGTGGTAGAACTTGAGCGTGACGAGCTCGGAGTTCTGCAGCGAAAGGAACAGCAGCGCGAGAAAGAGCACCACGCCGACGATCCAGCGCACGACATGCATCACGGTCCCCCGGTCGGCCTCAAACGGCATGATTCGAAGGCCGCGGGGTCGGCCGCCGGAATCGCTCGCGGACGCGCCCTTCGGTGAGGCCTCCGCACCGTTGTGCCTGCTCGGCGCAACTCGTGGGTCGGCCGCCACCTGCGCTCGGAGACGCGCCCTTCGGGCCTTGGCTTCGCCCTCCTCGCGCGGGCGTCCCTGGCTTCGCCCCGTTCGCTCATCCGGCCTTGAAATCGACCCGCTCGCGCAATTCCTTGCCGGCCTTGAAGTGCGGGACGTGCTTTTCGGGCACCAGCACCTTCTCGCCGGACTTGGGATTGCGCCCCGTCCGCGGTGGCCGGTAGTTGAGGCCGAAGCTGCCGAACCCGCGGATCTCGATGCGCTCCCCCTTGGCGAGGCTCTCGGCCATCGCGTCGAGGATCATCTTGACCGCGAGCTCGGCGTCCTT
>AR_comb_assmDRAFT_10360310_pt1 | contig 10654 bp, 1 predicted proteins | sample ArasoioldDNA_FD_10543 | JGI IMG/M metagenome (IMG submission 10543) | reverse complement strand
TACGCCGTTGTTTGTACCGGATACCACCACGCCGGTGGTCCCAGTGAGGTGGGTACCGGTAAGGGTTACGGTAAAACCAGCGCCACGTGTGTGCGACGTGGGACTAATGGCACTCAGCGTCGGACCTACGACCGTGAAGGCCGCTGCTAGAACCGCGTTGCCGCTCGGCGTCGCCACCGTGACGGTCCTCGCCGTGAGCCCAGCGGTAGCACTCACCGTAAAGGTTGCGGTGACTGTGGTCGCATTCACCACGGTGAAGTTGCTAACGCTTACGCCAGAGCCGGACACGGTAACGCCTGTAGCTGACCCCAACCCGGTGCCGGTAATCGTGACCGGCACTGAGGTTCCGCGCACGCCAGTGTTCGGAGACACTCCTGTGACGGTGGGAGGCGCCACTGTAAACGTCACCGCGTTGCTCGTACCGCCCGCTGTGGTGACGGTAACGTTTCTCGTGCTGAGTGTCGCGTTGTTGGCGATCGTAAAGGTTGCCGTAACCGTCGTGGAATTGACCACGGTGACTCCGTTGACCGTGATGCCGTTTCCGGAGACAGTTACCGCTGTAACACCGGAGAGGTTCGTACCAGTGAGAGTCACAGGTACGCTGCTATTTCGGCCGCTCGTGTTGGGATTTATCGAGGTCAGAGTTGGCTGGCCCACGTTAGCTCCCTGGAATTCCACTGCGCCTGCGTCAAAGGCGGTGGGATCAGCAGGATCCGGCCGCGGATTTCCGAAGAAGTCCAAGGACGGGTGCGGCTGTGCCACCGGAATCGCATCGATAGCCGGCGAACCGACTGCCAGTGCATAGTTGCCGAGCGTGGAACCATTTGGAGTCATCGGGCTTGTCATTGCCAGCGGACCCCACTTGATGTTGACCCAGTTGTTGCCCTCGTCGACCGTTGCGCCCGGCAGGAGACTGAAGACCGGCACCGGTACTGTGCCTTCGTTAGTGCCCGGAGGTACCTGGTAGCCGCCACTTGCGAACTCCGGCGGCATGCGGGAACCGTTGCAGTACTGGCTGACGAAGCCCAGAGCTGACGGCGCGATGTTGCCTGCTCCGGGGTAACCCGTAGTGTCGGTCAAAACCGAATACGTGGGCGCAAACGTGAAGCCCGAGCTATGGTTCGTCGGCGCCGTGTCTCCACGAACACCGAGATCCCAATAGGTAGCCCCATTAAGGCAGGCACCCGTGCCTCCGGTGACGATCACGCCGCCGAGGCTGCCCGTGGTTGCGGGTGCGCTCGGCTGGTTCAACGTGGGATGCAGCGTCACGATGGACTGGAGGTAGTCCGTACCGCCACTTGTAGAACCGCCGACCTCGAGATGGAACGAACGGTTTTGCCAGAAAATGTCATTGGCCAGAATCGGATACGACACTTGTCGACAATCTCCGTTTACGAGCGTCCCACTCGCATGCCCTGCCGGGCAGTTGACCGTGGCAGGGAGAAGCGTGGCTAACTGCGGACTGTTCGGCGACGCGGCGAGCCCTGCTGGCTGAGGTTGCGATGCAGTGCAGGTTCCGCTCGGAGTGTCAATGCACGTGTTAGCCGGCGGGGATTGGTCGGCGCCCAAATGCGCAAAATAGGCGTTGAAGAGTGTCCCCGCTGACGCGGTTGAGTCATTGGAGGCGATAGTATTGTTGGTGAAATTCACCACCAAGGCGTCGAGCAACCCTACGCCGCCGCCGTCCCAGCCAGCGACATTGTTGACGATGATGTTGTTGGTGACGTTGATGGAGTACCAGTTCTGCGGAGTGGTGGGGAAGCGGGTCACCTCTGTGCCGTTGATCCCCTCGAAGCGAATGCCTCCGCCCGATCCGCTCTCCGCTGCGTTGCCCAGTATCAGATTGGCGTTGATGTTTATGCCGGGACCTGCACCGTCGGTCAAGCCTGGCACGCAGTCCACGTCGGTGGTAGTGCCACATTCAACAACAACACCGTTTTCAATCGTCTGGCCGTCAGGGGCCGCACCCATGATTACGACGCCGCCGCCGCTTGTTGGGACCGTCGGGTTGACGCTCTGATTGAACAGGATCGAGTTGTTGGAGATGTCACCGTTATAGCTGAACCCAAGGTGAGCGACACCGCCTCCGTCACCGCTGCTCATGTTTCCGCAAATCCAGTTGTAGTTGAACTTGTAGAAGTCGGAACCGGTACAGAAGGTGACGCCGCCACCCCCCGACGGTGCGGACGTAAACAGTTCGTCGCCCGTTGAGGAGTTCAAGGTGACCATGTTGTTGTGCACGTTTGTGTTGGTATTGAAGCAGAACGGCAGCTGGGTGTTCGCCAGAATTGAGTTCTGGCAGGAGCCCGGAGGAGTCGTGGCGGTTGGCCCGAAATCAGCCGGCGCAAAGTATGACTCGCCGAATTCGCCCTGGCCGATTTCGATACCGCCAGAAAGGGTTCCGCTATTGTTACGGACCCGGTTGTTGGCAATTTCGATATTGTGTCCCCAGCCGTGGACTAGAATGCCGCCGCCGCCCTGGGAACTGTTGGTAATCATCAAGCCGTCGATCCGCGACGGGTTGCACAGGAAATTGCTGGGATACGGGTTATGAGCATTCGCCGTGTTAGGCCCGCAACCCGTTGTGGCGTTAGTGCTGCCGTCGAGCAGCGTGGTGCCGGCAGGGTATGCGGATTCCGCGCCGACTCCAAACACATCCGAGTTGATCGGAGCGTGGACTCCTTTTGCCAACACAGTGATTCCAGCTCCTTCGTACGATCCCATCAATGAAGGCTCTTGCAACAGCTCCGCAAGGTTACCGTTCACCGTCGTGTCCCAGCCAAGGATGCCTTCAAAGGGGATCCGATCCACCTGCGGATTGTTGGGAGTGGCGGTGTAGTAGTTCCAGCCGGTTCCTGGGCAGCTGTACGTTCCGTTGGCATCGTACGGATTCGTCCCGCTACCGGCTGTATAAGGCTGGCCATTGAGTGCCAATCCAAATAGACAGCTCACCTCGCGGCGCCAAGGATCGATTACCCCGGCGGGCTGTGTGTCCCCATTAATGATGGCGGATGCGGCCCCGACACCTTGCAGCCTGACCGGCTTCCACATGATCAACAATTCCCTATAGGTCCCCGGAGGAACGATGATCATGTCGCCCGGAGCCGCAGCGTCGATCGCAGATTGAATCGTCTGTCCGGCACCCAGCAAAGTCGGCGTCTTGCCACCGATCGTGACGGTTACTGTGTCGATCGAGCGCTTGCCACCGGCTGTGGTGATGAGCAATTCGCCGCAGCGGGCAGTCGGAGTAACGGGTGTGCCGCTGAGGTTTCGATACTGCACTTGCTGCTGCATGCTGCAGACAGGAACGTTGGCTTGGACAGTACCGGTGATCGTGGTTGGGCTCCATGTCACTCCATGCAGAGGTATGCCGCCAACCGTAACGTTCGGGCAGGCAGCACTGGGGTTGCCATTGCAGCCAGCTCCCGCCGGAGCTGGGCCAAAGTTATAGTGGCGCGTGATCGTCCTCTGGTTAAAAGGCGCCGTTGAGGCCACCGGGCCGGAATATCCGTAGTTATTCACAGCCTGGTCCCCCAGGGCAGTGATGGTGATCGTGTGACCGGTCCCACCCGCGCTAACCCATGGCCCAGCGATATCGGAACTGGTGACACTCGCGATCGCCGGCGTGGCGTCCGGGTAGTCGCAATCAGGATGGTTGTAGCCTTCCGCGAATGCGGTGTTGGGCACAACCGGCGTGTCCAGGTACCCGGTTTCGCCCGGCATCATCGGCCACTCGTAGCAGAACTGGCTGTAGCTATCCTGGTACAGTGGATCCGGGGCTACTCCATTTCCCCGGTCGTTCATGCACATCACGAACGTCTGTGGCACATAGCCGCTCGGATCGGGCGGGTTCACTCCCCAGCTCGAGTAAGCCAAACCGTTGAAGATCCCCCACTGATCGGCGTACACGCGGGAGACTTCGTTTCCGGCCCAATCCTTGACGGAAACCGGAAGGTATGGTGGCTCAAACTTCTCCCCGAACGCCGGCGAGAAGGGATCGAATTCCGAAGTGAAATCGTCCGTAATAATTCCTGTGAAGTGGCCGGCGACATGGGTCGAAGTGAAGACATAGAATTTCGCCAGTACCGACATCTGGTCTTCCAGGGTCACTTCTTTGCGATCACAAAGCGGCCGGGTCGCGCCCGCGAATGGCGCATTTTGTCCCGACTGCGGGAAGAGGCTCATGTAGTCAGGAACGATGCGCTGGGCGCCAACGCAAGGCCAGAAGACCTCGACGCTTCCTGTGTCGCCCTCGTGGCGTGGCTGCGCGCCTTCGTCCGTCGTTGGCATCAAGGGATTGTTGGCGTTGTACGAGGTGCCCACAGCAGCCTGGTCCGGCATGATAAAGATGTTGCCGAAACCGGCGAACTGCGATGTGACCGGCGCCAAGTAGGCGTCGCCCATCAGAATGTTCTTGTCCTCCTCCTTCACCAGCTCATAGCCTGGGGGAACAATCATCTCAACCACGTACTTGCCCGGCGGCAGCATCGGGGTACCGTACGACGGATCAGTCGTTGGAACTGAGTGATTCGGCGTGCAAACAATGCAATTCGTCTTGTAGGTCGAGGAATCCAACTGCACCGAATACGGCCCGGAGGGCAACTGGAAGTTCGCACCCGCCTTTGCCACGATGCTGGGGAACTGGTACATGCCGTTGTATGGAGCAGGCTCGAGTTGGTTCCAGTTGTGCATGCCGTCGTAACATTTGTACTGCGAGTGGTACGGCAATTGAGTTCCCATATTCAGGAGCTCTGGCTGGTTGTACAGCGTGAAATAAAACGGGTCGGTGGTCGACTGGCCCGGGCAGCTTAGGTTCGGCACGGGGTTACCGTCAGAAGCCAAAACCGGGTTGCCGTTCGCATCAGTACGAAAGCCCTGCGCCCAGTCGTCCCAACTGCTGGTCTGGGTCGTGTCAACCAGCTTGAGGGAGGTGCTGCCATCAGGGGCCGTACCTTCCTGGTAAAGGTTGATGGTGACATGCGGGACCAGCGGCTCCCAACTCAATTGCAGCAGCAACGCAGGATCATCAAACGGGCGCGTCGAGGCATAGACAACGTGACCTCTGATGCCGCCGTTTTCATTCGCAGCATATGGTTTCTTGCCGAACTCCAGGAAACCGGCCTGTCCCAGGAACCCCTGCCAGCCGTAGCTCTGGACCCACGGAGCGTCAATACGCCCGGTGGAAAGATTGCTAGAAGCGCTGCTTCCGGGACCGTTCGCTATGGAGAAACCGGTGCAGTCCGCGTTATCGCAATACACCGACCCCGGAACCCTCAGGTCAGTGGGCAAGGAGACATCTTCTTTAGTTCTAGCCAAGAACTGGCCGATGGTGGAGTTCCCGCAGGTGGGAAGGCCCGTATTGCCGCTGGCGCAGGCCGGAGACCCGTCGGTCGGACCGCCCGCGTCAACGACTACGTGTGTGCCTGTATTTTTGTAACGGGTCGAATCCGTCTCCACTACGTACCAGTTGAATATCGGGAACACCTCGTTGAAGCCGGCAAAGCCATTCAAGTCAGTGCTGTTGAAGTTTGAGTAGCTTCCGTCACGGTAGCGGATATTGGTGGGCACGAACGTGAGCCCTGGTTCGTTGTCCTGCGAGACTCCGTCACCGTTCAGGTCAAAGAATGTTCGAGTGTAAAGGTTTTGCCGCCACTGATGGATGGCAACGTCTCCCATGTCGACGGTGGGAGCATCAACCCTGACCGGCGTGGTGTAGCCGTCCAGGATCAAATCGGTCCATTGATCGAAGACTGTGATGCGCCAATCGCCGGGTGGCATGTTGGTGAATTGCCACGACCCATCGGCGTTGGTCGGCGTGAACGCAAAGTCGGCTCCGTCCGGGCTTCCCAAGCTCACATAAGTCTGCGTGAACGAGTAAGCATCATTCGAGCCACTGCTGTAAAGCCGTTCGTCCGGCGTACGACTCATGCGGGCGAGCGTAATCTTGCCTTTGATGGTATGGGTACAATCGGCGTTGGCGGCGGCGCAGACTCCCGCCTTGCGGTTGTTGATGATCGCGGGATTGGCGAAGCCGATGGCGACGTGGAATCCTGCCGGCCCATATTCCTGGAAATAGCTCGGCTCACTCGCTTTGATGAAGGCATCGTGGGCGAATCCGCCGTCCAAGGTGTTCGTCTGAAGCCACTCTTCGCCTCTTGCAATTCGGTCGGCTCCAGGATGGGCTTCCACTCCGTAAAAACCCGGGGGAAGATTGCGAGCGACCACCTGACCGGCCAAGGGCGAAAGAGTCTTGCCGTCCCCTTCGTATTTCGGGCAGACAGTGATTAAGCCCGTGATACCTGTGGGGCTGGTGGCGCCGTCAGATCCGGTTCGCGGGTTCGTCACAATCGGACACGCGTCCTGCCCGGTCGCCGGATCTATCGTTCCTGCCAGAGAGTTCGACAATGGCTGGTTGAACATGTCATACGTCATCTGCCCTGCGGGGTCGCCAAACTGGCCGACATTGTCGTAGATAACGACTTGGAACCCGCCGAGACCAGGCTCATTGGGCGCCAACACATCCACGCCGCCTCCCGTGTCGTCCTCACCGTTCATTGGGAAGTCATCTTCAAAAACAAACGCTGAAACAGTTGCAGTTGGAAGCGGCATCGGCTCGACGATCACGTTGATCGCCTGCCAGGCGCCATTCTGATAGACGACCGGCGCTCCACCCATGGCGTGCCCGGCGTCGAACGCGTCTCCCGGAAGAACCGAGATGTAGTAGCGTTTTGCTGGATCCAGAACTACTTCGCCGGGCAGTACGACGGATTTTTCCGCAGCGTCAGTGCGGCAAATACCATTTCCCACGTCACACGTCGCCGCTACGCCTAAGACGCTTTGGCCGCTCTCGCAGGACTTATCTCCCGTGCACCCTTGCGCTACGACTGGCATATGACTGGTGTGGAAGTTTGTGCCGTACGCTGGAACGACTCCCCCACCACTGCCGGGACAGCCAGCTGGTGCCGGGTTGGAAGTGCAGTTGGGGTTCTGATAGAAGGTGCGGTCCTCTTCAATGATCCACCGATAATCCTGAGGAGCGAGAACGGCTTTCGTCTTTCCATCTACCAACGTGACTTGAAGTCCGCTCGGAGTCGGGAATGTGATGGTTACTGTTGCCGTTCCTGCGCTGTCGGTACCTTGAGAGTTCCTCGCCTTGTAGCTGAAGGTGTAGGTGCCGGGGGAAGGGACTGTCGCGGTAAACCCGCCATCCGGCCCGACCGAGACGCTGCCGCCGCCGGAGAGGGCCAGAGTTAGCGGCGTCGATGCCGTTGCGCCACTCACTGTAAGTGGATAACCAGCTGCATCACTGTCATTGAACAGAACACCAGGAGACTTAATGGTCAGCGTCTTCCCTAGATTTGAAGTGTAGGCATCGGGATTCACCATGATTCCCGTACCACCCTCCATTGGCGCAGCACCCAACGTCACTGTCGCGCATATCGTGGTGGTACCGTTGGCGCAATAGTTAAAGGAATCCGACGTCGTCCCGGCATTTGGAACGTATGTGAACGTGCCGTTCGCCGCTAATGTCACAGTTCCACCAGACGGCTGTGAGGAGACAGCGACACCGTACACATTGACATCGTTGGCGATGACGCCCTTCGCAGGATCAGAAACTTCCAGGGTCTTTCCCGGAATTACGGAACTATACGTGTCGTGGTTGGCGGTTGCACCTGCCGGGGCAACAGGCAAACCTGCACCGTTGACTCCGATATACGCCAACATCCCGGCATCGCGCGAAGTCGCGTTACCCGACAGACTCAACTGCCGGTCGAAGATCGGAAGCGCCGTGCCGCCAGCCGCGGGGACGTTGATCATTACGTCATACGTCTTGCCCGGCGCCATAAACACTTCGCTTTGCACTCGAGTCAGGCCTGGGAGCGGGTTGCCGTCCTCCGCAATCAGGCCAAAACCCGGAACCGAAGCTCCGGTTTGAGCGCCCACAATCGAGGGGACGTGCATGCGCAGGCCGGCATTGACAAGACGCACCAATACGGAGCTTGTGACACCGGTAGCTGGAGACGTCGAAAACAGCGAGTTTGCAGCATTCGTCTTGTCGAACGCAGCGCCATTGATGAGGTAATAGCGCGGCGAATAATTTACGGCGGGCGGATAGCACGTGTTATATTCCCCGCCCGAGTTCGGATTTCCGCACCGACCCGGTTGGCCGGACCAGACTTTGGTCTCACTGAATCCAGACGTATTGACAGCAGTGTTGACGGTGGCGTTTTGAAGCGGATCGATTTCACTGAACAGCATCGCGACATCTGCGCTGTACGTCACCGCGGGAGTCGCTCCTGCTGCGGGATAGGCCGTGCCTGGAGTTGCGCCTACCGGAGCAGATGTCACCACCACCATGCCATAGAGTCCCATCGGACCTTGAATGGAGGGATGTGTACCTGACTCGAGCACATAGGTGCCGGCTCGCGGATTTGTCCACGTCAAGCTGGTCGTGGTTCCTGCGGCAACTTCGGTCGAGAACGACTGCACGCGCGGGCCTTGGGGAGGAGGTGTATTGGCTCCATCGCCTGGGTCGCTGCTGGAGGCAGGCCACGTGAGCGTCTGCGGAGGATGTGCAGGACTGGCGATTGATGTCGCAGCCGTACCGAGACCGCCGCCCAACTGACCTACGATCGTCAGCGACGTCGGGATGTTGTTGCCGCTGAACGACAGACTATTGGTCAGGTTGATCTGCAAAGTCTGACCCGTCGGAACGGTGATCACGACTGGAGACCATCCCGTCGCTGAGCGATTCAGCTTGGCACAGGTCGCGGTTGAGCCCGCCGGCTGCGTGGCATCGCACGAATAGCCCCACATCGGCACCGATGAGCCATCAGGCAGAGTGATCGAAGTGGGACCCGCGGTTAAGTTCACCTGCTGCTGTGCAACAGCCCAACTGGCTTCAAGGAGGAGGATACATACAGCCAGTAACACTGTTCTTACAGTCTTGTTGAAGTGGGTGGATCGCATGTCTATCTCCTCAGTGTCCTCAGTAAGTTAGTTGGACTCGTTGATTACGAATTCCCGGGAATCGACTAACATCATCATTAACATTCCACCCGGAAAGATATTGTTGGTGGTAATCTCGCGCTCATTGTGCGAGTGCCACATAAAAGCGAAACCGGCTTCCCCAGTTGGAGAATTTCCGATTGTGCCGGAGGGCGGAGTTGTACCGGTCGGGCCGACGGCACGCACCGTCGCATCCGGTCCGAGATAGGGACTTCCGCCGTACCAGGCGCCATTAACGAAGAGGTTGGGATCGGGTAAGGTTGCAGGTCCACCACCCGCGACATCGCCAAAGGGCGCGGCCTGAAGGGGCTTGTTATGGTCCTGGCACCACTCGAAGTAGTTGATTGCTGTCGGAGCTCCCGTGTTGTAGCCGTTGTCATCAGGATTGCAAGGCAACTTGGCGAAGGGGTCGCTGGATGCCGGATTGTGGCCGTAGGGATCCCAGTTGAGGCCTTTACCGGTCCAGTAGTAGATTCCATCCATCGCCAGACCCGGAGTTGTGGTCGTCGTGAACAGCAGAGGTCCGGCGAGACTGTTGGGATCGTTCTGGCTGAGAATCAGATTGCCGTCGCGCGCCAGGATGCGTACGTGATTGCCATGCTCGTGGAACGGATGTTGCCAGCGTCCCTGGCCGATGATGCGCAGCAGCGTCAACTCTCCCGGATGCATGTGGGGATTGCCGTTATAAGGCTGGTGCGGGTATTCCAGAGCATAGTTGGGATCCATCAGGTCGGGCATCGAACGGCCGTTCACCAGAAAGTAAGCAGGAACATAAGGCTCGGTGGCGACGTTCATGCAGCCCGTGCATGCCCGCGTTGACTGAGCTTCGGCTTCTCGATGAATCCGTGGATCCATCTCGGAGAACTGGAACAAGTACTCCCGGTCATAACAGGCAGCGGGGTGGTTATACGCGGCATGGGCAAGCCGGAAGTCGGCTTCAGTTATGCCCGGATGGGCAAGCGAGCCTGAACTCTGCGCCGTAACATTTGACGCGTGCACTCCCGAATCACAGGAAGCGGGCACTGAGGAGGGTAGAACGATGATGGCACCGTACAGTCCCATTTCGACCTGGAGGTCGCCCTGCGTTCCGCTGTAATAGGAGTGCGTCCCCGCCGCGGTGCTCGGAATCGCAAGCGTGTACGTCACTGACCCTCCAGGAGCAGCTTCCTGCGTGAGCAGACCAGATACACCGCCCGATGTTGTGACATTGAAGCCGGGAAAGAGAATCGATGTGTTACCGGCAGCAGCGGGGAGGTTGTTCGTCAGGGTAATCGTAACGTTGTTTGTCCCCGATGCAGGAGCCGTGATGATCAAAGTCGGCCCAGGTACTTGCATGGGATTGCAAAAGGCGCCCGAGATCGCCCCCGGGGCATACCCGGCAGGCGCGGTATTGCACCCGTATCCCCACGAATATACAAATGACCCATCGGGCTGGCTGACGAAGGCGGGGGAAGCCGTCAGGTCAAAGCTCGCGCCTGTTATGCCAGGAGCAGCAGCGAAAGCCGCAGGTGTTAGCAGCGCCAATGCCAACATCGCTGCCAGAAACAATTGTGTCTTCGAGTTCTGCTTTTTCATGTTTATCGCCCTCATCGCCGCTCTCCTAGTTCGCGCAGGTGTTACCGAAGCTGTCACCGCCATTGATGGA
>AR_comb_assmDRAFT_10266498_pt1 | contig 10654 bp, 10 predicted proteins | sample ArasoioldDNA_FD_10543 | JGI IMG/M metagenome (IMG submission 10543) | reverse complement strand
AGTGACACCCCAATCCGGAATAGAAAGAACAATGACATGTTCTGCATTGCCATTTGCAAATTGAATAGCCTGTTTTAATAATGATTCAAACTCTGATTTATAATCCTCAACCGTTCGTCCTCTATATTGATTATTGACTCCTATTAAAAGCGTCACAAAATCATAAGAATCTTTAAAGGAATTCTTATCGATCGCCTCGCGCAATTCATCGGTCGTCCAGCCGGTTTTAGCAATTATTTCAGGATCATTGAATGCACAACCGTCTTTTCTGAGCAGGCTGGTCGTTTGGTTTGGAAAATTTTCAGCCGGCAATACACTTTCTCCAATCGTATACGAATCCCCCAGGGATAGCAGAGTTTGTGCTGCGTGCATGATTCCAGGTTTAGAGGTGAAAATAAGAAGAAGAACAAAATGTCGATAACTATTGGGAGTTGGCACATTGGATAAACATCTTACCCGCCCTGAATTGCACTTTGGCAAACCGCCTTCGGAAAACACTGAAGCCCCTATTCTTTATGAAATAATCACGCATAGTCGGTAAATTGGTATGGCGTTTTACTTTTCTAATTTTAAAACCCCTGTATATGACATCGACTATTTTTTCAAAGTGCAGTTTATTTTTTTTGCTTTCGTCAACTTTTCTTTTAGCATTACATGCGCAAGAGACACTGGATACCTTATCTATTGAAAAAATTACCGGGATAAAGGGAAAATCAAACAACGGAGAATACAAGATCACTATCCCTCAAAATGATTTGAGCGTTGAAGTGGATGGTTTTAAAATTATTCCTCCAATGGGTTTAGGCACCTGGGTGGACTTTGCTCCATCGAAGGAAGGGGCTATGATAATGGGTGACATAATACTGACTGAAACGGATTTAAAACCCGTTCAGCAGGAAGTAATAAAACAAGGGTTAACAATAACAGCAATTCACAATCATTTTGTCAGAAATCATCCTAATATAATCTATATGCATGTTGGTGGGAGCGGCAAAACCGACGACATGGCTAAAAAAGTAAAAGCGGTATTAGATAAAGTGGCTGAATCGCGAGGTCACAATCCGGCCTCAGGGTCCGTTGCCGATGTTCCATATAATATTGATACAAAAAAACTGGATGCTATACTCGGGTATAAGGGCGAGATGAGTAAAGGCGTTTATAAATATACCATTGGTAGACCGGACGTTTCACTAAAAGAGCATGGCGTAGCGGTGACAACATTTATGGGATTCAATACATGGGCCGCTTTCCAGGGTAGCGCCGATCATGCCGCAGTAGCCGGAGATTTTACTATGCTTGAAGATGAAGTAGCCCCGGTGATAAAAGCACTGGTGGAAAATGGGCTTGAGGTTGTCGCCGTTCATAATCATATGATTCATGAAGAACCAAGAGTTTTCTTCCTGCATTACTGGGGAGTTGGCAGTGCAGAACAGCTTGCGAGGGGATTGAAATCGGCTCTCGATCAAACTGCTGGAAAAGTAAAAATGAAAATGTAAGTGCAAGATGCCGCGGTCGCGGGGATTTACTTGCATAATGAGTATTGAGCGAAAATGAAGAAGAGATCAAAGAAAGTCAATGATCTCCTGTACCATTTTCTTATCGGTATAAATTCTGCTGTGGCCCAGGCCTTTTGTGATCAAAAATTTCACGTTGGGAGGATGGTCTCTTTTCACTTTCAATGCGTCATGTATAGGTGTTTGATCATCGTCTTCATCATGAAGCCATAGAACCTGGGCCCTGATATTCTTTATTGCCCGGCGAATGGAATACCAGTCAAGGGAATGACCTCCCATATCGGCGATAAGTTCGTCAAATTTTTCCTGGACTTTTTCGTCGACATTTATTAAATGAAAAAAGTTTTCAGCGGCAGTTTTGAGTTCTGTGAGAGGGGCAATGAAGACAACTTTATAACTCTCCGTGTGCTCCATGTTTTCCAATGCCATCGATAATGTAAGCCCACCAAAAGAATGAGCCATGAAAGATTGAACCGGGCCATATTTTTCGCAGATCATCGTGATCATCTTTGCAAAGAGTGGGGCGGTTATAGTCGTGCCGCCGCTTCTTCCATGACCAGGAGCGTCGAAAGCTAATACTCCATACCCTTTATCCATCAGGGGAAACACAAAATGATCAAAATTGACGATCGAAGATTCGAAGCCGTGAACAATAAGAACTTTCTTCAGGACATTATGGTTCCAGGAATAACCGTGAACGGTGGCACCTTCTATGTCAAAGTGCAATTTCTCCGCTTTGTCAAAGATCTGCGAAGGCAATTTCGTATTTCGTGTTTGGGGCGTTCGGAAAAGATCGAGTGCACTCGCCGCAGCCCTCTTTTTTGAGATGATTGAAAGCAATCTGAATTTGGATCTTAAATAAACCACTGCTATTTTTTGTTTTAAATTCATGCGTGATTTAGAAATTGAAACCAAAAATAAGTCCCGCTCCGCGGAATTGAAGGATATGAATATAGTCATTATTGGAACAGGTAATACGGCGACAGTGCTGGGGAAAAAATTCAAAGAAGCCGGTCATCATATTGTCCAGGTTTTCGGAAGAGATGCGTCGGCAGCAAGCAAGCTGGCTTACCAATTTGATACGGAGTCTACCAATTATTGGTCCGTGATCAGAAAGAATGCGGATTTTTACCTGATTGCTGTGGCAGACGAAGCGATCGGTGAGGTTGCAAAGCATGTGCATGTTCCCGGCAAGTTGGTGGCACATACTGCAGCCTCTGTGAGCAAAGATGTATTAAAGACCATGTCTCATCATTACGGCGTTTTTTATCCTTTGCAGAGTTTACGAAAGGAGATGGACGATCTGCCGGAAATTCCAGTATTCATTGACGCCAGTGACGATGGCACCCGGAAAAAACTTGAACAACTCGCCCGATCCATTTCAAAAGAAGGAGTGACGATAGCCGGCGATAAAGAACGATTAAAACTGCATGTAGCCGCGGTGATCGTAAGCAATTTCACGAATCATTTATATAAACTCGCCGAAGATTATTGTAAAAATGAGGGACTTGACTTTCAACAATTGCTCCCCTTGATCGAGGAAACTGCAGAACGATTAAAAACCATTTCTCCCTCTGCAGCACAGACGGGCCCGGCTATTCGGCACGACCAGCCGACAATTAAACAGCATCTTGTCATGTTGGAAACATACCCCCATCTGAAAAAAATATATGAGATGATGACGGAAAGTATTCAAGGTATAAATGTATAAGCCGATTTTAATAATTTTAGATTTCGGATTTGGGATTTTAGATTTGTTGGTAAATCCGAAATCTGCAATCAAAAATCTAAAAATTAAATGAATGTTCTCGCAGAGTTTAAAAAAATAACCACGTTTATTTTTGACATTGACGGAGTGTTGACCGACAGCACAGTGCTTTTATTGGAAGATGGATTGCAGGCAAGAAGAATGAACATCAAGGACGGGCTTGGTTTGCAAATGGCCATTAAAAACGGGTTTAAAGTAATGGCGATTTCGGGAAGTTTTTCAGAACCCGTTATTCAACGTTTGAAAAAATTGGGGATCGGTGATGTCCATATGTCTGTGCTGGATAAAAAAAAATTTGTTGAAGATCTTCGAACAAAAAATGATTTGCAGTGGGAGGAGATATTGTACATGGCAGACGACCTTCCAGACCTGGCCCTGATGAAGACGGTTGGCTTGCCTTGTTGTCCGGCTGACGCCGTTCCTGAAATACTTGAATTATCGAAATATATTTCTCCTGTCAACGGAGGGTTTGGATGCGTACGGGATGTGATCGAAAAAGTGCTGAGGGTACAGGGTAAATGGCTTTTTCATGACGACGTCGTTTCGAAATAGAATAAAGAATAAGAATAGCTATGCGATTGTTAGCAGCATTTTTGAAATTAGTTCGTTTGCCGAATCTCTTTTTTATTGTTCTGACACAATTTCTATTTTACTACTGTATTTTACTTCCTTTGTTAAGATCAGCGGATGCCGTTGCTGAAATTGACCAGTTACAGTTCATGCTACTATCGCTTGCATCGGTATTGATCGCAGCTGCCGGCTATATCATCAATGATTATTTTGACGTGAACGTTGACCAGGTGAACAAGCCAAAAAAAAATGTTGTTGACATTATTGTCTCGAGAAGGTGGGCGATCCTGTGGCATTTTGTATTAAGTGGAATTGGGGTTCTGCTGAGCTTATACATATCCTGGAAAACCGGTCTCTGGTATATCGTGCTCGCCAATTTTGCGTGTGCTTTTTTGCTTTTTGGATATTCGATCTCACTGAAACAAAAATTGCTTTCAGGAAATATTTTGATCTCTGTGCTTACTTCCTGGGTCATTTTGATTCTCTGCTTATCTGAATATCGACTGTCGCAGGGATCTGTCGACAGCAGTTGGCTGGCGGCTCAAAACAAGATCATGAGACTGGGGTTTCTTTATGGAGGGTTTGCATTCATACTTACATTGATCAGGGAGGCAATTAAAGACATGGAAGATATGGAAGGTGATGCGCGATATGGGAGTAGAACAATGCCGATCGCCTGGGGTGTGCCTGCTACAAAAGTTTACGTCGCAGTATGGATGATCGTTTTATTGGCCCTGCTGATAGCAATACAGGTATACATCATCCGGTTTCATTGGTGGTGGCCGGTGCTATATTGTACCGTTTTAATTATTCTGCCATTGGCCTATACTTTTCTAAAATTGTTTAAGGCCATGACCCCGGAACAATTTCACAATTTAAGCAGTACTACAAAAACCGTGATGCTGACCGGCATTCTATCGATGGGATTTTTTTATTTCTACTTATGAAGAAAATAATTCTCGCTTCTGGATCACCGAGAAGAAAACAATTGCTTGAATGGGCTGAGGTTCCTTTCGAAATTATGGTGAGGGAAACAAGTGAAACTTTTCCAGCAGGGTTAAAGGTTGAAGAAGTAGCCGTCCATATTGCGAGACAAAAAGCACTGGCTATTCAGCCACTCGTTCGCAAAGATTCAATTATTCTCGCTGCCGATACCATCGTTGTCATAAACGAAAGGATCATCGGCAAGCCCAGGGATAGGGAAGAGGCAATAAACATTTTATCCGACCTTTCAGACCATCAACACAGGGTAATAACGGGGGTTGTGATAGTGCAGGATAAAAATGAAATTTCTTTCTCTGACAGTACTGACGTTTATTTCCATAAATTAAGTTCAGAGCAGATTGAGTTTTACGTAGATAAATATAAGCCTTATGATAAGGCAGGTGCCTATGCGATACAGGAATGGATAGGAGTCGTGGGCATTAAATCAGTCAAAGGTGATTTTTACAACGTCATGGGCTTGCCAGTTAGCCGGGTGGTCCAGGAGTTGGAAAAGATAAATGGTTGAATGGGGTGCCAATTTTCTTCCTTATCGGGACCATGCAAGCTCATGATCCGTGTGCCCCAAGTTAAGCTTATTTATAGCGGCCTCAAGCTCTGGAAGAAGATATAGAGTTTCAACAGGCGAGGTATTTATCGTTTTTTTAATTTTGTTTAGCCCTGGCGGTTTTAACTTCCACTGCCCCTCTGCGGGGCCCTCCCTCCCCCACCTTCCAGCCTACCATTTTGCACACTCCTTTAATAGCTTTTCTCAAGCGCTCTTGCAGCTTGTCCTGGCATTCGTTTATAATGCCCCGATATCTCACGACTGTTGGCTAAATAAAATCCGGATTTCGGTACAAAGATCCGTCAACAAAAAAACCAAACCATGAGAAAAAAACGGGAAAAAAAGAGAAAATTCGGCCGGGCATTCACCCCAATGTCACAACATAAACTTCATAGTTTCTTAATGAGCAAACCTGATAAGCATAAACCCGATTGCCATCGATAGCAAAGAAAATCGTTTTGAATCAGTCAGGCAGAGAGCATTTCCAAAAAGTATTTATTTGTACTCGATACGAAAATTCGGTGTGTAGCCTTAAGGTGTACTGTTGGATGGTTCTTGCCAATTCTGTAATTTGAAACACAAATTGACCATTAAACCTATCCAGCCATGACAGAACGACTGCTTCAGTTCATTTGGCAATTCCAGTATTTTAATAAAGGCGAGCTCGCCACTCTGCAAGGGGAGAATTTACAGATTATCTTTCCGGGCCAGCATAATACAAACCAGGGCCCTGATTTTTTGGAAGCGAAAATTAAAATAGCAAACACTACCTGGGTAGGAAACATAGAGCTTCATTTTAGAACTTCCGACTGGGAAAGACATAACCATCACCACGACGACAATTACAACAATGTCGTTCTCCATGTAGTTTGGGAACATGATGTTTCAGCCCAAAATTCCATTCCGGTTTTAGAATTAAAAGACAGAGTTTCAAAAATTTTATTACAGAAATACGATGAGCTGATGAAAGCGATCAGCTTTATACCTTGCGAACGAAGTATTCACCTTACCCGGGAAATCATATGGGAAAGTTGGAAGGAACGATTGCTGGCGGAGCGATTAATGAAAAAATCAAAAATAGTTGAGGACTATCTGCTGCAATCCAACTATCACTGGGAAGAGGTGTTTTGGTGGTTACTCGCCCGCAACTTTGGGATCAAAGTAAATGCTGATGCGTTCGAGGAAATGGCCAGGTCTATTCCTTTGGCTATCCTTGCTAAGCACAAGAACCAGATCCACCAACTTGAAAGCCTGTTGCTTGGACAATTGAATTTACTCAGCAGGAACTTTGTAGAGGATTATCCAAAGATGCTAAAGAAAGAATATGAATTTTATAAAAAGAAATACGACCTGAAGCCAGTTGCCGGTACTGTATTCTTTTTGCGGATGCGACCGGGAAATTTTCCAACAATCCGTTTGGCGCAACTGGCAATGCTGGTGTTTAATTCAGCACACCTATTCTCAAAGATCAAAGAGGCGGCTTCAGTTAATGAGATCAAGACATGGTTCGATCTTAGCGCGAATGATTACTGGCATTATCATTATCGTTTTGATGAGCTATCTAATTTCAGGAAGAAAAAGCTTGGACATTCAATGACAGACAATATCATGATCAATACCATCGCTCCAATGCTTTTTGCCTATGGCGCTTATCATCACGAAGAAAAATACAAACAAAAAGCCCTGCGATGGCTGGAGGAAATTCCTGCTGAGAATAATTCCATTACAAAAGGTTTTCGGCAATTGGCCATTGAAAATAAAAATGCTTTTGATTCACAAGCACTGATTGAATTAAAGAATGAATATTGTAACAAGAAGAGATGCCTGGATTGCTCTGTCGGGAATGCAATATTGAAGAACTGAAAAAAGCTTTCTTGCCGGCTCGCCGAGTCTTCATTGAATTTAATAAGCCTAAACGTGAAGCGGCTGTTTTAACAGCAACACTGAAAAACTCTCAACTGTAATTTTTGCGCTGGCTTTATAAGTTTCCCCTCCTTCTTCCGACACAAAATTTTTGCTGGTGTCAAGAATTTTGATCCAGCTGCTTCCGTGTCTCCTGTTTGGTAATTTGTATTCTACGGGCTCAGTGTGTGCGTTGAATATTGCGTAAAAGCTGTCATCAAGGATCCGGCTTCCGTCATAATCCAAAGAATGAATGCCGTGCCCATCAAGATATACCGCAAGACATTTTGCAAAATCCTGTCGCCAGTTTTCTTCCGTCATTTTCTTTCCATCAGGAGAAAGCCAGGCGATATCGGTCAACCCTCTTCCTTTAATTGGCTGTCCTTTAAACCAATCCCTTCTTGAAAAAACATTATGCAGTTTGTATAGTCGTATCAATTTTCTTGTAAACTCAAGGAGTTCATGATCGGCCTTGTTCCAGTTGATCCAGGAAATTTCGTTATCCTGGCAATAAGCATTATTATTCCCATTTTGGGTGCGCCCGAGCTCATCACCTGATAAAAGCATGGGTACTCCTTGTGAAAGAAAAAGAGTGGTTAGGAAATTTCGCTTCTGGCGGTTTCGCAGGTCAATGATCGCCTGATCATCAGTATAACCTTCAACACCACAATTCCACGAACGATTATGATTTTCTCCATCATTGTTATTCTCGCCATTGTCTTCATTGTGCTTTTCATTGTATGATACCAGGTCATTTAATGTAAACCCATCGTGTGCAGTAATGAAATTTACACTTGCAGTGGGATGCCTGTAATCGTTCATATACAGATCGGAACTGCCTGTAAGGCGCTGTGCAAATTCTGACAATCCGCTGTGAGCACCGCGCCAATAATCACGCATACAATCCCGGTACTTTCCATTCCATTCGGCCCAGCCCGGCGGAAAACCACCAACGAGGTAACCGCCTTCACCAATATCCCAGGGCTCCGCAATTAATTTTGCCTGCGATATAACCGGGTCCTGGTGGATGATCGCAAAGAAAGAACTCAACCGGCCGACTTCGTGAAGGCCTCTCGCTAATGCAGAAGCAAGATCAAACCGGAAACCATCGATGTGCATCTCGAGTATCCAGTATCGCAGGCTGTCCATGATCAACTGCAGTACATTGGGCAAATGCGCATTTAATGTGTTACCCGTTCCGGTGTAATCCATATAAAAGCGACGATCATGCGCAAGCCTGTAATATGAAGCATTGTCAATACCGCGGAATGAAAGAGTGGGACCCATTTGATTTCCTTCGCCGGTATGATTGTAAACTACATCAAGGATCACTTCAATGCCCGCTTTATGAAGCTCCTTTACCATGTTCTTGAATTCATAGACCTGTTCGCCCGTTGTGCCATTGCTTGCATAACGAACCTCGGGAGCAAAAAAACCAACCGTATTGTATCCCCAGTAATTGTCTTTTCCATTTTCCTGCAAATGCCGGTCTGAGATAAAAAAATGAATGGGCATCAATTCAATGGCGGTAATGCCAAGCTCTTTCAAATAATCGATGACAACGGGATGTGCAATGCCTAAGTAGGTTCCTCTAAGGTTTTCGGGAATGCCAGGATGAAGTTTGGTAAATCCCTTAACGTGTGTTTCATAAATAATTGTCTTGTGATAAGGTATCCTCGGGAATTTGTCACCTTCCCAATCAAAATTGGGATCTATAACAACCGACCTCGGCATGAACGGCGCACTATCAGTACTACTAAAGCTAAGGTCAGAATCAGGATCTCCTACTTCATATCCAAATAATGAATCATGCCATTGTACAGTGCCGGAGATGGCTTTTGCGTAAGGATCAAGAAGAAATTTATTCGGATTGAAACGATGCCCATGTTGTGGTTGGTATGGGCCATAAACTCTGTACCCATACAATTGCCCCGGACCTAAACCTGGAATATAAATATGCCAGACATGATGTGTTCTTTCTTCAATTTTAATCCTTGAAGACTCGGTTTGCTCTTCTTTTGAATTGAATAAACAAAGATCAACGGCAGTTGCATTCTCAGCATAAAAAGCAAAGTTCACTCCCTGTCCATCCCAGTTAGCACCCAATGGAAAAGGACTGCCTGAGTAGAATTTGATATCCATCAGATGATTTATTTCGCTTGAAGTCACTATTTATATTTAAAATCGGGGGTTAAAGATTGATGAACCAGTAACTGACTCCCCACTAACCATTCACCATTCACCACTCACCATCACAGCCATTCCCTAAGCGCTTTCGAAATTTTTGATGCTTCTGTTATAAAGCCATCGTGTCCATAAGGAGAATCTATTTTTATCAATGTTGAGTTTGGAATGTATTCGGCGAGAAATTCCTGTTCGTGAAGCGGGCAGAGAATATCTGTAGTAATTCCGATGATCAACGTTTTTTGTTTGAATTTCTGCAAGATCTTTTCCGGTTTTCCGCCCCGACCACGACCAAGATGATGTGAATCCATCGACTTGGTAAGGAGCCAATAGCTGTAGGCATTAAACCGATTTACCAATTTGTCGCCCTGGTAATTTATATACGATGATGCCTTGTAGTTATCTAATTTCTCTGGATCAGGATCGGTTTGTTTATCTACAAGGATCCCATAATTTCGATAAGTTATTACTCCAATAGCTCGCGCAGCCTTTAAACCTTTTTGCCCACCCCCAGCTGTGTTAGAATTCCAGGTTGGATCAGCTTCAATAGCAAGTCGCTGAGACGAGTGAACCGCAATACCCCAGGCGCTTTCTGTAGCTGACGTCCCTACTAAAAAAAGATTTTGAATAAGGTCATTCTCGATCGCCGCCCATTCCAATACCTGGTAACCACCCATGCTCCCACCCATCAACAAATGAATTTTATCAATGCCAAGATGTTTCCGTAAAAGAACATGGGCATTCACCATATCTCTTATAGTGACCATCGGGAAACTGCTGAAGTAAGGTTTGCTTGTTAGCGGGTCTGTTGTTAACGGACCTGTACTTCCATAGCAGCTACCGATTATGTTAGCGCAAACGATAAAATATTTCGAAGGATCAGCGAACCCGTTTTCGCCGATAACACCGGGCCACCATGCCGCAGCGTCCGAGTTTGCCGTTAACGCATGACAAATCCATACGACATTACTTTTATCACTGTTCAATTTGCCATAGGTGTGATATGCAACGGTAACCTGGGGAAGAACAGCTCCATTTTCTAACTTAAAGGGCTCATTATACGTAAATAATTGCATGGTGAAATCCAATTCAAAACAAAAAACTAAATCCTTAAAGTTTCCAAACCGGGAGCAAAGTAAAGGCTTGCATCAATTAAATTTGTAAAAA
>AR_comb_assmDRAFT_10067125_pt1 | contig 10654 bp, 6 predicted proteins | sample ArasoioldDNA_FD_10543 | JGI IMG/M metagenome (IMG submission 10543) | reverse complement strand
TGCCACGGCCACTACCTCGCGTTCACCGACGACGCGTTCGGCCTGCTCTGCGAGGTGATGGGGCGTGCCTCGGGGGTCTGCGGCGGCAAGGGTGGGAGCCAGCACCTCTGCAACGGGAACTTCTACTCGAACGGCGTGCTCGGAAGCATCGTGCCGGTGGCGACCGGGATCGCGCTCGCGGAGAAGACGAAGGGCACGGGCGCGGTGTCCACGGTCTTTCTCGGCGACGGCACGCTCGGCCAAGGGGTGACCTACGAGTCGCTGAACATCGCGTCGCTCTGGCGCCTCCCTGTCCTCTTCGTCGTCGAGAACAACCACTACGCGCAGTCGACGCCGGTCGAGCTCGAGCTGGCGGGGTCGATCCCGGCCCGTGCGGCCGCCTACGGGATCGAGACCGCGGAGCTCGATACGACCGACGTGGAGGAGGTGCACGAGGCCGCGGGACAGGCGCTCACGCGGATCCGCGAGACCGGCGAGCCGTTCTTCCTCGTCCTCCACACGTACCGCTTCAGCCCGCACTCGAAGGGCGACGACAATCGCGATCCGGCCGAGATCGAGGAGCGGCGGGCCCGAGACCCTCTCGTCGTCGCCGGCGCGCGGCTCGCCGAGGAGGAGCGGACGGCCATCGAGGAAGCCTGCGAACGTCGTCTCGCCGAGGTCGTCGAGGCGGCGGAGGCCGCCCCGCTCGCCGCGCCGGAGGCCGCGTGACGGGCCAGCAGCGCAGGTGCGTGCAGGTCATCAACGACACGCTGCACGAGCTGTTCGCAGCGCGCGACGACGTGTACCTGCTCGGGGAGGACGTCCTCGATCCCTACGGGGGCGCGTTCAAGGTGACGCAGGGGCTGAGCGATGCATACCCGGAGCGTGTGCTGACGACGCCGATCTCCGAGGCCTCTCTGTTCGGCGTCGCCGCCGGGATGGCCTTGCGAGGGCGGCGGCCGATCCTCGAGATCATGTTCGGCGACTTCGTCGCCCTCGGCTTCGACCAGATCGTGAACGGGATCGCGAAGTTCCGCGAGATGTACGACGACCAGGTCACCGTGCCCCTCGTCGTTCGCACGCCGATGGGTGGGCGCCGCGGCTACGGGCCGACGCACAGCCAGTCGCTCGAGAAGCTGCTGCTCGGCGTACCGAACGTCGTCGTGGTCGCGACGAGCGAGTGTCACGATCTCGGCGGGCTGCTGACGAACGCGGTCGAGGACGACCGCCCCGTGTTCCTCGTCGAGAACAAGCTCATGTACGGCCGCCCCAACCGCCGGCCCGAGGACGGGCACATCGGGGAGCTCGCCGTGCGCGAGACGGGAGCTCGCTACCCCGCGCTCACGTTCTCCGGAACCGACTTCACCGAGGCCAGCGCCACGGTCGTGACCTACGGCGGGATGGTTCCGGTCGTGCTCGACGCCGTGACGGAGCTGATCCTCGAGCACGAGATCTTCTGCGAGGTGGTCGCCCTGTCGCAGCTTCTCCCGATGGAGCTCGAGCCGGTCCTCGAGTCGGTGGCCCGGACGGGCGCGCTCGTGACGGCCGAGGAGGGCACGTTGACAGGCGGCTTCGGCGCCGAGATCGCCGCGCGCGTCCAGGAGGTCGCCTGGAGCGACCTGCGCGGGCCGGTGCGGCGGGTCGCCGCGCATGACGGGATCATCCCCTCCGCGCGGCCGCTCGAGGAGGCGATGCTCCCGAGCGCGGAGGACGTCGTCGAGGCGGTCGTCGCGCTCGAGGGCGTGAGAAGCTAGACGCCGGATGTTGGAGATCGTCCTGACGCGCGAGGACGCGAACACCGAGTTCGCGCTCCTGGCGGAGTGGCTCGTCGCGGACCGCGCCGAGGTCGAGGCGGGGCAGCCGGTCTGCGTGGTCGAGACGACGAAGGCGACCGTCGAGATCGAGGCGCCGGGCGCAGGCACGATCGTCCAGCTGTACGCGGAGGGCGTCGAGGTCGAGCTCGGCAAGACGATCGCGCGGGTCGCGGAGACCGCGGAGGAGCTGACGTCGCTCGACGCGGAGCCGCACGAGGCGCAGGCGACGGCCGAGGCCGCGCCCGCCGACCGGAAGGCGACGAGGAAGGCACTCGCACTGGCCGAGCGACACGGCATCGACCTCGGGGAGATCGAGAAGCGCGGCTTCATCACCGAGAAGGACGTCGAGGTGCTGCTCGCCCGACGGGCGGCGGAGGCGGCGCCGGACGAGCGTCCCCCTCTGGCCGGAGTGTCGACGGAGGGCGTGTCCCTCCCTGCGAGCTTCGACGCGGACGAGGGCGACGGCGTCCTCGATCCCGAGTTCCTCGAGTACCTCCGGGCGGATCCCGGCTCCTTCCGGTCCGTGTCCTCCGACGAGAAGTGCCGGCTCCTGCGCGAGCACGGCGCTCGCGTCGGCGAGGACGTCGTGCTCGGCGAGGGCAGCCTACTGGTCGCCCCGAGGATCGTGATCGCTGACGGCGTCGAGATCGGAGCGGGGGCGACGGTGCGGTGCGAGGAGGTCGTGGCGATCGGCGCGCTCACGAGGTTCGGCCCGGACCTCGAGCTCGCCTGCCGGTGCGCGTTCGTCGGCGCGGGCGTGTGGGGCGGGAGATCCGTGCGCTTCGGGGGCGGAGGTCATCGGGATCCGTGGGCGATCCTCGCCGTCGGCGACCTGGCGTTCGTCGGAGACGAGACCTTCGTCAACGTGTGCCGGCCGGTCCTCATCGGCCGGGAGGTCTTCCTGACCATGCGGTCGATGATCGTCACGCACAACATCGGCCACTCCGTGCTCGAGGGCTTCGAGAACCGGTTCGCGCCGGTCGTGCTGGAGGATCGGGCGCAGGTGGGGCTCGGAGCGATCGTGTACGCGGGCTGCCGGATCGGCGCCGAGGCGATCGTCGCCTCGGGCTCGTACGTCACGTCCGACGTGCCTGCCGGGTCGTTCGCCATCGGCGTTCCCGCGAGGGTGACGGGCGGCTCCAGCCACAAGGTCTCCGCCGCGCGGCAGGTCGAGCTCGCGAGCCGGATGATCGACGACCTGCACGAGCTCCTCGTGCTCCGCGGCCATGCGGTCTCGTCCGTCGAGGAGGGCGACCCGCGCGGCTTCGAGGTAGACGGAACGCGGGTCGTCTTCACGCCTTCCTACAGGGGGGAAGTGGCGCCGGCGGTCGTCCTCACGCTGGAGGTGCGCGGCGAGGTGCCGGACGGCGTGGCCGTCCTCGATCTCGTCGAGCGGCGGCTCCACGGCTCGGGCGGCGAGGTGCTCGACGCGGTGCGCGAGCTCTGCCGCAAGCGCGGGATCCGGCTGGAGCCGGGCCCCTGGCGCTACCGCGGCGGTCTTGTCTAGCCCCGAAAGCGGTACGTCTTTCCCCTGGTAATGACCTTTCGCACGTATTAGGCTGCGTCTTCGAGGGGACGTCTCGACAGAGAGGCGGGGGATGCTCGGCCGGCTTCGAACAGCTTCACTCATCACTGCGCTCGTCGCCGTCGCGCTCGCGTCCGCCTCGGCCGGCCAGAGCCCCGGGCCTCCGGGCGGCACCGTCCCGAGCGATCCGTCGGGCGGCACCACGCCGGGCGGGCCCTCCGGCGCTCCTCCCGGCCTCGACGTCGCGATCGCCGTCAAGCAGCGGCACGCGGACGAGCTCCTCGACCTCCCGGGCGTGGCGGGTGTCGGTGTCGGCCTCAACCCGGCTGGCAAGCCGGTCATCCGGGTGTACACGGAGAAGCGGGACGCCGCCGTCGTGCCCTCGTCACTCGAGGGGGTGGCAGTCGAGAGCGCCGTCACCGGGATCATCCAGGCGCGTGCCCCGACCGACCGGTTCCCCCGTCCCGTCCCGATCGGTGTCTCCTCCGGCCTCGACGGCGTCGCCACGGGGACGCTCGGCGCCCGCGTCACGAACGGCACGAACGTCTACGTGCTCTCGAACAACCACGTCCTCGCGGGAATCAACAGCGCGTCGATCGGCGACCCGATCATCCAGCCGGGAAACGTCGACGGGGGCAGCGACCCCGCAGATCGCATCGCGACGCTCGCCGCGTACCAGACGATCGACTTCAACGGGGGCAACAACACGATGGACGCGGCCATCGCGCTCACGTCCACCGCGAACGTGTCGACGGCGACCCCGGCGGACGGCTACGGCACGCCGAGCAACGTCACGGCGCAGGCCTCGATCGGCCAGGCCGTCCAGAAGTACGGGCGCACCACGGGCCTCCAGCTCGGCACGGTCGCGGCGACGAACGTCTCCGTCGACGTGTGCTACCTGCTCCTGTTCGAGTTCTGTCTCCAGGAGGCGCGGTTCGTCGGTCAGATCTCTGTCAGCCCCGGCCCGTTCAGCGCTCCCGGGGACTCCGGCTCCCTGATCGTCACGCAGGGTGGGAACCAGCCCGTCGCGCTGCTCTTCGCCGGCGGCGACGGGCTCACGATCGGAACTCCCATCGACCTCGTCCTGCAGCGGTTCGGCGTCACGATCGACGGCAGTCCGCCCGGAGACGGCCCACCCGGCGCGCCGATCGGCCTCTCCGCGCTACCGGGCGACGGGCTCGTCTCCCTCTCCTGGACGGCACCGTCGTTCGACGGGAACTCTCCGATCACCGGCTATCGCGTGTACCGCGGGACGAGCCCAGCCGGCGAGACGTTCCTGCAGAGCGTCGGCCCGGGCACGACGACGTTCGAGGACACGTCGGTCACGAACGGGACGACCTACTACTACAAGGTGTCCGCCGAGAACGCGCTCGGTGAGGGACCGCTGTCGAGTGAGCGCTCGGCGACCCCGGGGCCGGTGACGCCGCCCACGGAGCCGTTGCCCACGCTCGACTCCTTCGACCGCGGCGACGAGAATCCGCTCTCCGACGGCGGCAACTGGTCGAACGGCATTCTCAACTCGGGCGAGTCAGGGCTCGTCGTATCCGGGAACGCGCTCGCCTGCACCCGCACGACCACGTGCAGCGCCTGGCGGTCGAACCGGCAGTACGGGCCTGACGTGGAGGCGTGGGCGACGTTCACGACGATGCCCGGCAACGGCAACGGGCTGCGGCTGTACGCGCGCCTGCAGCAGCCCGGGTCCGCCACGGCGGATGGGTACGTGCTCCGAGCCGTGCAGCAGTCCGGCAGCGACCAGATCCTTGTCGACCGGCTGGACAACGGCGCATTCGTCAACCTCATGACCCTCTCGCAGGAGCTGGCGGTCGGTGACACGATCCTCCTGCGAGCGTCCGGGCCGCTGCTCGAGGCGTGGAGGCGCGACGGCTCGGGCTGGTCGCGCCTCGGTACGGTCGCAGACCAGACGTACTCCGCGTCGAGCTACGTGGGCGTCTCCCTCCGCGGGACGACCGGCCGCCTGGACGACTTCGGCGGCCGGACGATGGGTGACGTGCCGCCGCCGCCGGAAGCACCGGGCGCACCGCGATCGCTCTCGGCGCAGAGCGGGAACGGAGTCGTCCAACTCGCGTGGCAGCCGCCCGACTTCGACGGCAACTCCCCTGTCCTCGGGTACCTCGTCTACCGCGGCACGAGCCCCGGCGGCGAGACGTTCCTGCAGAGCACGCCGGGGAGGAGCTTCTCCGACACTGGCGTCGCCAACGGCACGACGTACTACTACGAGGTGGCCGCGGTCAATGCGGTAAACGAGGGCCCACGCTCGAACGAGGCCTCGGCCACGCCCACCGACGTCTTCCCGCCGGTCGAGCCCCTTCCGACCCTGGACGGCTTCGACCGCCCGAACGAGAACCCCCTCTCGGACGGCGGCCGCTGGGCGAACGGCATCCTGGGCTCGGGCGAGAGCGGGCTCACCGTCTCGGCGAACGCGCTCGCCTGCACCACCACGTCGACGTGCACGGCGTGGCGCCAGAACGCCCTCTACGGCCCCGACTCCGAGGCCTGGGCGAGGATCACGACGTTGCCGGGGAACGGCAACGGCCTGCGCCTGTACGTGCGCATCCAGCAGCCCGGCTCCTCGGCGGTGGACGGCTACGTGCTGCGCTGGGCGCAGCAGAGCGGCGCCGATCAGCTCCTCGTCGACCGCCTGACGAACGGGGTCTTCGCGAACCTCCTGACTCTCTCGCCGGAGATCGCCCTCGGCGACACTCTGCTCCTGCGCGCCGCCGGCTCCACGCTCGAGGTCTGGCGGAAGAACGGGGGTGGCTGGACGAGGCTCGGCTTCGTCGGCGATACGGTCTATGCCGGTGCCGGTTACGTCGGTGTCGGGCTCCGCGCCAAGACCGGGCGGCTCGACGACTTCGGCGCCCGCGTCGCGAGCCCCACCGTGCCGGGTGTGCCGACGTCGCTCTCGGCCGCGGCGGGGAACGGCTCGGTCTCGCTGTCCTGGACAGCGCCGGTCTTCGACGGCGGTGCGGCGCTGAGCTACAACGTCCACCGGGGCACGAGCCCGGGCGGGGAGACCCTCCTGCAGAGCGCCGGCGCGAGCACGACGTTCACGGACACGACGGTTACGAACGGGACGACCTACTACTACAAGGTCTCGGCCGTGAACGGGACCGGGGAAGGCGCGCTCTCGAACGAGGTTTCGGCAACCCCGACCGGCGTCGTTCCGCCTGTGGAGCCGTTGCCGACACTGGACGGCTTCGACCGTCCCGACGAGAACCCGCTCTCCGGCGGCGGCAGCTGGGCGAACGGCATCATCGGCTCAGGCGAGAACGGCCTGAAGGTGACCTCCAACGCTCTTGCCTGCTCCAGGTCGACGATCTGCAGCGCCTGGCGTCAGAATGCCCCGTTCGGTCCCGACGCGGAGGCGTGGGTTACGGTCACGACGCTTCCCGGCAACGGCAACGGCCTCCGTCTGTACGTGCGGCTGCAGCAGCCGGGCTCCTCGGCAGCCGACGGGTACGTGCTGCGCTGGACGCAGCAGAGCGGCGCGGACCAGCTCCTCCTCGATCGCATGACGAACAACGCGTTCACCAACCGGCTCACGCTCGCTCCCGAGATCGCCCTCGGCGACACGCTGCTCCTGCGCGCGACGGGCTCGACCCTGGAGGTATGGCGGCGCAGCGGCGGCGTCTGGTCGCGCCTCGGCTTCGTCACCGACTCGACCTACGCCTCGGCCGGCCTCGCCGGGGTGGCGCTGCGCGGGACGACCGGGCGCCTCGACGACTTCGGCGCGCGCACGCGTCCCTGATCCCGACCGCGCGGGAGTAAGCTCCGGGCCGTATGCCCGCCGACGGCGTCGCCGACCGCCTCGCCCAGCTCACGCTCTTCGCCGACCTCCGCTGGCCCGAGATCGAGGCCGTCGCCCACACGTTCGAGGAGGAGGTGTTCGGGGCGGGCCAGCGGGTGCTCCGGCAGGGCATCACCGGGGGTGCGTTCTACGTGATCCTCGAGGGCGAGGCCGCAGTCGTCATCGACGGCCAGGAGCGCGCGCGGCTCGGCCGGGGTGACTACTTCGGCGAGATCTCGGCGTTGACGGGAGGCGTCCCGGTCGCCGACATCAGAGCCGAGACCCTGCTGCGGTGCCTCTCCCTGCCCGGGCCCGAGCTCGAGCCGTTCCTCCTCGAGCGGCCGAGCGTGATGCTGCGGATGCTGCAGGCCGAGGCGCGTAGGCTGCGCGACTCGAACACGTGGCAGTAGACGCTCGCCCGTCCCCGCCCGGCGACTACGACGTCGTCGTGGTGGGCAGCGGGCCCGGCGGCCTCCAGACGAGCTACTGCCTCGGCCGGCTCGGAGTCGGGCATGCGGTCATCTCGGCCGACGACGGCCCCGGCGGCATGTTCCGGCGCTTCCCGCTCTTCGAGCGCCTCATCAGCTGGACGCACTCGTCCGCGGACGTCCCGCGCGACAGCCGCGAGTTCGAGGCTCACGACCAGAACAGCCTCGTCGCCGACGAGCGCGAGCACCGGGGGCTCGTGGCGGGGCTGCTCGCCGAGGACCGCCGGCGCCCGGCCCGCGAGGAGATGGAGGCGTCGCTGCACGCGTTCGCCGAGCGGGCCGGCGTCGCAGTCCGGTACGGCGCGCGCTGGACGGCCACGCGCGCCGAGGGCGAGCGCTTCGTCCTGACGACGGACGACGGCGAGTACCGCAGTCGCGCCGTGGTCTTCGCGATCGGGATGACGGAGCCGTGGGTACCGTCGATCCCGGGTCTCGGGCTCGAGCACCACTACGTCTCGGTCGAGTCGAGGCCGGGTCGCTACCGCGACCGGCGCGTCGTCATCGTCGGCAAGCGGAACTCCGCGTTCGAGGTGGGCGAGTCGCTCATCCGCCAGGGCATCCGCGAGCTGACGCTGGTGTCTCCGCGCCCGCCCGACCTCGGGAGGCTGGCCCGCTCGCCGCTGCGCCCCTGGTATCTCACCCCGTACGACGAGCACGTGCGCGGCGCCCCGGGCAGGTACGTGCTCAACGCCTCGGTCGAGCGTGTGGAGCGGATCGGCGAGGGCTACCGCGTGCACGCCGTCGATCCGACGAGGCAGGAGCCACTCGTGCTCGAGGCGGACGAGGTCGTGGCCGCGACCGGGTTCGAGGCGCCGCTCGGAGACCTCCCGCAGCTCGGCGTCGCGACCGTCCTCGACGGTCGGCTACCCGCGCTGACGCCCACGTTCGAGAGCGTCACCGTGCCCGGTGTGTTCTTCGCTGGGAACGTGACGCAGGCAGCTCAGGGCCTGCGCAAGCACGGCGTCGCAAGCGTGTCCAGCATGGTGTGCGGGTTCCGCTACAACGCACGCATCCTGGCCCGTCACCTCGCGGAGTCGCTCTTCGGGCTCCGGCAGGAGCGGCCGCTCGTCGACCCCGAGCGTGTCGTGCCGTACCTCCTCTCCGAGCTCGACCGTGCCCCGGAGCTCGCAATGCAGAAGGGCTATCTCGCACGCGTGCTCTCGGCCTCCGCAGGGGAGCTGCGTGACGAAGGGATCCTCCCGCTCGAGCTGTTCGTCGACGGCGAGACGGACGGCGTCGCCGCGGCGCTCGAGTTCGATGCCGAGGAGGAGATCCGGCCCGTGCTCTACGTGCGGCGCGGCGGCCTCCTCCGCGAAGCCGTCCTCCCGCCGCACCCGCTGCGGCGATACGACGCCCTGGTCTACCGGGACGCGCTGAGCGAGCTGCTGCGCCCGCTGCTCGCCGGCTAGAGGCGAAGCGGCTGGGGCTCCGCCGCGGGAGCGGCGACGACCGCCGGGAGCGCGTCGAGAAATGCGCGGAGCGCCGGCCGGCTGCCCTGTACCTCGACCGCGTCGACGTCGCGATCCACGACGAGGTCGTAGAAGCCGCGCGCGTCGCCGCTGACGACCACGTCGGGGCGCTCGGCCGGCCCCGCGACGACCACGCCGTCGACGAGGGAGGCGATCTCGTCGTCGATCCGGAACTCGATGCAGGTGCTCGTGGGCGGCATGGCGATGTGGAGCGCGTCCTGGAGCCAGCCCTCGGGGAGCTCGACCTCGGGCGTGGGCGGCCCCATCACGCGTGCTCCCCAGTGCGCGAGCTCGCGCAGGACGGGCATGAGGGCCGTGCCGTAGCGTGTGAGCTCGTACACGGCGGACGCGGCCGGCGGTGGCAGCTTGCGCCGTGTGACGACACCGCCGCGCTCGAGCTCCTTCAGGCGCGCCGCGAGGATGTTCGTCCCGCAGCCGGGAAGGGCGCGGTGGAGATCCGAGTACCGGAGCTGTCCGTGCTGGAGGAGCTCGCGGACGATGAGCAGCGACCAGCGCTCGCCCACGAGGTCGAGAGCAGAAGCGATCGGGCAGTACTGGTCGTAGCTCTTCACACCGCTGGCGATTCTACAGCACTCGATGCCGAAATGGAAGTCTTAACTTGCATTTCGAAAGCTCGATCTGCTAGCGTCGTCCGCCTCTTCGCGAAACCGACGATCCGAAACTGACAAAGGGGGGTCCATGGTCACCTCGGACCGAACCAAGTGGTACGCACTGGCGCTTCTCTGCGCCGTCCAGTTCATGGTGGTGCTCGACATCGCGATCGTGAACGTCGCGCTGCCGTCCATCCAGGCCGACCTCGGCTTCTCCCAGGAGAACCTGCAGTGGGTGATCAGCGCCTACGCGCTCGTCTTCGGCGGCTTCCTGCTCCTGGGCGGTCGTCTTGCCGACATCCTGGGGCGCAGGCGCGTGTTCATGGTGGGGCTCGTCGTCTTCTCGCTCGGCTCGCTCCTCTGCGGCCTCGCCTGGAGCGACGAGTCGCTCATTGCCGCCCGTGCGATCCAGGGCCTGGGCGCGGCGACGATCACGCCGTCGGCGCTGTCGATCCTGACGACGACCTTCAGGGAGGGACGTGAGCGGAACATCGCCCTCGGCGCCTGGGGCGCGGTCGGCGGCTTCGGCGCCGCGGCGGGCGTCCTCATGGGCGGGATCCTCACCGATCTCCTCTCGTGGGAGTGGATCTTCTTCGTGAACGTCCCGGTCGGCCTGGCAGCGCTGGTGCTGGCGCCGATCCTGCTCGCCGAGAGCCGCGACGCGCACGGCCAGGGCCACGACGTCTTCGGCGCGATCCTCGTGACCTCGGGATTGAGCATGGCCGTCCTCGGCATCACGCAGGGCCAGTCCTGGGGGTGGAGCTCCGCCGCGACGATCGCGACCTTTGCCGGTGCGGCCGCGCTCCTGATCTCGTTCGTCGCCTGCGAGTCGATCGTGAAGGATCCGCTCGTGCCGTTCTCGATCTTCCGGCTCCAGACGCTCACCGCGGCGAACGTGGCCGGATTCATCATGGGCACGGCCATGTTCTCGATGTTCCTGATGCTGACGCTGTACATGCA
>AR_comb_assmDRAFT_11116605_pt1 | contig 10656 bp, 11 predicted proteins | sample ArasoioldDNA_FD_10543 | JGI IMG/M metagenome (IMG submission 10543) | reverse complement strand
ATGAGAGTGCCCCTGAGCCGGGGGATGCAGCGGTGTACGCGCTGCTGCATGAGCTGGGCGAGGCGCTGGTGCGGGACCTGGCCGCCGTGCTGCCCGTCGACGCGGCGATCGCCGCTGTGCCACGCCGGCAGGCCCGTGGGTCCCGGCGCCGGCGCGAGACCTGACACGGTCGGGTGAGATCCCCGATCCGTGGGTCATCTGTCGATTCGAGTCGCGGGCCCTCCTCCCGCCGCGCAGGATCGGCTGCGGAAGGAGCAGGAGTGAACAGGATTCTTGGCGCGGCCGGTGTACTCGCCGTGGTGCCGCTGCTGATGGCCAGTTCGTCTTCGCGCGAGACCGCCATCCCCACCGCGGATACGAGTTCCGTGCCCGCGGCGAGCAGTGTGCAGCGCTACGGTGATGCGGCGGTCCTGATCGGCTTTACGGAGATCAGTGGCGTGAACGACGATAACGCCCGGTTCTGGCCAGACAGTTGCGACTTTACCCTTGGCAACGGTGTGCGGTTGTTCGCGAAGCCTCCCGCGAACCCCGCCGTGGCCGACGGGGACAGCACCGGCGAGAGCTGACAACGCATCGCCGCGCCTGCCACGGGCGCGTCGCCGGCCCACACTCCCCCGGCGGCGCGCCCGTATCCATTCCCCCAGCACCCGCCTCCTAGGTGGGTGGCTGCCAAAAATGTCTTGCCCTGCAAGGAGAATCGTGGACTTCCCCGTAGCCACGCGCTGCCAGTTCTACCACCGCAGGGCCGTGCCGGGTGGCTACGCCTACGACTGCATCGCCATCGACAGCCCCGACATGGGTGGCGCTCTGGTGACAACACACCCACCAGCGGTCGGCGACCGGATCGGCCTCACTGACCGCGACACTCACGGCCCTGGAATCTACCTCGTCCTGGAACGCTGCTGGCAGTACCCGGCCTACGGGTCGGTGGCGTGGCCGTACGGCAAGTCACCGGAGGCGCCAATCGTGCAGGTCGTCGTCGAGGCTGCGGAAGGGCTGTTCCGGGACGAGCCCGAAGAAGCGCCCACTCCGGAGGCGCCGTCCTGACCAGTATGGCCGGCCGCGGGTTCGCGGTCCCCCGTTTTGAGGACCTGGCGCTGTTATTCGTTTCCGTCGCCCGCGTACCTGGTGTCACGCTGTTTACCCACACACACCCGATCCCCGTTCATCGACCGGAATGGAATGCCCGATGCAGGAATTCACGAAGACGATCATCGCCCGGACACTGCGGGTCCCAGCCGTCGACGGGGCATCCGGCGACGGAACCGGCGTGGCCCGCCAGCTGGACGCAGTGCTGGTGCGCACCGGGTTCAAGGCATCGCGCGAACTGTTGGAACACGTGGGCGCGCTGGAGCCGGGCACCGCGATGGACCTTGCCCTCACCGTGTTGGGTGCACTGCGTGAACTGGTGGGCGACCACGTGCAGCACAACACCTACTTCATCAACTTCCCCGAGGGCGTGCCCGACACCGTCGAGTTCTGGATCTCGTGCCTGCGTGAAGCGCTTGTCTCCCGGGTCGGCGCCGACGGCGGCGTGCTCAGCGACGAGGAGCTGATGCAGGCTCTGCCGGGCATCAACCTGCTGGCGCTGCCGACCTACGGCACCTACCAGCACACCTACGCCGAGATGGTGGCCGCACATGATGACCTGATCCCCTCGGTCAAGGACCGCGTCACCGTCGTACACCTGGGCAAGCCGCTGGCCGAGGAAGTCAGCAACCTGTACCTGTCGCTGGTCGAGCAGACTACCCCGCTGGGCGAGGCCGATCTGCAGCTGCTGCACCAGCTGGCAAAGGCGTGCCTGCACGGGCCACAGCCGGCCGAGATCCCGATCCGGGAAAACCGGGCGGTGATCAACGCCGCACGTTTGGACATCGGCGCTGAACTGATCGCGGTCGACACCGTCACCGACGTGCTGCGAGTGGCATGCCAGTACTCCGGCGGCGACGTGTCCCTGGGCACCCCGACCAAGTTCCGCTCGCTGCGCACCTCCCGGCGAAGGGTGCTCATGCGGGCGCTGGAGGCGGTCGTCATCGACAGCCCGGCGAAGCTGGGTGACGTGGGCCGCCACGTCGAACAGTGGAAGCGTCTCGGGGAGGGGTTGCGCCCCAGTGACTTCCCGTCGTTGCCGCATGCCCAGGATGTCTTCCGGGTCGCGCGCGGGGAGAAGACCGCGCTGTCGCTGGCCGGCCGGGTCGAGCAGGCGTTCGCCGGCGGCGACCTCGCCCGTGCGGCGCAGCTTCTGACGGCAGCGCCGGGGATGCTGTTGCGGCAGCTGGACCGGCTGTTGCGCACTGCCGAGCCGGGTCAGGTCGATGACGTCCTCAAGATCGTGGCCTCGGTCGTCGACCAGGTGTCTGGCCGGGTGCTGCTGGGGGTGCGGGAGCACCTGGCGAACCGGGCTGTGCCGGACGCGGCTCGGGTGTTCACCAACCAGGCGAAGCGGTCGTGGGTCACCATGGACACGCGGCGACCGCTGGACGCCGCGGTGATCGGGCAGGCCACCGCGGTACTGGACGACGTGCTCGCGCGCCGGGTTCCGGTCAGCGAGCAGTTGGTCGTGGTCGATCCGGACGTGTTGGACGTGGCGTTGCCGCTGTCAGGCAAGGCCGACGGCGACGGGTTCGGTGTGCTGCCGCGCGGGTCGGTGTCGCGGATCGACGGTGAGCTGCTGCGGTTCTTCTGCTATTGGCGCGAGACTGCGCAGCGGACCGACTATGACCTGTCGCTGCTGATGCTCGATGACCAATTCGGATTCCAAGGGCAGGTCTCCTGGACGAACTACGGTGTCGACGGCGTGTACTACTCCGGCGACATCACCAGCGCGGCAGACGGGGCGACCGAGTTCATCGACGTTCCGCTCGGTGGCACCTCGGCGCACTATCTCGTGCCGCAGGTCAACGTGTACTCAGGCGAGTCGTTCACCGACGTCGCGGAGTCGATGTTCGGGTTCATGACGCAGGAACGCGCGCAGCGCGGGCAGCCGTTCGAGCCGGCGACGGTGCGGATGCGGTCGCAGATGCGCGGCGCGGGCAGGGTCGCGTTGCCGGTCGTGTTCATCTGCGGTGAGGACGGCAGGTGGTCGGCAAAGTGGACGCACCTGTACCAGCGCGGCGCCGGCTGGGGGAACCGGGTCGAGGCGAACCGGATGTCCACGGCGTTGCTGGCGCAGTCGATCGTGCAGCGGGAGTACCTGCCGGTGTCGTACCTGGTGGGCATGATGGCAGCCAAGGTCGGCGGCTACGTCGAGTACGCCGCGGACCTGCAGTTCGATGGGCCGGTGACGTTTATCGGACTGCGTGCGCCGGAGGGGTTGCCGGAAGGCTCGACCGTGGTCACGCTCGACACGCTTCACCAGCTCATTCCCGAGTGAGCTGGTGATGGTAAGATGGGTTCCGCGCGGGGCAAATGCCGAGGCTTCCTTCTCACCCTTGGAATGGATCTAGCATCGACGCTCCCCCCGCGTGGGACCTGACACGACGGCCCGGCAGGAAATTTCCTGCCGGGCCGCTGTCGTTGTCTCGCCGCCTTCCGGTGGCTGCTCGATTCCGGGGAGGTTCCAGACGCGCTGACGGCGTTCGAGTGCATCGCCGGCGCCGAAGAGCGCGCTGCTGTAGGGAATTCGGTTGGAACCCGGCGGCGCGGTGGTCTATGCTCGGTCACAGCGAGGCAAATGGGAATCCTTCCTTCTCAACAAACACCTGTTAAGTGTTCCTTTCTAGGGTTTCCGCTCCCCTCGCCTTCAGCATGAGAGAAGGGCCCCCGTGCACACCCCGGGGGCCCTTCTCGCGTGTTCGGCCGGCGCGAGGTTCCCCGCGCCGGCCGGGACGCGCGCCACGCTCTCGCCGGCGGGCGTCCCGGGGCACGCTGCTCAGGCTGCCGTCGCCATCGGCACGTGCAGCAGCCCGGTGGGGCCGAGGCGGTTGCGGGTGATCTCCAGGCCGAGCATCCGCGGGTCGGCCTGCACCCGCACGACCACGACGACGTCGGCGACGTCCAGCAGCGGGTTGACCGATTCGGTGGACACGATGTTGCCGGTGACGCTGTCGCGGATCGGGGTGTAGCGGTGGCAGGCCAGTACCGGCACGCCGTGGCGGACCGCGAGGTCGCGCAGCTGGAGGGCGACGCGGCCGAGCTCGGCCGGGTGCACGGGGTGGTGTTCGGAGACTTCGTCCGCAGTCGGGTCCTCGGGCTGCTCGTGGGCGCGCTGGCGGGGCATCAGCTCGTCCGGCGCCGCGCCCAGGGGCGCGCACAGCGCGGAGATCGGGTCGACGAGCACCAACGCAGGCTTGCCGAGGGAGACCGAGGAGTCCAGGGCCTCGGCGTCGGGGGCACCGGTGACGACGAGGGCGCCGTGCTCGTTGGTGCAGTTGACGGTGTCGACGATGTGGCCGGCGATGCGGCTTTTGCCGACGCCGGAGGCGCCGACGAGGACGACGAAGCTGCCCGGTCGCAGCGGTGCTGCCCGGTCGAGCTGGGGCAGCCCCGAGGACAGGTTGTTGCCACGCATCGCGTCGACGAGGGTGTTGTTGCTGGTCAAAGGAAAGCGTCCTTCCTGATGAGTCGGCGCGGGGTTCACGCATCCGGGCTGGCGGGGACCGGCTCGGATGCGTCGGCGGCCGGGAACGCGCCCGGATCGGGATGGCAGTTGGGGCAGGGGCGCAGGAGGGCTCCAGGGGTGCGTGCGCGCAGGCAGCGGGTTTCCTCGGAGCAGTGCCCGCACCACGGGGGGACGGTGCGCTCGTCGGCCCACACGACCGTCATGCGGCGGGCGCGGTCGTCGGGAATCTCGTAGCGGGCCTTGCCGGCGTTGGGGTCGGGCAGGCGCGAGCAGTCGTTGGTGTGGGCGGCAGGGGGACGCCGCGGCCGCAGTGGCGGACCGGCTGGTCGTGCGGGGGGCGCGGCGCGGGCGGCAGTGGCGCGCTGATCGTGGCGGGCCTCGCGGGGGACCGGGAGAGCTGGCCCGGTTGCAGGGAAGGCCGGCATGTTGTCCAGGCGGGTGGCCCACAGCCTGGCGGGGATGCGGACGCCGTCGAGAGAGCCGTTGAGCACCACGGCGCGGACGCGCCTGAGGGACCAGCCCTCCTTCAGGCGGCCGTCGATGCGCCGGGCGAGGCCGATGCGGTCGTTCGCTGATAGCGGCTGCGCGTCGGGCAACGACATGGCGCGGTCGTAGAGGTGGCAGACGAGCTCGGCCGCATCGGTGCTGAACATGGCCAGTTCGTCGTCGAGCGTCGCCGCGGCGGAGGGAGGAGGGAGGGAGGGTTTTTCTTCTTTAACCCCTGTCTTCTTAAGGGCCTTGTCACATGTGCTGTGACCTGCGGAAACGTCGAGTTCGGCGGACAGATCTGTCCGTGCCTCGGACGGATCTGTCCGGTCACATCGAGCTGCGGGCGCCGCTGTTTGTGCAGGTGAGGGACCTGCAGACGGGCCGGTGTCGTTGTCGGGGCCGAAGGGGTCGTCCGGGATTGCCTGGTCGGACTGGGCGGACACGGCTGTCCGGTCACACTGACCTGCGGGAACAGGGTCTCCGGAGAGGCCGGCGGGCGTGCGGGCGTCGGCGGCCGCGGGCGCCGGCCTGGAGGCCGGGGGGAAGTTGTCCTGCTCGGACTGGACGGACAGCGGTGTCCGGTCACACTGACCTGCGCGAACATCGGACCCGCCGGTCGGGTCGTCTCCGGTGGCGGCGGGAGCGCATGGGGAGGTGGTGTCGCCGCGTTTGCGGGTCTCGCGGATCTGGGCGAGGCGGTCCCAGGTCTTGACCGGGCCGGTGAAGGCCCGCGGGTCGCGGGGGTAGTCGTGCACGCGGATGGTCACCACGGTGCGCACCTCGGGGCGTGCTTTGCCGGGGATGCGGATGGAGCGGGAGGTGCGTTCGACCTCCTCCCACAGGCCCACGGTGTAGAGGTGAGCGGCGAGGCGGGAGATAGTCTTGGCGGAGCGGCCGAGGATCAGCCCGTATTCCTCGTAGGTGATCTCAATGACCGGCCGCGGGGGCGGGCCACCGCCCTTGGTGTTCTCCCAGATGACCGATCGGGAGACGGCGTAGAGCCGGAACGCACCGTCAGGAAGATCATCTTGACTCAGAAGTGCGATCCAGTCTCGAACCTTCGTGTACGGCCACCGCTCTGGCTCCGGTTCGATGAGCCGAGTGGTCACCGGCCGTTCAACATTCGATTCGGTATCGCTCTCGCGCGTTAACTCAGTGGTCGAAGGGCTCCGACTCTGCGTACCCGCGAGGCTGCTCACCGTGTATCTCCGCGCTCGTCACAAGGGTGACATGAGCGAACTTCGCTTGCCTGGAACAGGCTGTCCCCGGCTAAGGTCAAGCTGCTCAGTCACAGACCGGACAGGTTTCACCGCCCACGACGCACAGCGCCGGCGGTGGTGGCCTGGACGGTCGCCCGCAAAACACGGCCAACCGTCCAGACCGGTACTGCACCGCAGAACAGGAACATGCCCGCTGCCGCCGCCCCCCGGTGGCGGCACCGCCGCACCCTCCTGTCCCTGCGTACTTCGTGGTACCGACTCAACCGACGCCGACGCCGTGTGCGCGAACGACGGAGCCGGTGCACGCCACCGGGTGCAACCGGTTGGCATGCGCTGGATGTTGCATCACCTGAAGGGAAGGTCGGGAGCCTCCGCGCTCCCGACCTTCCCGTTAAACAACGTCGGGGCATCGGGGACAGGGGCTCACGTCCCACCCAGGCCCTCTATCCTGCCTACCCTGAACGATGTCAGCCAGTGGGGTTAGAGGCACTTCATCCGAAGCGGGCGTCTCGTTCTCAAACCGGGTGACAATGATCAAGGGGCAACCACGACGGGTCCGCACACGATCATGGACATCCCGGCGGGGCAGCCAGCCGATCGACCGGAATCAGCAGTCGCACCCGTTCGGCTCACGAGCACTCGCCGCGGGTGAACTCGGGCGCACCGGCGCTGGTGGGAAACGCTTTCTGCGGCTCCCGATGCGATGTGCGATGGGTGGCAGTGCTGGCTGCGGCGGCTTGCGGTGCGGCGGGTAGGCCATGATCGTCGGTCGCCCAGATGGGACACGGTCGTGATGGTGACGGATCACTCAGCGCGACCGGACCATGGTCTGATTCGGCAGCGAGGAGCCTGAACACTGCTTCGCAAGATCATCACGATCAAGCGGGAGTGAAAGTTTTACGCGCACCACACACACAGGTCGGGCGGAACTTTCGGTTGCACGCAGTCCCCGTACAGCCCTGCCGATGGGGCCCGCATGCACGGCCCGGAACGGCTGCAGAGCGTTACGCCCAGCCAAAGTGTGTCAAGTTGTCCTATACTGTGCTAAGTTGTCCTATGGGCGCCCGAGGTGAGGCACCCAGAACACCGCACCCGGAAAGGACGGACCGCGTGACCCGCACCGCGAACCGCACCGGCACCTGGGAACCCTACGTCTTCAGCTACGGAATGGGCGCCGAATCGACCGCCGCGCTGGTCCGCATCCTCACCGACCCGGACTCGCACCCCGCAGAAATCGCGCCCGACTTCCACAACCTCATTGTCATCGTCGCCCAGACAGGCGACGAATGGAGCATCACCGGCGAACTCGTCGAAGAATACATTCTTCCCTTGCTCCGCCAATTCCGCGTCAGGTTCGTCGAAGTTGCCCGCAACGGCCCCCGCGAGTCCGACGGCATCACTGTCCTGCAAGACACCCGTGTTCCCTTCCAGGTCCACCTGGATGGGGTGTACAAGCTCTCCAAGGAGCACGGCGACTCGGGCACCATGCCCCAGGCATCCGGACACCACACGTGCGCGCAGAAATTCAAGGGATTCCCGCTGGACCGTTGGCGCGCCACCGAACTCGGCGAACGCGCTTACTTCCACATGATCGGCTACAACGTCGACGAAGAGTCCCGCATGGCCAAGGACCGCGGCTACCGGATGAGTGGCCGGCGTCGCCCGGTCTACCTGGTCGCCGAGTGGGGCGAGACCAGGCAGGGATGCGTCGACTACCTGCTGGACCATCACAAAGTCGGGGTCGTGTGGCCCAAGAGCTGCTGCCGGCAGTGCCCGTTCCTGTCCCGGGTCGGCTGGGACGAACAGCTTCCCCGCTTCGTCGCCCGCCCCACCGAAGCGTTCCGGCACCTGGTCGACGAGTACTGCTGCCTGGCCCTCAACCCTCGCTCCGGGCTGTACGGAGCAGGCAAGTCCCTGGCCACCCGCCTCGAACGCGACGGCGCAACGGAGGTGGTCGAGCTGGCAGATGACTGGATGTCGCGTATGCCGTGGGCGATCTACCGGGTGCGGCGCCGGTTCACCGCCCCGGCCACCGCGCCCCGCTCCGTCCGCCGGAGAGTCATCGGCACCGGCACGCAGGCACGCCGCGAACTGGCCCGCATCGCCGACGCGCTCGGCCAGGACCTCTCCTACGGCGACCCGATCCCTGGCGCACCGAAATCCGGCGACCGCGACACCTTCGAACGGCTGTGGGTGCACCGCCGCACCGAGGGCCACTACCCAACGGTCGAGGAGTTCTACGTCGCCGCACCCGTGCAACCGGTGGAGAAGGAAGACGGCAACTTCGACACACGCTGGCGCGAGATGTGCCGCAACCTGGACCTGGGCATGCGGCCCAGCCTCGTTGCCGCGGCCGCCGCCGGGTTCCCCGAGCGCGACCCGGCCACGACACCTCCCCGCCGCGGGCGGCCCACGACCGCGATGCGGCAGGCCGCGTGACCGCGCCGACGCGGCCACGCCCGAACGGCGCCGAGTACACCCGGGAACTGCTGGACCGCCGCGGCGACATCGAGCTGGAGTTCGTCCGGTCCGGCCGGGGCCGGGTCCACGTGATCGTGCCCGCTGACCCCGACACCGAGCCGGTCATCCAGCCGTGGAGCGACCGCAGCATCTTCGACAAGGCCGACTGCATGCTGGGGCTCGCGCGCCGCATCACCCCGACGGTGTGCGGGTTCGTCGCGACGGTCTACTTCGACAGCTCCGGCAACCACCGGCTGGTCGACATCTTCGACGACCTCGACCTATGCGGCCGCTGCCAGGATCTGCTCGGGCCCTATGCGCCCCGCGCGTTCGAGCATCCCCGGCCCGGCACCGAAACGGATGAAGCCGATGACTGAGCCCCGTCGTATCAGGCCCGGTTGCTGCCGGGCGCCCCCGGCAGCGCGACGGCTAGCTCCTGCTCGACCAAGGCGAGGTAGTCCTCGCCAGGCAGCCGCCCCGCAGCGAACTGCGCCGCAAGGTCAGCGACCACGTCGATGTCCATACCGTGTCTCCCCACCAGTGCGTGCTGGCCGGGCAACCCACCCGAGCCCGGCCAGCGTAACCACTGCAAGAACCTGTCACCGAGCGCAGGCAGTATCAACCCCGGGCAGTCCCACACACCGCCCCCGGCCCCGTCACCAGGAGGACCACCATGCCCCGCAGACGCCACACCGACGTGCCCCGGTACGCCGAACTGCTTATCGACCTGGCCGTCTCCGCCGTCGTGGCCGCGATCCTGCACTGGGGCCTCGGCATGCCCCTGCCGTACGCCATCGGTGTGGGCCTGGCCATCGGGGTTTGCTCGGTGTACTGCTGCCTGCACATCCACTGGACGAGGAGAAACCGCGCCGACGACGGGGACTCTGACGGATTTTGGGCAGGCGTGTGGGAGGGCCTGACGGATCTGCTCCCATAGCCCGGTGACACCATCCCGCGAACCAGCCTTCGGCGCCGGGACCCGACCCGCGGTATCACCGACCGGTCGTCGACGGGGCCACATCGATCCCATGGAACCTGCATGAGCGAGCTGGACGTCACGCTGGACTGGCCGGGGGTGTTCGCCGACTGGTTCGGCGGTGAGCGCATCGCCGCCGGGCAGCCGGTCAACGACGATGAGTCGTTGCTGCGCTACGCCTACCGCCGCGGCCAGCGGATCAGGCGCGGGAAGCATGGCTACACGCTGCGCCTTACGCTGCCTGCCGAGTACGCCGAGGACATCCTGGACATCGTGCTGGCCGAGGCGCAGCGGTGGCAGGAGCACGTCCGCGCCACGACCGGGATCTTCGTGCCCCGGCGCACCCGGATCGCGCTGCGCCAGTATGTCCAGCGCACCCGTGACCAGCTGGCCGACCCGTTGCGCGACCAGAAGTGAGGGAGACCCCGAGTGACCGCCACCGACGGCTCGATCGCTGAACCGAAGGACACTGCCAACGATGCTGAGCACGGCTCGCGCCGACGGTTACCTGGCGGTGTTCGACCTGGCCGGGAAGGTCGCAATGGCCGAATCCCGCCGCACCTACACCGATGCTCCGTGAAGCCCCTTTCTGTCGTGCATCGCGGTTTCGGCAGGCCGGAAGAGCCTCCGCAGCCGATGATCGTGGTGCCGCCGAACCTGGCGAAAAGGACAACCTCGATGCTGAAACAGACCGACAACACACCCACCGTCGCCGCGGCGCCGGCCATGACCGCCGCGACCCGCGCGGTCCTGATCGCGCTGCGCGCCACCCTCGGCGACGACACCCGGCTGCCGCCGGGCCTGCCCATGGGACAGGCTGCGGCAGTGCTCATCGATATCCACAAGGAACACGCCACCGCGACCTGGAACCAGCTGGTTCACCGCTACGGCACCGTCGAGCTGCGCTCCCGCGACCTCAACCTGGCGATCGTGCGCGCCACCGGATGGGT
>AR_comb_assmDRAFT_10629180_pt1 | contig 10656 bp, 12 predicted proteins | sample ArasoioldDNA_FD_10543 | JGI IMG/M metagenome (IMG submission 10543) | reverse complement strand
TGCCGCCATGCAAGCCGAGCCGCACTGGCCGGGGCGGGTGGCGGCGGCGCACACGATACCCCGCGAGTTGCGGGAGATCCACCGCTATACCTTTGATCCTCTACGATTTCGCACCCTGCGGACACCCACGTTGCTCCTGGTGGGTAGCGAGAGTCTCCCACACAGGCTTACCATCACCGAGACGCTCCATCAGGCGTTATCCAACAGCCAGAGTGTGGTGCTCCAGGGGCAACACCATACTGCGATAAGAACCGCACCGGATTTAGTCGTGCAGAAAGTTGTCACGTTTTTCACAGAGACCACGTCATGTTAAGTGAGGTGCGGTGGGCAGGCTACACACTGGGCGGATCTCATCCGGGGCTCCACGGGATCCTCGCCGAACAACCGCCTGCAGCTGACGCCCTACAGCCTACGCTGCGCTGCGGATTTCGGGCGCAGCTGAGGCGCAGCGTTCGGTGGCAGAGAAACTTTCTCGATTATGCCGAGGCAGGGGAAAAGCCATGCCAGAGCCGACAGAGTACCTCGGACACAGTTTTCCCGGTGAGGGACAGCGCTTATTACAGCAGGGTCAATCCCTCGAAAAAGAAGCGTGCTGGCTCCTCGATAGAGTCGGCATCCAACCGGGGTGGCAGGTCGTCGACATCGGGTGCGGCCCGCTCGGCATTCTCGACCTTTTGTCCGCCCGCGTGGGTCCCGCAGGGCAGGTCGTCGGGCTCGAACGCGAACCGCACCTCATCGCCATGGCCGAGAGCGTGCTGGCGGAACGGCATGTAACCAACGTGCGCTTCGTGGAGGCGGATGCCACCGCGACGGGCCTCCCCAGAGCCGCCTTCGACTTCGTGCATGAGCGGCTGGTACTGCTCCAACAGCCGCATCCTGAGCGCACACTCACCGAGATGGTGGCGCTCGTCCGGCCAAGGGGTATCGTCGCGGTCCAAAATATCGACCATGCCGCCTGGTTCTGCGAACCCCCACACCCAGCCTGGACCACGCTGCTTGGGGTGTTCCACACCATCTGTCGTGCGCGTGGGGTGGACTTGTTCATTGGGCGACGCCTGCCAGCATTGTTACGCGCGGCAGGCCTCGTTGACGTGGGCGTCGAAGTCCATATCCGGGTGGACCCGCCGGGGGCGTACCGACGCAAGCAGCTCCTTGCACTGCTGGCGCTGGTGCAAGACACCATCGTCACACAGGGGTTCCTTGCGGCGCAGGAACTGACCGGACTGCTCGAGTCTTTAGAGCGTCACCTTGATGATCCGCAGACCGTGGTCCCCCGCGAGTTGCTCTTCCAGGCCTGGGGCTACAAACCAGGGCGATAGCACTATGCCGCGTCCCAGGGGGGGAGACGTTGCGGATGGCGGAGACTGTGCGGGCCACCGAACCAAGGCCTGCAGCCGACGCCTGCCAGCCTTGTATCTTTATGAGTGACGTGGGAGCATCCCCGTCACCGGTTTCCCGGACGTGATAGACCGTTCAGCCTCAGGTCCAGCGAGACCGTAGCGGAGCCTGGGTCGTCACGTCCTTTACACGAGCCCGAACAGTTGGGAGGGCCTTCAGAGCCCGTATCCTGCAAGGCCGGGCACGATGCACGGAGTACACGATGTCCTCGCGCACGTTGTTTGTTGGTATTGATGTGTCGAAAGACACCCTCGACGTCGCCGTGCGGCCCACTGCCGAGACTTGGCAGGTGGCGAATGAGGCGGCGGAGATCAGCACTCTTGTGGCGCAGCTGGAGGCGATGGCCCCCGCGCTGGTCGTGCTCGAAGCCACAGGGGGCTTTGAAGGGCCCCTGCTCGCCGCGTTGGCTGTAGCTGCGGTCCCCGTGGTGCGTGCCAATCCACGCCAGGTGCGGGCCTTTGCCCAAGTCGTGGGGATCTTGGCGAAAACCGATCGGATTGATGCGCGTGTGCTGGCTCACTTTGCGGAAGCGGTCACACCAGTGCCCCGTCCCCTGCCTGATGCCGCGACGCAAGAGCTGCGCGCTTTGCTCCTCCGCCGTCGCCAAGTGGTGGAGATGCTGACGGCGGAGCGCAATCGACTCGGGATGGCACCCCCACGCATTCACCAGGCGATTCAGCAACACATCGCGTGGTTGGAAGGGCAGCTGGCCAGCCTGGATGACGACCTGACACAGGCGATCCAGCAGAGCGCCGTCGGGCAGGCCACAGAGGCAGTCCTGCAAAGCATTCCCGGTGTGGGGCCGGTGCCCTCGCGGACCCTGCTGGGTCAGGTCCCTGAGTTAGGCACCCTGGGATGTAAGCAGATAGCAGCCTTGGTCGGTGTGGCCCCCTTCAACTGCGATAGTGGGACCATGCGCGGGCGTCGTCGGGTGTGGGGTGGACGCGCTGAGGTGCGGGCGGTGTTGTCCATGAGCACCTTGGTAGCGACTCGCTATAATCCCGTGATCAAAGCGTTTTACGCACGTCTACTGGCGGCGGGCAAACGCAAGAAAGTGGCCTTGACCGCGTGTATGCACAAACTGTTGACGATTATGAATGCTATGGTGCGCGATATGACCCCCTGGCAACCTCGGGAGGGGGCTATCGCCTCACATCCAAGGCCCTCTTGACAATCAAGACAGTTGCTCCGCTCGTGCCTCGCTGCGGCTTCCGGACGCGGCTGGTCAGGTAACAAGGCCTCGACGTGACGTGTGCGTCCGCTTGAATGCTGTGTACCAAGGGGCCGTCTCTCGTCCCGACCTAGCCTACCCCGCACTGGCTCAAGCGGCGACCGGTGTATCTCGTGCTCTTGACAGAGGACAGGTTGCCGCCAGCGCGGGGAGCCTTGACAGCTTCGTGCGCCTGAGGCACTCGTCGTGGCATGGTCGGGAAGCGTGGTCATCACATCGATCTATCGAGGTGTGATGCACGGCCACGAGGGCGCTGGCGGGGTCGAGCACGGTGCAAGCGCCGCGTAGGCCAAGGCCAATGCCAAGATGCATCAAGGCCTCTTGGGGCTATTTCGTGGCTTGCCCAGCTATAGCGGCACGCCAGTTGCCGAGCACATGATGCAGGGATCGCCGTTCCGCCTGTTCCGCCACGTCACAACGCCGCCACGCAGCCCACTCAATCACCTCTTCGATGGCGGCTTCGATCTTGCCCCGCAAGTCCACAGGGCTCATCGCATCCAATTCCCAGCAGGTCTCCCCATATTCCTGGAGGAACCACACGTAGCGCGTATCACGCTGTTTTGTGTGTGCGGAAAACGAGGGGAGTTGCTGACGCTGTGCGTCCTCGCCATGAATGGCGAGGCGCTTCACCGTAATGTCGACGCCCAGTTCAGCGAATCGCTGCGGGAGGTCCACAGCGCTCATGTGCATGCCACTCGGGTCATAATCCCCCACATAGAACGCGGTGAGGGGGCGTGGGTCCGCGCGGCATTCCTCCGCCACCTCATGCACGCAGGTCCAGGAGGTATGCCCATGCATCACGCGAAACGTGACGCCATAGTCCTCCAGGATCGGCGCCAGTGTCCCGCGCACCGTCCCTTTCTCGCTCCACACTTCGATGCGCTGCGGTTGCAACACCCAGCGATCTCGGCGATAGGCATGCATGACCACGGCGATATAGCGCTCCGGGTCGGCCCACGTGCCGGGCCGTTCCGCCTCACGCGTTTCGTCCACAATCCACTCCCACGGCACGATCCCCTGCTTGCGCGCATAGACGAGCTGGTCGGAGACTCTATTCGTACACGTTTTGGCCATCGACTCGAGCAGCTGCCGAATGAAGAGTTGGTAGCAGACCGCCCGCACCGTGGCCGGGTGAATTTCTTCGAGAATGCTGTAGCAGGCGTCAATCAGCGCCAGACTCTTTGCCGTTTTCCCTCGGGGCATGGTTGCTGTCCTCCCTTCCTGTGTCGCTGTGCCATCAAGAGCACCCTGCGCTTCACCAGCGCCACGAGCGCCTGGTCAGCGGTGTAGCCGACTATGCATGATTGGCGGGGCCTGGTATAGTGCAGGACGCTAGGGGCATTACGACTCCCGATGACACTGGACGCAATCACCCTTGCTCTTGCGCCGAAGCATCTGGCCTGTATCGCGGTAGGTATGCCCATGGGGACACGGCTTGCCTAAATAGAATTTCGTGGTGTCATAGTCCGCGCCTGTCTTGTCTGGCTGCTTCGTAGCGTCTTCGCTCTCTGCTCGCGGTTGTGCTGACCCAGTCTCCCCACGCCGTGGCGTCTGTGGTGGCTGACTGGGCTGCTGCGGCTCTGCGGACACCTCTGGCACCGGGCTCGTCTGCTGATGCGTATCCTGAAGGTGGCACACGGCTTCGTGCCGGTGCTTCTTCCAGAGGGTCCTCAGCCGGCTCAGTGTCTCGAAGGCTGTGTCGAGGTCGTGGTCGACGCGGTCGTAACAATCTGGGGAAATATCCAGGAGGAGTTGCGCAATATCTGGGAAGGTGGCCAGCGCTGCCAAGAGATCAAAAAGCTGAGATAGGCGTTTGGGTAAGGCTTCACGGGCGGCCTCTGCTGCCTTCAGGTGGGCATCTTGCTCAGGCGTAACGGTCGTGGCCTCCTGCCTCCGCCTGACCACCGCGCGGGTCTGCTTCGCGGTGGTCTTTTTGCCCGTGGCATCGTGTTGCGCTTCCTGGAGGGCGGTCCGTTGGTCCTCGCGAGGCAACACCGTCAGCGGTAGGGCCGCAGAGACGGTGAGGGTGCCTGCTTCGACGGCCTGAGCAAGCTCGGGAGCGCCGTCCTGCAAGACTTTCTTGGCCGCCACAACCGTTTCCCGGCTCACGTGCACCAACCCAGCCGCTTGCGCTTGTGATAACTTTGTGGAAATTTCCACAAGGTCGGTCCGTTCACCTTGGCGCATGGTGGCCAATCGTGCGGCGATCATGCCCCGTTGGGACTCATCGAGGTGGCGCCGCTGCAGATTCATACTGAGGACAAACCCCAGGGGATCGTTGCCTGGATAGTCCCGTGTCGCACAGTGAAGACCCAGGACCTGGCAGGCACGGTAGCGATTACGCCCATCGAGAATCTGGCCCTCATACAGCCAGACGGCCTCACAAAGGCCAGACGCGGCGATATCCGCCGTGAGTGCGTCAAACTCCTCACCTTCGAGGAGGGGAAAAATATTGGCTAGTGGATGAAACGCGAGCTGCGTCATTGGACATCTCCTTCTTGAGTGTCGATAGTTGTTTCTATATCCTCGCTTTCCAAATCTTCCACCAAAATCGCATCGGCGGGAGGGTGACACCGCGCACAGATCATCGCGCCGTAGACGGATCGCCAGCGACTCCTCGTGCCGCAGGCGTAGCAGGCGCCAGGGCGCTCCCAGGGCTGGGGCGTACTCGTGAGCGTGCGTTGTCCTGGCCTGTCTGCTGGGAGAGGCGGTGGCTCCTGGTGCAAGAGAGCAAGTAGGGCAGACTTGTGCTGGCACACGAGGGTTATCACATCGACAGGTAGGGGCGTTGGAGCCTCTATGATGAGTTTGTCCCCGTTTGGGAGGAGCTGGCCTCCCACCCGTGTCACCGCATGCAGCACGTCCACCGCCGTCATATCTCGTGCCTCCAGAGGACCTCTGCGCGATCTGTTACACCGTTACACTCCTTGGCTGGTGCGGGGTTGCGCGATTTTTCAACCGTTACACCAGAGGACCGTGTAACGGTTGCACACGCGCTGAAAGCCGCGCCGCTGTTGGATTGTAACGGTGTAACGCTTTGCTCTGGGGTCTCGTGGTGATGTGCATCCGCCGCCGTCTGCTTATCTATGGCTTCTCCCTCTGGCTTCTCGTCTACGGGCTCTCCCTCCTGAGCAAGATAGCGTTCAAAGGTGTCTTCGCAGTCCTGGAGGAGGTAGCCCCGGAAGACTGCTGTGCCCCGACGGACCGGACGCGGTTTGATGTTGAAGTGGCTCAGGAGGGCAGCCACTTGATTTTTACTGATGGGCTTGCGCTTCTCCCCATACTCTGCCCAGGGACGGTCTTCCAGGGTATGGAGTGCTGCGATGAGGTCCTCGGAGGCCAGGCGGTCCTTGTGCGCTTGGGCAAAAAGGCGCTGGAGGTCTCGGAGCAGCAGAGTTTTCAGGTCCTCCTCCTCCTGCGTCAGTGTGAGCGCCTGCTGGACAGCCTCCCGGGCGTTGGTGGCCCAGGGTGCCCCAAGAATGTCGGCAATCGTCAGCAGACTGCGCCAGTTGTTGGCCTTCCGTCCCCGCAAGCCCTTAGGCAGCTGCGGCTTATGGTGCTTGATGGTGTCGCGGTGATCCTGCGTCCAGCGCAGCGCCCGGCGCCGCAGGTTGTCCGCCACAGGTTGGATCAGGTTGTCCTGCTCTGCAGTATAGAAATCCTCGATCTGATCGGTCTGCTTGAGCCGCTGCATAGGAATGGTAATGCCCCGGCTCTCGACGGTGCCTTTGACCCGCCCGATACTAGCAATGACGAGGGCAGCCCAGATGACAAATTCCCGTGGCTCCAGCTGATCGCCCACCGTCCGCCACACGGTGGCCTGGCTTTTGATCCAGCCGGCGTTCAGCACGGCGACGAGGTTTTCATCACGCCAATTCAGATTGTCGCCCTCATCGAGCACGGCCGTCGTAGCGATGCCGAGCGCCAGGGTCCGAAAGAGGGCTGCTGGCGTGGTATGGCCCGTCCCCACGGCTTTGAAACTGAGATACCGGATGAGGGAGGCGAGCACACTTTTGCCACATTCTTCTTTGGGAGACGTGATGCGGAGTCGAGGCGTCACGTTGACATCCTCCAAGAGGAAGGTGTGGACAATCCACAAGGCCACGGTGAGAAAGACCCACTCCGCGGCTACGACATACTTTTTGAGGAGGTCGACGATGCCTTGCACGAGCGTTGAGCCATCCACAGGTGCCTCCCAGCACTCAGTTTGTGGCACGGTAATGGGCCGTCCCTGGAGCCGCGCTCCATGGTCGTGGGGGTGGGGACGTCGCTTGGCTACTTCCCGGTCGAGGATGGCGACGCGCATGCCGAGCATGTGAGCCGCCTCGTCACGTCGGTGTTCAAACGCGATGGGGTCCAGCGCAGCGAGTGCCTGGAGAAACGTTTCCTTATCCATCACGTCTTGGAGGGTGATCTCGGGTGCGCCAGCAACGACCGCAGGTGTGAGCGTTGTCGCAGTCTGCCCAGGGGCGGGAGCGGGTGCAGCGGCCACAGAAACTGTCAAAAGCGCCTGCCGCACCAAACCCGTAAGCGTGACGCAGGCCTGACGGAGAGCCTCACGGGGCATACCGAATCCTGTTGCCCACGCGGTAGGAACAGACAACGGCTCATCATGCGCATGCGCGGGTGCCTGATAGGTGGCGTGCGTGATCGTCCCATTCCTCAATGCGATCGTCTCTTGCCTGGCCTTGTGCTGTGTGGCAACGTGGGGGACGACCAGGTGCCACTGTCCACACACACGGACACTCACTGGGGGATTCAGAACATATTCACTTGGCATGCCCCACCTCCTGCAGGTCCGCCCAGTCCGCCCCAGGCCTATCCGGCGTGAGCATCTTCACGCGCCGCCGCTCCACCAGCATACGTCGGGCTAGGGTCCGGGCTGCGTCGAGGCCGGCGCGGTCGTGGTCGGCACAAATCACAATCAGGTGCACCTCGGGAGGGACAATCAGCCTGGCCGTACCTCCCGCGCAGATCGCTGCCCAGACCCGTAGGCCGGTGGCGAGACGGACGGCGAGCGCGGTCTCAATGCCTTCGGTGACGGCAAGCGTTTCGCCGGCCGGATACAAGCGAATGGCTCCGCCGCGGGTGGCCCCAGGGATGGCTGGCGACATCAGCTTTTTAGGACTTGGAACATCGGCTTTACGGCCGTCGAGCGTCAGGTAGGTGCGGTGCAGCGTCACGGCACGGCCGCTGGGATTATCAACCCGTGCGACCATGGCCGGGTGGTAGGTGAGCTGGCCATCTGCATGCTGATAGGCCAGGTGCGGATGATAGCGCATCACTGCGGACAGATCGGCCGGCGGGAGGGATAGGCCACGCTGGTGGAGATACGTGTCCACCGGATCACCCGCAGTGATCGGGCATGCCTCGCCCCAGACGCGACGTAACGCAACTCGTTTATGCTCAGCAGGCTGTATGGAGGGGCGAGGCAGTGGAGGGAACTCGTAGCGCTGGCGCCGGCCCTGGAGACCGCCTGTCCACCCACAGTGCCAGCACTTCCACATCCCCTTGTCCGCATTCACGGCCAGGCAGGAGTCACGACTCTTGCGCCTTGAGGGTGAGCACTGCGGGCATGGAATCCGTACCTCGCCGGTTGCGCCATAGGGAAGCTCTATACCGACATCAGCCAAGGTGTGCATGCGACACCTCCCCGCCTAGCAGCATCTCTGGCGGTGCCGCGTCCCTGCGCACATTCCACAGCGCTATGGGGTGCAGCCGTCCGCCAGCACACACAGGGCTAGGGGCGCCGGCGGCGAAAGAGTCACGCAGGCACTCACGGCAGTGCAGCCACGCCCCGAGGCGTGGGCAGGGACTCTGGGGTATACCGAGCAGGGTTCCCGTGGTATAATCACACGCAGCAACGGCGGCGTCCCTCGCGTCGCCTGCTCGTCTCCTCTGTACTGCCTCCAGGGCCTCCACCTTGGGGGCGGGCGTGGCTCTCGTCATCACCGCTCCTCCTCTACGCAGCCTGCCGTTCAAGCCAGCGCAAGAATGCCTCACGCGGCACACGGATAGTCCTTCCTAGTCTGATGGCGGGAAAATCGTCTCTGTGCGCCAGGTCATACGCCGTCTTCTTGGCCACGCCCAATATGTGCTGGATGTGGCTCATAGTGAGGACGGCTGGTAACTCCTGCAGATCCGTAATGGTCGAGACTGCCATATCACTCCCTCTAGGGCCGTAAAGGCCCAAAAAAGAACATCGCGACGCATACAGAGTCAAAGGGTATCAAGTGTGCACCAGGAGTCACAGGATTGTATTTTTTCGGTGATCTCTAGAGGGTGTGGGGTTTGTACGAGTGTTTTTTTGAGCTGGCAGGGATGGCTAGGTAAAGGAGTGATAACGGGCTTTGACCAGCGTGTAATCGTCGTTTGGCCATAGCGCTGGATACGCGAGATGCATCAGCCGCGAAGCATGCTGGAAGGTTTGGTCAGGGATTGGTGGGCGTCGGCTGGGACGCTTCGCCAAAGAATGCCGCTTAGGGCCGCTGCAATAGGGATGGAGTACGTTCACCAGTTCGAAGAAAATATGTGACCAGATTACCTGCTTCTGTGGGTCTATTGAGATGGGCGTGTATGGGAATGGCAGTCTAACATCATCCACTATAGCCCGTGTGTCTCTTGTGACCGTCTTATCAATGCCCAAGCATTTTCTCCTCCAGTCGTCAATGGTGTCACAACGAGCGTCTACTTCCTGCAATCCCTGCCGCATACATGCCATGTCCACGCTCAGCAGCCGCGCGTGTTGACTGGTGAAAAAGCTACTGACAACCCGCAGATGATGATCGAGGGCATCGAGCTGTTTGCGGAGCGCGTGATTACACGTACGCACATGCTCTGTCAACTGCATGACGGCCATACACCACAGGAATATCACCCCTGGGAAAAAGCACAGTTCATGGATGCGCTGGATGACGTCCACCGGGGCGGCAAGCTGGGTGAGGATGCGGAAACGCTCCTGCGTATGAGAATCGGTCTGCTGGAGGAAGAGGGCAAATTCCTCTCTGAGTATTCTCTCTATCCGGATTGCGTTGTCCTCAGTCGTGGAGCGAGGCAGCGCCTTCATCAAAATTCGGCCTAACAAAGTATCGGGGTCATTGATGATTGCCAGCAGCGGGTGGGTATATTGATACGTGAGGACGTCAAGCTTGACCCCACGTTGAAGCACACGCTCCCATGCGGGCAAGGTCTTGTTGAGCACAGTACAAAAGGCTAAAACGTTCGCCAGGTCAATGAAAGATATAGACCATGGAGGATGGGCAACCATGCTGCCTCCGCTGGCAGTCCGCTGCAGGAGGGCAGCACCAGGCGGTGCGGAATACCGCCGTTCGCGGGCCAGGCCAGGTGCTGCCTGTTGTCTATATTGTGCTGGAGGAGACAATCGTTCGCAAGCACGAGAGCGGCATGTAGCTCAGGCTCTCTCGTGAGCGGCTGGCGAGGACACCAGGACCCTGGTTTCCCCGCCTCATCGGTGGCGAAGCGGGCTTCTGGCTGTACTGCAACCGGCTTTGCACAAAAAGTGGTCCCTGCACAAAAAAGAGGGAATCTGCACAAAAAGTCGATCTGTTAAATCCATAGGAATATCCAATACCAAGCATTGGAAATGCTCATTTCTATTCTAGTTGGAATAAGGAATAAAATCGAGAATTTGCCTGTAGAATTGTTGGCCCCTCGCTAGGCCATTCGGAGACGGGTGCTTATTCAACAAGCAGCCATAGTTGCTTACTTGTAATGCTACCGAGATGATAGATCCCTTGCGTCCATTCTGTATGGTGCCTTACGAATTGTTTAACCTCTGGTTCATGTGCATCAATATTCTGAAGAAGTTGAGATTTATCCGCTGCGGTCAACCGGCCTATAGGACGTCCGAATTCGATCCCCAGTAAGACAACCATATTACATCCTTCCAGAGCGGTTACGTGCGCAAGAGCGAGTAGCAACTCCTGTGGGCACTGAGCGCGGGAGATAACGAGTAGAGTTGTTCCTTAATAAGATAGAGCGAAGTTCCAAAGCCCCGCACAGATGCC
>AR_comb_assmDRAFT_10768797_pt1 | contig 10657 bp, 8 predicted proteins | sample ArasoioldDNA_FD_10543 | JGI IMG/M metagenome (IMG submission 10543) | reverse complement strand
CGCTCATTTCGAACATGCTGTGGGCACTGCTACCACACCATAAGATCGAAAGGGTGAGACCGTAGTGAGTTATGTCTGAGAGCTTAATGAGTAGTTGCAGGCGGGCGGAGGAATCACTGCCGTGGACGAATACCTGTCCGTGACTCTGAAATCGCGCGTCGCTGAAGTGGAGGAAGACTTCAAGAAGCGCCTGATTGTCTTCTGGTCGCACATGATCCGCGACCGCCCGGATGAGTACAAGGAGGTCTACGCGGAGACGACGCGTTTCGAGCCATCCGGTGACCGGATGACCCGAAAGTACCTGGTGGCGGCCCGCATCGCGGAGTTGCTCGAGGCGGAGCTGTCGGCCGCGGGGATTGATTTCGATCCGATCGACGTGGACGACCACTACTCGAAGTACGAGGCCACGCCGCCCGAGTGGTTCCAGATTCCGCACTAGCTCGGCGCGGTTATTGTCTCAGGGCCTGTTCCGCCCGCAGCACCACGAACGCAAGCACCGGGACACTCACCTGGACCGCCATGCCTACGACGTCGAGTTGTCCCTTGGTCAACGGCGTGGAAATGAACAGCACGGTCCAGGCGATCGCAAACAGAGGCACCCAGAGCTTTCGCAGCTCGGGCCTGGAGTCCCACAGGATCACGGCGGACAAGACAGCCAGAGTCCACTCATAAGTCATCGTGTGCGGTGATCCCCACAACGTGGCGAACACGGCGGCCGCGAACATGAGCCGATCGTCCTGGCCGTGTCGCCGCCAGAACCGCCCGAGCCAGAGCACCGCGAGGACGAGGCCGGCCAGCCCTAACCAGTTCCCCACCAACTTGTTGCCGAACAGAAGCGCTCCGAACCCGCGCGGGTTGTGCAGGTTGAAGAAATCGAACGCGTCGTAGCGCCCGATCTCGGGCAGATTCCGCACCCAGTCGCGCGACTCGTCCGGCACTACCGCGGCGCTTAGTCCGGCGAAGAACAGACCGGCGACGAACAGGCCAAGCAAGCACGGCCACTGCCGCCGCGCGGCCAGCAGCCACCAGACCCCGAGCCCCAGCAGCAACTGCGGCTTGTAGAGCAAGAGACCGGCCGACAGGCCAGCCAGGAACCGATGGCAATTGACCAGGCATCGGTAGACCAGTCCGAACGCGGCGAAGCTGAGGAGCGTGTTCTGCCCGAAGCTCACGGCCGCGAACGCGGGATAGAAGCTCAGGGCCCAGGCCAGTGGAAGTCGGATGTCTCGCCCATGGACGAGGGCGAGTCCAGCGACCAGACCGATCAACCCGATCACCGCCCAGATGCCATACGACCCGAGGTACGGAAGCTTGGCGGTGGGCAGGTAGAGGAGGGCATAGAAAGGGGGATTGCGGTAGGGATCGAGAAAGCCCGGCTTGCCGACAATTCCCTCCTGCCGCGCCTGAAACTCGGCCAATTCGGGGTAACGGAAGAGCACATCGCCGCGGCCCTCGGCAATCAGGACCGCGGCCGTGTGAAAGGCGGAGTGATCGGTGCCGATGACCTGCTTGTTCAGGTCCAGGTTACCTGGCCCGAGGATCGAGCCGATGGCCCAGATGACCCACATCAGGGCGCCGGCAACCAGCCCCAATCGGACGCGGCCCTCCAGGAGTTGGGCGAGCCGGTTCATGGGGGGGTGAGAATCTCGCGCACGAGAGATTCGGGCATGTCATCGAACGCCGCAACCTCGCCCAGTCGCGACGGCAGGATGAACCGAAGCCGCCCGGCCACGTTCTTTTTGTCGCGCCGCATCACCGCCAGGAGCGCGTCGGCATCCCAGCCTCGCGGAACGGCGGTCGGCAAGCCAAATCGATTCAAGAGATTCGTCTGCCGCTGCGTCAGGTCACGGGCCACCAGCCCGCGGCGCTCGGCCAACCGTGCGGCACAGACCATGCCGGCCGCGACCGCTTCGCCGTGCAACCAGCCGCTGTACCCGCCGACGGTCTCGAACGCATGCGCGAACGTGTGGCCATAGTTGAGCACCATTCGCCGGCCGCTCTCTTCGCGCTCGTCCTGCTCGACGACGTCTGCTTTGATCCGGCACGATCGCGCGATGACGTGTTCGACTGCGGCCGATTCCCGGCGAAGAATCACTTCGGCGTTGGTTTCCAACCACTCGAAGAAGTCGGCGTCGAGGATCACGCCGTATTTGACGACCTCGGCGAGTCCGCTGCGGTACTCCCGGTCCGGGAGGGTTCCAAGTATCGCGGTATCGATCCAGACCCCGGTCGGCTGATGGAAAGTACCAACCAGGTTCTTTCCCTCCGCCAGGTTGATGGCCACCTTGCCGCCGACCGAGCTATCGACCATCGCCAGGAGCGTTGTCGGGGCCATGACCAGGGGCAGGCCGCGGTTGTATGTCGCCGCAGCGAACCCGGCGACGTCGCCAATGACTCCCCCACCGACGGCCAACACGGCAGTCTTGCGATCTGCTTCGATACGGGCCAGTCGTGAATACAACTCGCCTGCAACGGCAAGCGACTTGGTGCTTTCCCCGGTCGGCACAATCGCGACCGGCCCCGCGCCGAGGCGGCCGCACAGCCGCTCGGCGATCGACCGGGTGTTCGAGTCGGCAACCGCGAATGTCCGGGCGGGATCGGCGATTCGGTGACGGACAAACGCGGCGAACTCGTCCTCGATGCCGGTGCCGATCGCGACGTCGTATGACCGCGAACCCAGGCGGACGGGAAGGATCTGCATGAGGAATGGTTACAAAGACCGCGACCCTTGGGAATAGTTGACCCGATGCGGCACCCGAGCCTTGATCGTCGGCACGTTATTTCTTCGACTCCGCCTTCTTTGCGTCCTCGTCCCATTTCTTGAACGCGGCGGATCGTTCGTCTTCGGTCGCGAAGCCGAGCTGGTGATACTGGATCAACTGGCCGGGATACACCTGCCAGGTGACGAATCCGTAGTCCTTCGGGTTCTTGCCGTTGAGGTGAATGGTCATCGCCAGCGCCACGTCTTTCGTCTTGACTTCACCTCGCTGGCCGCCGCCGATGAATGCCGCCTGGATGACCGTGTCGTCCTTGAGATAGGACTCGAAGATCTTGACGTGGTTGCGGGACCCGATCGTGCCGATGCAACAGAGGGCCGTCGCCTTGGTGTAGGCTTGCGTTGCCTTCCCGTCTTTCAGTGCCTTCGCGACCACATCCGCGCCCTCCTTCATCTTGTGCTGGCAGAACATCCAGGCGCACTGATGGAGGGTGTTTTCGTCCATTCGGTGGTCCAGGTAGTGGTAGAAGAGCTTGCGATACGGGCCGCCCTTGGCCGTATCCGTCAATAGCTTCGTGAAGTTGGGCTGCGAGAACAACTGCGACAGCATCCAGTCCGGTTGTGCCGGCTTGTATGCGGGGTGCGCCATCACGAACATGAGGCAACACAGTTCGTTGGCGTTGACCACCTCCGGCCGGTAGCCGCCCCGGAAGCCGTTGCCAAACAAGTTCTGGTACATCTCCTGGATCTGTTGCTGAACCCGCTCACCCAACCGGTTCGGCTCTTCCTCCACGACTTCGAGCAAGGCGCCGTTCGTTCGGAGCATGTCGGCGAACAACTTGCGGGCGCTTTCGTCCGACCCGATCGACTCCCGGTACGCTTTCCACAACGGCAGATCATGCTCGAGCCGTCCGTCCGTGTCCTTGAGGAATCGATCGACTCGGAACATGAGGTCGAGCGCAAGTGCCTGCGGCAGCAGTTGCTGGCAACGCGATTGCACTTCGGGATCGGTGTGATTCTTGCCTTCCATCAAAGCCGGTTTGGCGGCGCGACCCATCTTGATGAGTTCCGTCGCCGCCCGTTCCCGGTCCCGGTACTTGGAACTCCCGAGCACGTTCACCAGGTCCTTGGCCTTCCGGTTTTCCGGCGAATCGATCGCGACTGGAGGCGCCGCGTACGCGACGCCGGCGACAATGAGACCAACCAGGCAGTGGACGGGGTTCATGACGCAGCTCAGGTTGCAAGACAGGTTGATGTCATTCTAGCGGGCGGACGCCGTCGTTCCGACATGTGACGCTTGCCGGCGGCCGCTGTTGCAGCCCTGCCGCCGTCACGATGGAGATGCACCTATCATCGGGAGCGAGTCGCCCAAGCGCGCCGCGCAACGACTGAAAGAAGCGGTGGACCACTGCCGGGTCAACCCCCTGGTCGTGGCTCGATGCCGGCGAGATCGGGGGCCGGGATCACGGATCCCACCGCGGCGGACACGGCGACGCCCCACCGGGAACCAATCAGAGACTTCAACTGTACATCACGCGACAAACGGCGAGCCGGCTGGTTCCAGCTCAAGCGAAGAAAGCCCGATGAATGATCCGGAAGCTGGATAACCCGTGACGTCCCTGGCTCCTGTGCGCGTGACCGTCGCAGACTCAACGCACCACGAAGGCGCCAGCGCGGACCGTGCTGGCGTCAAAGACTGCCCGTACTGCGCCACTTACCGGTCGTCACCCGTCCAGATCGCAAAACCAAGAGTGACTACAATGCGAGTGCGCCCGGGCATGCCGGGCTCCTGGGGGGTGGACCGATTTGCGCGGGTCTCTGGCTGGCATCGGAGTTCGCTTCACCATCGTCGTCGTGGCAATCTGGCCGATGCTTCTGGCGGGGGCCTTTCTGGCGCCCCGAGTCTTGGCGGACGACGATCCGGCGGATGTTGTTACACGGCAGACCGCGCGAGTGGCAGTCCTTTATTGGGGCATTGCCGCGGCGGCGATCCTCTTGCGCTACCGGCAGTTGGGGCGCTGGGCGTGGACGCTGGGGTGCCTGGCGTTTCTCATCCACGTCGCGACGGCCTTCGATCGCGTGCACGGGTGGTCGAACTCCGCGGCCGTCCAACACGTCGAGGAAGTAAGCGGCTTCGGGCGCGGATTGTACATCTCGTACGCGTTCACCGTGCTTTGGGTCGTGGACGCGGCCTGGTGGTGGCTCGACGCCCGGGGTTACGATGCGCGGCCCGCTTGGCTAGATGGCGGCATTCATGGGTTCATTGCGTTCCTCATGTTCAGCGGGACAGTCATATACGAGGTGGGCTTCATCCGCTGGGCCGCACTGATTCTCTTCAGTCTCCTGGCACTCTTGCTCGCAAAGCGGCTCTGGCCCGAAATGAAAGTTGTGCCGTCACTGTAACTTCATACTTCCGCCATATGCAACTTCTCGGCGGGTCATGAAGTATGGTTAGTGAAACGCTCATCGGACGCACGCTCGCCTACCCATCTCGCGCCGTCCGGTCAGGATGCACCCATGCCGCACGCCACCGTCGATTCCCTGGTCGAGGCGCTTCGCGGCCGGCCCATCCTGAACCCCAAACAATTTGACGAACTTGTTCGCCAACACGCTCCGGCCCACGCCGACACACTGGAACTTGCGCGCACACTGATCCGCCTCGGCTGGCTGACCATCTACCAGTCCAAGAAGCTCCTCTCCGGCCGCCCCGATGATCTGTTGATTGGCCAGTATGTGATCCTCGACAAGATCGGCGAAGGGGGAATGGGCAAAGTCTACAAGGCGACGCAACTGAGCCTGAACCGCGTCGTGGCCCTCAAGATCGTCCGCAACTCACTGTTGCGCAGTGCGACGGCGTTGAAGCGGTTTCACCGGGAGGTGCGAGCCGCCGCCCGGCTGCGGCATCCGAACATCGTCCATGTGTTTGACGCCGACCACGTCGGCGACCGCCACTTCCTGTGCATGGAGTACATCGACGGGATCGACCTGGCCAAGCTCGTCAAGAGCCGGGGTGCCCTTCCGATCGCCACCGCCTGCTCCTACGTGCGCCAGGCGGCCCTGGGGCTGCAACACGCCCACGACCACGGCATGGTGCACCGGGACATCAAACCCGGCAACCTGCTGGTCGCGGCCGACGAACGGGGACAGTATTCGACTCGCAACCTGGTGAAGATCCTCGACATGGGCCTGGCCCGTAGCCGACAGGGGGAGATCAACGCCGATAGCTTCTCCACGGAAATCACCCGCACCGGGACGGTCATCGGAACGCCCGACTACATGTCGCCGGAGCAGGCAAAGAACTCCAGCACCGTGGACCGCCGCTCGGACCTCTACTCTCTGGGTTGCACGTTCTACCACCTGCTCACGGCGGAGATCCCGTTTCCGAACGGGACGCCGCTGGAAAAGCTGATGCAACACCAGATGGACACGCCGCGACCGGTTCAGCAGCTCCGGGCGGACGTCCCGCCGGAAGTTGCAGGCATCGTCCAGCACCTCCTGGCCAAGCGCCCGGAGGATCGGTTTCAATCGGGCGCCGCGTTGGCGAAGGCACTAGCGCCCTGGACGACAGGTACCGCGTTGCTGGCGGGGCCGCCGCCCCCGCCGGCCGAGGCGGTCGACCCGCTCTCCGAGGTCCTCGAGAGCAGTCACCCATTCGACTTCACTTATGATGCGGATCACGCCACACCGGAATTGGAACGTAAGTCGGCGAGCAACCGCCGGCCCGTGCCAGCGCAACTCGCCCGCAAGCGGCGCATCCTGCCCTGGGTGATTGGCCTCGTCGCTGTGTTTCTGACCTTCCTCCTGGTCGGCGCAGTCACCGCGAACATCCTGCTTGGGCGCAAGAAAACCGACGATCCCGCCTCCGCACCGAATCGCCCGGACGCGCCCAGGGCGGAGCCGGGTAAGCCAGCGCAAGCGAAGGCAAAGCCGGACCCGCCGCCGGCGAAGGATCTGGAGACGGCGGAGAAGTTCCTTCCGGACGACGCCGCCGCGGTCGCCATTTTCGACCTCAAGCAGTGGCAAGCCGCACCCGCGGTGCGGCCAATCGTCCTGGCGCCGATTGCAAGCCAGCTCGCACCGTTCCGGGACGCGACCGGGGTCGACCTGCTCAATGCCGTCGAGCGCGTCGTCGTCGGCCTGGCGCCGAACGACGACGCGGTCATCATTCTCCAAGGCCGCGGCCTGGTCACGCCGCGACTCGTGGACGGGGTCAAGGCTCTTCCGGGCGTCCGCGTCGAGCCGGCATGGGAAAATGGTCCGGAGCTTGCGATTTTTGGCAGCGAGAAGCCCGACCAGTTGCTCTATGCCGCCGCGTCGGAGACGAGCGTCATCCTGTCGCCCCAGCGACTGCGCGTCGTCGAGGCACTGGAGAAGCGCGACAGTGGCAAGCGCACTCACTTTGGCGATCCAACCCTGGTCCGCGGACTCGAATACGCCTATGCCCGGCCGTTCGCCGCGTTCGTTACGGTCGGCCTTCGGCAAGAGTGGGCGAAATCGGTCCCGGCCGCGAGTAAACTGAACTTCGCGGCCGCCGGCATTGGCTTCGACGACCGGGGGATGTACTTCCACTCGCTGGCCGACGAAACCGAGTCGGGCAAGGCCATCGAGTTGCAGCGGACGTTCGGCCGGCTGCTGGCGGACCGGGCGAAGTCGAGTCCGTCGCCGGACTCGCGAATTGAGCGCCTCGCCGGCCTGTTGCTCAACGCCGAACCGACCCGGTTTCCGCCTGCCAAGCCGCGTTTGACGCACACGCAGTACCTGGTCCCGACCCGGAAGTTGGCGGAGTGGTTCGCTCCATTTTTCCCGAGGGGGGAGGGGTGACCGGGCCAGATTCCGGGGGGCCGGCGTCCGATTTGCTCTGAGGACTCATGCCTGCCGGAATCGGACCATGATGCAGGGCTGGACCCGACTGGCGAACCTCTTTCGCGCCGACGACGCACGAATGCAGGCGCGACTCGCGGACGCCCGCCGCCGGGCGCCAGCTCCCGTCTTCTGGCTCTTCGGCCGGACCCAGAGCGGCAAAACCTCGATCATTAAATACCTGACGGGCGTGGACGACGCGGAGGTCGGCTCCGGTTTCCGCCCGTGCACTCGATTCAGCCGCGAGTATCCGTTTCCCACCGCCGAGGCGCCGATCCTCACCTTCCTCGACACCCGCGGATTGGACGAGCCCGGCTACGACCCGGCCGAGGATATTGAGAGGTTCCACGATCAGGCGCATGTCGTCGTGGTCACGGTGAAGGTGACCGACCACGCGCAAGAGAACGTCGAGCGGCACCTGAAGGCGATTCGCGCGGACAAGCCCGGCCGGCCGATCATCCTGGCCCTCACGTGCCTTCACGAGGCGTATCCGCAACAGCAACATCCAACGACGTATCCATTTCAGGAGTCGCTTTACCCCGAGGGTTTGCCGCAAGACCTGCTGCGATCGATTGCCGCCCAGCAGGAACGCTTCAAGGGCCTGGTGGACGACATCGTGCCCATCGATTTGACGCGTCCCGAGGAGGGGTTCACCGATCCGCACTTCGGCGGGCCGGAATTGCGTCAATCGATCATGGACCACTTGCCGAAGGCGTATCGGCAGACGCTCCTCGCGCTCGACGAAGTAACGCACGAGTTCCGCGACGCGGCCCGAAAACAAGCCATGCCACTGATCGTCAGCTACAGCACTTTGGCCGCGGGGGCCGGCGCGATCCCGGTGCCGTTCGTGGATTTGTTCCTGATTCCCGGCATCCAGGCCAAAATGGTCAAGGCCCTGGCCGACGTGTACGGCCAGCCGATGACCACGGAACGGTTCTGGGAAATCGCGTCGTCCATTGGCAGCGGCGTCGTCGCGCGACAGGCGGCGCGGGAGGCCGCCAAGTTCATCCCCGGCGTCGGTGTGGCCGCTGGCGCGGCTCTGGCCTGGGGTCTGACGTTTGCCCTCGGACGAGCGTTCTGCCAGTACTTCCAGTCGATCCGCGAGGGGCATGTCCCCGATCCGGCGGCGCTGAAGCAGCTCTTCGAGCACGAGATGAACCGCGCCGGCCAGTTCTGGAAACGATGACAACCGGAAATCGATCCCGATGACGCGGGCCCGCATCCTCACGTTGATCCTTCTCGTCGTCCTCCCGATCGCATTTCTGATCGGTGTCGGTGCCTATCACCTCTGGGACACCGGCTGGGCGTTTTACGTCTGGTGGCCGATGGGTCTGTGTCTGGCCCTCGCCTACGTCCTTGCCTGGCGGTGGCAGCGACAGATCCGGGCCCGGCAGGCGGAGGCTCCGCCGCCCATGCACTGGACCGACCGCGACCGACTTGCCTGGAAGTCGGTCGAGGCACGCGTCAAAAGCTCCGACGCAATTGCGGACGAGAAGTTTGGCGAGCCGCAGTTCTATTTCGACGTCGCCCAGGAGATGGCCAAGGAACTCTCCAGGGTCTACCGCCCGGACGCGACCGATCCGGTCGGCATCGTCACCCTGCCAGAGATCCTGACGGTCATTGAGTTGGCGTCGCACGATCTCAATGAACTGGCGAACAAGTATGTGCCCGGCAGCCACCTCATGACCGTGGATCACTGGCGGACGGCGCGCAAGGCGGTGGACTGGTACCGGCAGGCCGCGAACGTGTACTGGCTGGGGTCGGCTATTTTCGACCCGATCAAGACCGCGGCGAGGTACGTCGCGGCCAAGTACGGCATGGGCCGGCCGCTGGAGCTGTTTCAGCAGAATGTGATCTTGTGGTTCTACTCGGCCTACGTACGCGAGCTGGGCTTCTATCTCATTGAACTCTACAGCGGCCGGCTCAAGGTGGGGACGGCGCGCTACCGCGAACTGATGAAGGCGCATGCTCACGAACAGGGTGGGCCAGCCGTCCTGGTGCCGCCGCCGGATGGGACGATTCCCGCGTCCGAAGCGACACCACCGCAGCCGCCGCGACCGCCGAAAGCCGCGGGCGTCAACATCGTGCTGATCGGCCAGGTCAAGGCCGGCAAGTCGAGCCTGATCAATGCGCTGCTCGGCGAGCGGAAGGCGGCCACGGACATTTTGCCGCTGACGAGCGAGGTGACGAAGTACGACCTGGTCGCCCCGGGCGTGCCGACGCACCTGGTTCTGCTCGATACCGCGGGCTACGGCCGCGCCGGGGCCGCGAAGGACAACCTGGAAGAGACGGCGGACGCCGTTCAGTCATCCGATCTGGTGCTGCTGGTCACGCACGCCCGCAACCCGGCCCGCAAGGCGGACGCCGACTTCTACGCGGCGCTGCGCCGATGGTTCGCCGAGCGGCCGCACCTGCGCTTCCCGCCGGTCCTGGTGGTGCTGACGCACGTGGACCTGCTCACGCCCGCGATGGAATGGTCTCCTCCTTATGACTGGTCCGGTGGCTCGCGGGTCAAGGAGCGGAGCATCGCCGAGTCGGTCGCCGCGGCGCGCGAGTCATTCCCGGATGCGGAAGGCGTTGTTCCCGTCTGCACGGCCGAGGGCAGAGTGTGGGGGGTCAACGAAGAGCTGCTGCCCGCGGTGGTCAATTTGCTCGGCGAGGCCAAGGCGGTGGCGCTGCTGCGCTGTCTGCACGCCGAGGCGGACGAAGGCAAGATCAAGAAGGTGTTCGCCCAGCTCCGGGCGGCGGGGCGGAAGGCTCTGGAACTCTTGCGGGGCGGGATGGCACGGTGAGCGAGCGCATCGAGGACCGGCTGAAATCGAAGGCTCGCGAGATGGGATTCGAGCTGGCCGGGATCGCCCGCGCCGCCGAGGCGGATGGCTTTGCCCGCTTCCGCGACTGGCTCGATCGCGGCTACGCCGGGGAGATGGAATACCTCCACCGCCAAGCCGACCCGCGACGACATCCGGAGTCGATTCTGGAGGATGTCAAAAGTGTGTTGATGTTGGGTTTGACGTATGGGGACGGGGCTGGTCTGACTCCCTCTCCCCCCGCTTCGGCGGGAGAGGGTTGCGGTGAGGG
>AR_comb_assmDRAFT_10864883_pt1 | contig 10658 bp, 4 predicted proteins | sample ArasoioldDNA_FD_10543 | JGI IMG/M metagenome (IMG submission 10543) | reverse complement strand
TTAGCGCTCGATCGCCGGCCTGGCATCGTGATTTGCGATACGGGCGTTCGCGGGATGACCGGCCTCGATCTGTACCGACAACTCGCGGCGAAGGACGTTCAGGGCGCGCCGCGGTTTCTCTTCATCAGCGGCGATAAGTCGCCGGCGCTCGTCGATTCCGACGTCGCTGGCATTCCAGTACTCGCCAAGCCCTTTACCGCAAGCGATCTCGAGACCGCGCTCGCCGAAGCAGGCATGGGCGCGCCGCGGAGCTGATCGGCTCTGCACTGCCGCGACGTCTGGATCTAAGCGCGAGTCGGATCCACTTGCGCGACCTGAAAACAAAAAAGCCCCGCGGGCATGACGCCCGCGGGGCTGCTCAAGAACGACGAACGCCGCTTAGAACCTGAAGCTGGCGCCGATCCGGATCGCCCGTGCTGCCTGGAACGTGTTCGGCAGCAGGTAGCGCGGATCCTTGCGCAGCTGTGGGTTGGCTGCGAGGATCTGATCGATGTTGAATCCGGCGAAGAACGCATCGTCGGAGATCGGCACGATGTCTCGCGTGTAGTTGCGGAACACGTCGAGCGTCTCGTCCTGATTGAACAGGTTCGTGGCGACGAGTGTCACCTGGAACCGCTTCTCACTGCCCGGCAGGCGAAGGTCCTGCTGAACCTGGAGATTGGTCTGGTTGAAGACCGGCGTACGGCCGTCGGTCAGTCGCCCGTCATAGAAGACCGGCGTGCTGCTGACCATGTTGGTCTGGCGGCTGATGGGGATGCCGCTCGCGGCGACGAACGTCAGGCCCACTCCCGTCTGCGTTGGGAACTGGTAGAAGAGGTTCGCCTTGAACTGGTGCGGACGGTCGGTGTTCAGTCGGCCAAAGACCGGCTGCGCGCTGTCGTCGAACGCCATGTAGATGGCGTCGAAGAGGCGAGTCACGTTCGGCGAAGTCCTCGCCACCTCGTCGGAACTGGCAAGTCCCGGGTAGTTGCCATAGAGGCGGCTCAACGTGTAGCTGGCGTCGGCTTCCCAGCGACTCGAGAAGCGCTTCCTCAGCTTCAGTTCGAACGCGTCGTAGTCGCGCTTGACCTTCGGCAGCGACGGATACTGCGGTCCGATGATGTGCGTCGCCGAGCCTACTCCGGGATTGGCGATGTAGAAGACTTCACCGAGGAACGGATCGATGACGCCGACATCCTCGATCGCCTGGTCGATCTGCTTGTGGACGTATCGGGCGCTCAGCGACATGCGGGCGGCGAGCTCGTGCTCGAGGCCGAACACCAGCTCCTGCTGGCGCATCGGCTTGAGGTCCGGATCGATGGCGCCGCACTCCGGGCACGACGGATCGTTCGAAGGAATGCGGAAGTTCACGTCCTCGAGGAACGTGCCGGGGAACGCGCCGTTGACGCCAATCGACTGGTAGTCCAGCGTGTCGAGCGTGTAGTAGTGCTCGATCCACTTGTCACCGCCGAAGGCGCCGCGCGGCAACTCTAGCTTCATCACGTCATAGAACATGCCGTAGCTGCCGAAGGTCTTCCATTTGCCGTCGCCTTTGATGTCGTAGGCGAAGCCGAGGCGCGGCGCGAACTTGTCGCCGAAGCCGAACTTGAAGCCGTTCAGGCCTTCGACGTACGACGGGACGTCTTCCTTCTCGCTGCGGACGCCAAGGTTCAGGGTCAGCCTGCTGTTGATCGTCCAGTCGTCCTGGAAAAAGAGTCCGAGGTTGTTGACGTGGACGTCGCCGATCGTGCCGAACTGGCGGTATGAGTAGTAGCCGTAGGGGCCACGGATGACCTGGCCGTTCAGCAGCGTCCGCGAGGCATTCCAGTTGAAGCTGATGTGAGGCGCCTGCTCGGCGCTGAAAACGTCGTTGCGGATCCGCTCGAACTGGACGCCGCCCTTGAACGTGTGCTGGCCGGCGAAGTTAGCGTAAAACGTGGCGTCGGCGCTGACACCAATCCGCTGATACATGTCCTTGACGCTCGCGCTGTTGGTCAGCAGCGAGTTATAGCCGGCGGGCTGTACGTTTGTCGCGCCGGGGAACAGACCGTTCGAACCCTGGCTGAACGTGATCCAGTTCTCGGCCGGGATACCGAGGTCGCGCGAGTCGTAGCTGAGGTAGGCGGCCTTGGCGTTCAAGAAGATGTTGGGGCGGGCCACGTAGTCGACCGAGCCGCTCGTCGCGACATTCGGCCGCTCCGCGCCGAGACCTGCAAAGTTCGTGGCGAAGTTGCTCGAGCCGTCCTTCGCGGGCAGCCGGCCGTCCTGCTTGTAGATGCTGTACGAGCTGCGAACCTGCGCACGCAGGTTGTTGGTGGCCTGCGCGGTGATGTTGCCCGTCAGGTAGTGCGTCTTCTCTTTCGACTCGTAGCTGCTCGTCTGGCCGTTCGAACGGAACGTGACCGTTCGATTCGTATCCTCGAGCTGCGGCGTGTACCCACCGTAGAACCAGAGACGATCCCGCTTGATCGGGCCGCCGACCTGGAAGAACGGTTCCACGCGGGAGTAGTCGTCCTCGGCAAGGGTCACGTATTCAGACACGTTCTGTCCCGTGAGGACGAGCCGCAACGTCGGGCGCTCATCGCAGCACATCGAGTCGTTCGTGAAATACGTGCCGACGTCGCCGTGGAACAAGTTGCTGCCGCTCTTGGTGACGACGTTGACGACGCCGCCGGTCGAGCCGCCGAATTCGGCGGCATAGCCGCTCGACTTCACCTGCACTTGCTCGACGAACTCGGTCAGCAGGGGTTTGCCGGAGACGCCGGTGCGGAGGTTGGTCGTGTCCGCGCCGTCGATGTACCACTTGTTCTCCGATGCCGATGCGCCGTCGATCGAGATGCCGCCGCTGCGGCTCTCCTGGTTGGCACCGGGCGCGAGCGTCACCAGCGACGTGAAGTCGCGGCCTTTCGGCAGCCGATCGATGAAGGCGGCGTTGATGTTCTGGCCCGCCGCGCTGTTCTTGACGTCGATGATTGGTGACTCAGCGGTGATCTGGACCGACTCGGTCAGGCCGCCGATCTCCATCGCCAGGTTCACCTTCAGGACCTGCCCGAGCGTCAGCTCGACGACGTCGCTCTTGACCGGCTTGAAGCCCTGAAGAGTGGCGGTGACCTCATAGGTTCCGGGGGTCAGGGACGGGAACCGGAAGACGCCGGCCGAGTCCGTCACGGTCGACGAGCTCGCCGCCGCGCTTTTTACCTCGACGGTTGCCCCGGGTAGAATGGCACCCGAGGAGTCTTTCACGATGCCTTCGATGGACCCTCTCGTCTCCTGAGCCGCCAGCGGCGACGCGCAGAGCAATAAGGCCATGAAAGCGGCAAGAGTGCGTGCTCGCATTTTTCTCCAATCCTCCTGAAATAGCGCAACATGTCAGCGGGTCGGCCGTGAATGCTCTTGGTATTTCGGTCGAGGCTGACGAATAAAGCCGGCGCGGGGAGCGCCGGACGAGGCGTTTTAAAGCACTCCGCATGCCTGAGTCGCATTTCGGCAACTGGAAGCGATTTATTGGTGATTCGTCACAGCTTTAGCGCCAACCGACACAAAAACCAAGAAATCGGATCCGGTGGGTTGAATTGAGGGACTAAAGTAACTGATGAGGTTTCGTTAGGGCGGACCTACTTCCCGGCTCGCTGCTTCAAATCTTCCTTCAGCCGGGGATTCACCTTGAAGCCAGCCTTTTCCGCGAGACCGATCGCCTGCTCCGCCTGCTGAAGGCGGCCGCTGAGCATGTATAGGACTGCGAGGTTGTTGTGCGCCTCGCCGAATGCCGGATCGACTCTCACGGCTTCAAGATATTCGCGCTCCGCGTTTTCGATATCGCCGACGCGATAGTAGGCGCTGCCGAGCGCCATTGATAGGCCGGCCGGCACCGGTAGAGACGCCGCGCCTTTCGAACGCCCCAAGCGACTTTCGAGTTGCCGCTGCTCCTCCTTGTTCCTCTCGATCGCCGCCACGACGCTCGGCGATTGCGTCTGCGACATCCGTTGCAGCTGACGTCCGTAGTCTTTTGACGCCTGGAGTTGATCCCTCACCCGGCGATCTGCCGCCTCCCCGTCGAACTTGTCGGCAGCCAGTGATGCCTTGAACGCGTCGCGGGAGTTGATGTACGCACGCACCGCCTCGCTGTAACGTTTCGTCGCCATATAGACCTGGCCGAGGCCATAGAAGGCGGCGTCGAACAGCGGATCGATCAGGACCGCGTTCTGGAACTCCGCTTCTGCCTTCTCGTACTGTTCCGTTGCGAGCGCTGACATGCCCGACCTGAAATGGTCGGACGCCGAGCCTGTGAGAATCACCTGTCGCTGCCACGGCGCCGATGAGAGGAGCGAAATAAGGAGCAGCGCGTGCGTGCTCATGAGCGGCCTCTAGTCTGAGTCGATCGAAGATACTCTCGAACTTTTGGCTGATTCGCGTCAAGAGCGAGCGAGCGTTCGAAGCTCTTTTGCGCGCTCGCCACATCGTTGACGCAGAGCTCGGCAATGCCTTGCGAAGCGAACGCCGCGGCGTTTGCGGGTGCGAGGCGGGTCGCCCGCTGAAAGTCCGACAGCGCACTGGCGCAGTCGCGCTGGTCCATTCGATAACGCCCCCGGAACAGCCAGATTTCCGGCTCGTCCGGCTTGGCGATCGCGGCGTCCGTCAGCAGTTTGATACTTCGATCCAGTTGGCCGCTACGCTGGTATCCGATTGCACGGCCAACCACGTACCGTGTGCCTTCAGGCAGCCCGCTGGCGAAGGCTCGCACCAAAAGCGTGTCAGATTTGTCGAGCGAAGTGTTCTCGGCGAACAACAGATCGCTCAGGTTCCAGAGTGCGGAGGCGAGATTGGGATCGACGACGAGCGCCTGCTCGAAGGCCTCGATGGCTTCCTTCGGCTTTCCGTCCTGTTTCAACAGGAGCGCTTCATTGTTGAAGGAGCCGGCGGTTCGCGTGCCGATCGCGCGCCCTTGTCCGGACGACGCGCCGATGTAGCCAAGGGCGCGGAGTTTTGCGACGGTCTCCTCGTCGTCGGCCGTCGCCCGCGATGAATCCGCAGCTGGCACGAACATCGCCGGCCGATAGCGAGCCCGATAGTCGACAGCCTCACCAGCGATCGCGGGCGCACCCGACAGCACCGGGCCTGTGAGATCCCTTCCTGGCGGCAGTCCAATCAACGCGAGAAGCGTGGTGCACACTTGCTGAACCGTGCCCTGGCCCGAGTGGCCATTGGACGGCTGGATCCCCGGCCCCCACAGCAGGTAGATTCCGTCGTCGGTATGCCAACGGGCGGCGGTGGCGTTGGCGACGCTCGAGAGCGCGGTCGGCCGTCCGTCTCCCCATTTGAACCCATGATCGGAAGCCAGCATAAGCACGCTTGCCGTCGATGCTGCCAGTTTCGCGTATTCACCGATCATACGGTCGATGCTCGAGAAGAATCGCTCGGGCACGTCGTGGTACTTCTCGTAATCCGCTTGACTGACCGAGTCCTGGCGAGGGGGCGCATAGGGTGCAAAGACGTGCCCGATGCTGTCTGTGCCCTGGATGTAGACCAGCAAGAGGTCGGGTGACTCGCGAGTGAACGACTCTCGTCCCAGTGTGTCGTAAATGCGGGTCTCGACGAGTATCCGCCGCAGCGCGCTAACGGGATGACTGTAAGGGTCGACGACTTTCGCCGCCTGCTGATATTCGAGCTCCCCTAACCATGGGAGAAGTCCCTTCAGTTCGGCGTAATCGACGTCACGTTCGATCCGGCCGAGTGTCTCGCGGGCCCATCCTTCTTGCGACGATGGATTCACCACCCCCGGTGGGGGAGCCGCTTCCGAATACAAGAAGGTGAAGAGGCGGTCCGAGACAACCAGGCCGTCGACAGCCTCGGCGGGATAGGTCGCCCAGAATCCGAGCGAGGCCGACCGCTTTCCCGCGTAGGTCGTCATGTTCCACACGGCAGGGCTCTGGCGTTCGTCGCTCGTGATCGGCTCGCGCTTTCCACTGACGGGATTCACCCTGAGGAAGTCGAGGATGCGATGCTGAAGCGGACTCACGCCCGTGAGCATCGTCGTCCAGATCAACGGAGAGAGCGGTGGATGGATTGTCTTGAGCTTTCCGCTGGAGCCTTCCTTCACCAGCTTCGCGAGCACGGGCATGGTGCCTCTCGAGATGTACTGATCGAGGAGTGACCAGTCGGCGCCATCGAGGCCAATGAAGATTACCCGCCGTCCGTCTGTCGTCGGCACTGCCTGCGAGGCTGCAGGGACGACGTTGCGCTCGGCAAGCCGAGCATGCCGAATCCACGCCGTCGCGAGAGCAGCGACGAGAATGACAGGGCTCGCGATCGCGATTGCTGAACGGCGGGTCATGTGAGGTGAGCCTAGCAAAAAAAATGGGCCTCGCGCGATTCTGCGAGGCCCTCCAAACTGTCAGCTCCGCCGGCGGCGTTGCCCGGCCTGACCTGTCTAGAACGTAAAGCGGATGCCGAACCGGAGGCTGAAGGGCTGGGTGAAGCCAATGCCCTTTCTGAGGTAGTCCGGATTGCTCGCCGTCGCCCGTGGATTGGAAATCGAGCCAGCAGGCGTCAAGGAGTTGCCCGTCGTCGCGATGCCTCCGTCGCCGTTGCAAATGTCGCTGGAAATACCACCGCATTCGCCGTCCGATATGAGGTTGTACCGTTCGTCGAGCTGCGTGATTGACTGACGGTTGAACAGGTTGAAGATGTCGGCAATCACGCTGAGGCGTTTTTCTCCACCAAACCGGATGGGATACGAGAGATGAAGGTCCATTTCCCAGTCCGACGGTCCGCGATCCACCGAACCGCGGGGTACGAGGTAATACTCCCAGTTCTGGTAGGCGATTGAATACCCGTACGCGTTGAGAGGCGTACCAGCGAGCCATCGGAACGATGGCCCGACGCTCAGGCCAGTCATCGGTCCGCTCGAGAACTCGTAGGCGCCGTCGAACTTGAGCTGGACGTTGCGGTCGTTGCTCAATTTGCCATCGGCGTTCACCAGGAAGTCGGCGTAGTCGAAGGCCGAGTTGATGTTCGGGTCGAGCTGACCGGTCGAGGTCTGGAACGTCCCGTCATAGTTGCCTTCGAGCTTGCTGAAGACGGCGCTGGCGATGAGCATCCAGTTGTTGCCAAAGCGCTTGTTGGCGGTCAATTCGAACGCGGTGCTCTTACGCTTGGCTTCTGGCGCCGGCGCCGTGTGCACGCCGTCGTAGAACGCCATTTCCTTTCCGATACCGCTCGCCGGGTTGGCGATGAAGTAGTTGCCTTCGGACGGAATTAGAAAGTCCTCGATGACCCGGCCGAGATCGCGCTTGGTGAACTTCGCTCCGACGACGAACGACGGTCGGATTTCGTAATCGAATCCAACCAGGAACTCGTCGAGGTACTGCCCCTTGAGATCCGGATCGACGGGCTCCTCGCCGCCGAGCAGCGACTGCGCTCGTGGGGCGTTAGGATCCTGGAGGAAGTTGTCGGGACTCGGGCTGAAGTTGTAGCAGAAGCACGACACCTCACCGCCGAACGCGCGGATGTTGATGTCCATCGGGATGCTCTCGAAGAAGCGGCCCCAGTTCGCGTACAGCTTGCTCTTCTGGTTCTGCGCGACGTCCCAGACAAAGCCGATGCGCGGCGCCCAATTGTCGCTCAGCTTGAAGGCCGATTCGTTGTCGCGCGACCTCACGTCCTGACCTTCCCAGCGGAGCCCGCCGTTGATGGTCAGGCTCGAGCCCACGCGCCAGCTGTCCTGCACGTACCACGCGAGATTCTGCGAGTCCGGCTCGGACACCAGAGGTACGGCAAAGACCCAGGTCGTCGGATCGCCGCGGACGTAACCGGGAGCGCGGTCGTCAATGTAGAACCTGTGTCGGTAATAGATCGTGCCGGTGCTCGTCCGCAACTTGTAAATCCGCTGCCCGGCTCCGCCGTTGAAGTTCTGGTTGACGGCCTTGATGTGCTCGAAGTCGATGCCGCCCTTGACGGAATGGCCACCGAAGAAGGTGGTCAAATCCGCCTTGTAGTTGTCGCGGGTGAACTCCTGATCTTGGAAGAAGCCGAACCCGCCGGAGAGGGCGTTCGGGTTCACGGTCGTGTCGATCGACTGCGCGACGTTCCGGCCGCTCCCGAAGTTTTCTTCCTTCTCGACATGTCGCGCGGCCTGGCCCGACAGCAGCCACTTGCTGCTGAACACGCCATCGTACTTGCCGACCAGGTCGGTTGCGCCGGTCTTCCGCTCGCCGTCCCACGTGCTCGCAGGGCCGGAAATCGCGAAAATCGGGCCGGTTCTCTTCGTCGGATCCCCGAACACCGATCCGTTCAGCGTGTGCCCGGTCCCGAGCTTGTAGGTGATCTTGCCCGCAAAAAGCGTGTTCTTGATCGTGACTGGAATGACCGAGTCGATGGGAGGGCTGCCGGGAGAATCGATCGCTCGAATAACCGTGACATCGCGGCCCTCGTCCGAATAGTCGACCGAGCCAAAGAACCACAGACGATCCTTGACGATATAACCGCCGAGTGTGCCACCGACGTCACCGAGGTGAGAGACATCGGTGACCTGTGTGGTCGTTTGCGGCCGTTCGTCGCGGGTGGAATCGTCGGCTCGAAGGAAGCCACCCTCCGTGAACCCGAAGACCGACCCGCGGAAGGTATTGCTCCCGCTCTTCGTGATCGCGTTGAGGATGCCGCCAGTGTTGCGGCCGTATTCCGCCGGGAGGCCGCCCGTCTTGGTCTCCACCGCGTCGATGAAGTCCATGTTCACGTTCTTGCCCTTGTTGCCCAGCTCGACGCCGGTGGTGTTGAGGCCATCGATAATGTACTGGTTCTCCGCGCCGCTCGAGCCGTACACGCTCATGCCCACGCCATCATCAGTGACTCCGGCGGCCAGCCTCGATGCCGCGTAGATGTCGCGACGAACCGGAAGGCGGGCGAGGATTTCAGCGTCGGCAACGAGTCCGGTGACCGTCGACGTCGAGTCGATGACCGGTGTTGACCCGGTAACGATCACTTCCGCCGTCACGCCCGCGAGCTGGAGTGTGACGGGGACTGTCACCGTCTGGTCGAGAGGAACGTCAATATTGGCCAACTCGAACGTCTTGAAGCTGGAAAGCTCAGCCTTCACGGCGTACCGGCCCGGAGGCACGCTGGGAAAGCGGAAGCGACCGTCACCGTCCGATACCTGGCTCAACGCACCCTGAAGAGCCGGGCTTGTGATCGTCACAGTGACGCCCGGAACCACCGCCCCCTGTGCGTCGACAACTTGGCCCTGAATCCTACCCGTGGTTTGTGCCTGGAGCGCGTCGCTCGAAGCTAGCAGGAGCACGGCAGCGAGCGCGGCGAACCAACAAACACGTCTGGCCATTGTGACCCCCTTGAGGCCGTCTTTTAATGTCTATATAGGTACGAGATAGGTGCGAGTGGCCCGTTTGGTTTTTCCCCCACGAAAGAGACGTTCGTCCCGCCGAAGCAGGACGTGTACCACGTCGCACTCTAGTTCGGTCATGTTTATTTGGCAAATCGACGCCAGCAACCCGCAATTCGTCACAGTGCAACAATGCAATGGATCTGGATGCGAAAGGATGGATTCATTGAAACCGGAAAATTTGGAATTCATCCCAGGCCAGCGCCAGGAATGAGGGACCGACCATTGCCGCGAGGCCCAGCAATAGAGGCGTCGTCCTAGGGCGCGTTATGATTGTGTCCCTGAGCCGCGTGCACACCGATCGTCGAGAGAAACGATGCGCCTCGCAGTGATCCCTGGCGACGGCATCGGCAAGGACGTTACCGCCGAGGCTCTCAAGGTGCTTTCAGCGATCGGCGAAGGCTTCGGCCGGCGGTTCGAGATCGAGCAGCTCCCGTGGAGCGCTGACCACTACCTCGAGACCAAGGTCACGCTGCCGTCCGACGGCTACGATCAGCTGCGGCAATTCGACGCCATCTTCATCGGTGCGCTCGGCGACCCCCGCGTGCCCGACAATCGACACGCGCGGGACATCCTCCTCGGCACGCGCTTCGAGCTCGATCTCTACGTCAACTACCGGCCGGTGCGGCTGCTCGACGAGCGGCTCTGTCCGCTCAAAGGTCGCGGCCCGGACGATGTCAACTTCGTTGTGTTTCGCGAGAACACCGAGGGGCTGTATGTCGGCGTCGGCGGTCGCTTCAAGCCGGGGACTGAAGACGAAGTCGCCATCCAGGAAGAGCTAAACACGTATAAGGGTGTGCACCGAATCGTCCGGCACGCGTTCGAGTTCGCGAAGGCGCGTGGCCTGACCAAGGTGTGCATGGCTGACAAGAGCAATGCGATGACCGACGGTCACGCGCTCTGGCAGCGGGTCTTCCGACAGGTCTCGTTGGAGTATCCGGCAATCACCGCGACGCACTACTACATCGATGCGCTGGCCATGTACATGGTGCTCGACCCTGGGCAGTTCCAGGTGATCGTCACGAACAATCTCTTTGGCGACATCATCACCGACCTGGGTGCGACGTTTCAGGGTGGTCTGGGTATGGCAGCGTCGGGGAACCTGCATCCGGGCAAGACGTCGATGTTCGAGCCGGTACACGGCTCGGCGCCGAAATTTGCCGGAAAGAACATCGCCAATCCGATCGGCGCGATTGCGTCGATATCGCTGATGCTCGAGACCCTCGGCCTCGCTGAGGAAGCGGCGGCAATCGATGCGGCCATTTTGAAGGCGGTCCGCGAGCGGCAG
>AR_comb_assmDRAFT_10005939_pt1 | contig 10658 bp, 5 predicted proteins | sample ArasoioldDNA_FD_10543 | JGI IMG/M metagenome (IMG submission 10543) | reverse complement strand
ACAGCGATCGCCAACGTGCGGGACGCCATCCTGGTCGGCAGCGTGCTCGCCGTCATCGTCCTTCTCGTGTTCCTGCGCGACTGGCGGCTGACGCTCGTGGCGTCGATCACGCTGCCTTTGACGGTCATGACGACGTTCCTGGTCATGCGCTGGCTGGGAGAAACAATCAACCTGATGTCGATGGGCGGTCTCGCCGTCGCCATCGGCCTGGTGATCGACGACGCCGTCGTGGTCGTCGAGAACATCTACCGGCATCTCGACGCCGGCCACTCGGCGGCGCAGGCGGTCCAGCAGGCGATGCGCGAGATCTCGGCGCCCGTCATCGGATCGACGCTGACCACGGTGGTCGTCTTCGTACCATTGGGGATGCTGTCCGGGGTCGTCGGCCAGTTCTTCCGTGCCCTGTCGATCACGCTGACCGCGGCGGTGTTGATCTCGCTCGTCCAGGCGCTCACGCTGATCCCGGTCCTGGCGGGATTTGCCGCACGGCGACGCCAGGCGACGGCGGCGGAGCACGACTCCGGCGCACTCGAACGGATCTATTCACGAACGCTGGACTCGACGATGCGGCGGCCCGTTTTCGGGATCGCGTTTGCCGTCCTCCTGGCGATCGCGGGTGTCCTGCTTTACGGTGTCACCGGCAGCGGATTTCTCCCCGAGGCGGACGAAGGAGGATTCGTCGTCGATTACCTGACGCCCGCGGGATCGGCGCTGGAAGAAACCGACAAGCTCCTCCAGGGAATCGAACAGACCCTGCGCGACAGCCCGGACGTCGCGGCGTTCACCCGACGGACGGCCTCGGAGCTCGGGCTCTTCGCCACGCAACAGAACAGCGGCGACATCCTGGTGCGCCTGAAACCCCGCGGGACACGCCGGCCATCGGACGAAGTGATCAACGATCTGCGCGACAAGTTCGCGGAGGTCGCGCCGCAGGTCGAAATCGAGTTCGTCCAGCTGCTCCAGGACATGATCGGTGACCTCGAAGGAGCGCCGACGCCCATCGAGGTCAAGGTCTTCGGCGACGATCCCGACACTCTCGAACAGATCTCCGAACAGGTCGAGCACGCGCTCGAAGGTGTCTCCGGGGTCGTGGACATCGTTGGCGTCGAACGTGGCACGCCAGAAACCACCTGGGAGATCGACCCGGTCGCCGCCGGGCGGCTCGGCATGAACGTGCAGCAGGTGTCGGAACAACTGTCGGACGCCTGGCTCGGTGACGTGCAGACCGAGCTCAAGCTCGCGGAGCGCACGATTCCCGTGCGGGTCCGCTATCCGGACGCCTACCGGCTCGATCCGCAGCAAATGGCGGCGACACCGATTCGCTCGTCGGACGGTAAGACGGTGCCGCTGGGCGCCATTGCCCGTTCCTCCTCGATCGAAGGGGAAATCATCCTGCACCGCGAGAACCTCAAGCAGCTCGCGCTCGTCACCGCGCATCTCGAAGACCGGGATCTGGGCAGCGCCGTGGACGAAGTGCGAAGCAAGCTGCAGCAGATCAAAATGCCGGTGGGCTACACGACCGAAGTGGGCGGCCAGTACGCTTCCCAGCAGCAGTCCTTCCGCGAGCTCCTGACGGTCTTCGGGATCGCGACGGCGCTCGTCTTCATCATTCTCGTCGTGCAGTTCGGCCGATTCATACCCGCGGTACTGATCATCCTGGCGGCTCCCCTGTCCCTCGCGGGCGCGCTCGCCCTGCTCAAGATCACCGGGACAGATCTGAACGTCTCTTCGGCGATGGGACTCATCCTGCTCGTCGGCCTGGTCGTCAAGAACGGCATCGTCCTGCTCGACTACGCGCATCACCTGCGCGACGCCGGTCACCCGTTCACCGAAGCGCTGGAAATTGCCGGCCGCGTCCGGCTGCGGCCGATCCTGATGACGACGCTGTGCACGCTGTTCGGATTGCTGCCGCTGGCGCTCGGCTTTGGCGCAGGCGCGGAACTCCAGCGTCCGCTGGCGCTCGCCGTCATCGGCGGACTGGCGCTCTCGACGTTCGTGACGTTGTATCTCGTCCCGCTCGCCTACCGGGCGCTCAGTCGGGCAGCCTAGGACTCCAGACAAACAGGTCGAAGTCTTCCTGGTCGTCCGCCGCGTTTCGCGGATGGCGCGACGAAAACGCGACTACCGTTCCCGATGCGTCCGCCGCCGGACCGACGCTCGGTTCCATCCAGGACGCCGTGCCGCGGCTGATGCGTCGGATGGCGCCCGAGTTCCGATCGCACGCAAAGATGTCGGCCACCAGATTGATGTCGCGGTCGGCGAGCGCACAGCGTCCGCCGCAGACCAGGTCGGACGCCTCCGACTGAAAGACCACGATTGCACCATCGGCGGACATCTGGGGCTGCGTGCTTGGACCGTTCGCCGTCCCGCCGGAAGGGCGGCGGCTGATCAGCTCGGTGACATTTCGCACCGTGTCGCGCACGAACACGTCGGACGCCCGGTTCGAATCACGCCCTTTGACCAGGTTCGTGGCGTCCGAGACGAACGCGACATAGCGGCCATCGGTGCTGACCGATGGATCGTAAGAAGATCCGTTCGCCGCGCCGCCGCCGGCAGCAATACTGATGCGAACCGTCGTCCCGCGCACGGTGTCGCGCAAGTACACGTTCACGAGGTCCTTCCGCTTGGCGGAGACCGAGGGGGCCTCATCCAGCCCGGCATTCGAACTGAACGCCACGTATCGTCCGTCCGGACTCATGGCGGGCCCGAAGCTGGTCCCCACGGCTCGTTGCCGACCGCGATCGTCAACGCTGACCCGTTCGTAGCGTTCGCTCGTGACGTCGAAGAGGTAGACGTCCTCGCCCGAGCCGTTCGCGTCGCCACCGTCCACCAGGCCGGTCACGGAAGATGAGAACGCCACGCGATCTCCGGCGGACGAAATCCTGGCGCCGCGGCTGCCGCTTTCCGGCACAGCCGTGCGCGGCAGCGATCGCGTAACACCAGTGAGACGGTCGCGTAACATGACGGCCCGGGCGGCCGCGCCGGGGATGTCGGCCAGCGCCTCGTAGACGAGAACGCGACCCGAGCCACTCAGCTGGGGGGCGCTCGCGCTGCCGGAATGTTCCCCCGTCGGAGGCGTTTCGAGTGAGACGTCTCCCGTCATCCGGTCCAGCACGTAGATGTCGCTGGCGCCGTTCCGATCCGCCTGGGCCAGGCGGGCGTTGGACACAAAGGCCACGAACCGCCCGTCGCCGCTGACCGACACCGCCGGGACGTCGGACGGCCTCGTCTGCGGATCGGCGCGAGCGACGGTGACGAAATCGATCGGCGTGGAGACCGGAAAGGCACTGCCGGCCGTCAGCCAGGAGGCCGCGGCAAAGATGATCACGCGGCACGCCTCAGCGGCGCGCATTGGCGACCTCACGGGCGACGATGCGACCGGCCGCAATCGCGCGCTCGGTCTCGAAGTGTCCGGTATCGGACGCGGCGCGAACGCCCGTATCTATGCGGCTTGCCATGGCGGCGAGATCGACCTCGTCCAGCTGCTCGAGGATGTGTTCGAATTCGTGCGCGATCAGCTCGACGACGTCGCCCTGCCCCGTCAGGCGAACCGTGGCGTCCAGCCCGCCACGCGGATCGCGACGGATCAACGTCGTCGCTCCAGTTGATTTCGGCGAAAATTCCGGACCGACGGTGACGATGAGCCAGTCGTACCGGCCGATGCGGCTGCACTGCCGCCGGAACGTGGCGGATCGGCGCAGCATGGCCTTCACGATGGACTGGTAATTTTGCGAGAGCTGGATGTTCGCCGGGATTTCTGCGGCTGCGGACACCGCGTCGGCTTCGCGGTCGACATAGACGCGCGCCGCATTGAAAGCGACCATCTGCTGGGGCGGCGCCGCCAGCAGGGTCATCGCGATCAGTGCAGCACATGTCATGCGACGCTGCCTTCACCCGTTAGACGGGGCGTATGCGAGACGGGTTTGACCGTTCGTCCCATCTGATTACGGAATTACCGTCATCCCGGTTAACAGCCCGGGCGCTCCCATCGCTAGACGATGGGAGTTGACAACCGGTGGCCAACCGGCGCATTCTTCCCATCGTCTAACGATGGGAATGGATGCCATCAACGTTCACCGGCTCTGGCGTGATGCTTCATATGGCGTGCGCGGGCTCCGCCGCGAACCGACGTTCGCGCTGACGGCGCTGCTGGCGTTGGCGATCGGGATTGCCGCGACCACGACGGCATTCAGCGTGGTGGACGCCGAGTTGTGGAAGGCGCTGCCCTTTCCCGATGCCGATCGGCTTGTCGCCGTCCGGGCAAGCAGAGGCGGAAGGTACGACGACCTCAACGGCCGGGACCTGCAGGAATGGCGCGCACGCAGCCGCACCGCGCACTACGTCGCGGCAGCGCCCTCGTCGCGTCGCGTCCTGCAGACGGATCGTGCGGAATCGGTCACCGTGCGCGCGATCACCGACGATTTCCTCGACGTATTCGGCATCCAACCCTCCATCGGCCGCGGCCTGACACCCGCCGACCGGGACTCGGCGATCCTCACGGCCACGGGATGGGTGCGCCTGTTCGATCGCGACCCACATGCGCTCGGCCGAGCCATTTCACTCGATTCGAAACCATTTACCGTTGTCGGCATCACTGCCGGCACCAGGTTCGAATTCATGGACGAACCGGACTTCTTCGTCCCATTCGATCCCGCGCAGCACCTCGGCACGCCGGACAAGCCAGCCAGGCTGCAGGACATCTACGCACGCCTGCACGACGGCATCCGGATTGGCGAAGCGCAGGCCGAAGTCCGCTCGTTCGAATCCCAGGAGACGTCCCAGGATCCGGCCGGTGCGAGGGTGTTGAAGCTCGTCGACCTCCAGGAAGATTCCACCGGTTACAACTGGCGGGAGCTCTACTTCTTTCTTGGCGCCGCATGCGTGCTGCTTCTCCTCAGCGGCCTGAACGTCGCCGGCCTTCTGCTCTCTCGCGCGCTCCGCCGTCAGCGAGAGTTCGCCATCCTCGCCGCCCTTGGCGGCGGGGTCTCAGCGCTGGTCCGGCAACTCGTCGTCGAGGGGGCCGTGCTTGCCGTGCCGGCGTCAGCGGCCGGGCTGCTGACGGCGACCTGGCTGCTGCGTCTGCTGACCGTGCACGTTCCTCCCGGTCATCTGGAGCGCGGTGGGCACCTCGAGCTCGATCTGCGCGCCGCGGTCTTCGTCCTTGGCGTCTGCGCCGTGACGACCATCCTTCTGGCATTGACGCCGATGCTCTTCGCGCGCCGGATCGATCTCAACGTGACGCTCGGCCAGGGCAACCGTGCCGGCGGCCCGTCGCGCCGCGATCGACGCGTGCGCAACACGCTCTTGATCGCCCAGGTCAGCGTGACCGTGGTCCTGCTGAGTGCAGCCGCGCTGTTTACCTCCAGCTTCCGGCAGGTGATCACCGCGCCACTCGGCTTTGACCCCGACGGACGCATCGCGGTGCGCCTCGCGCTGTCGGGGGCCCGCTACTCGAGCGATGCGGCAGTGTTGAGTTTCACTACCCGCTTGCTCGAGGAGGCCCGCGGGCTCGAGGGAATACGCGACGTGGCCATTGCCAGCAGTTCACCGCTCGACAACCGCGGAGGGCCGGCCATGAATCTCGCCATCCCCGGGCGTCCGCTCCCGGAGCGCGGGAAGGAGCCCTCCGCCGTCGTCCGCGCCGTCGGTCCGGCGTTCTTTCGTACGCTCGGGATCCATCTCGCCGCCGGCCGCGAGTTCACGCCGTCGGACGCACCTGGCGCACCGCGTGTCGCCATCGTCAACGAACTCCTCGCCCAACGCCTGTTCCCGGGTGAATCGGTGATCGGGCGTGAGCTGGACATCACCCCCCGATTCCGTACTGCCTGGACGAATCGGCCCGGGGTCGTCGTGATCGTCGGCCTCGTCCGGAACGTGCGGAACTTCGGGATCAACGAAGTCGAGTTCAACAACATTTACCTGCCGTTCGCGCAGGCGCCAGCGCCCGCGTTCGAGCTGGTGGCCATCAGCCACGCCCCGGAGCGGGATGCCATCGCCTCCATCCGGTCGATCGTGGCGCGCGTCGATCCATCGCTGCCGCTCGCCAGCGCGGCCACGCTGAACGCGCGCGTCGAGGACGCCATCCGCGGAGATCGCTTCAACATGACGATCGTCCTGTTCTTCGCCGCCGCTGCCACACTGCTTGCGGCGATCGGGATTTATGGCGCGATGGCGTGTTCGGTGGCGGAGCGAACACGAGAATTCGGCATCCGCACCGCGCTCGGCGCCCAGCCGATCGCGGTGCTGCGCACGGCGATCGCGACAGCGATGCGGATCGGCGTCACGGGAGCGGCGCTGGGCTACGCGGTGGCTTTCGCGATTGCCAGGCTGCTTGGCAATGCGCTCTATCTCGTGCCTGGAGAGCACGGCGGACTTCTCTACGGCGTCCGATCGACGGATCCATTCATCCTTGGTTCCGCCGCCCTGCTCGTCGTGGGAGTTGCGATGGCCGCTGGCCTGATGCCGGCGCGGCAGGCCGTGCGCACCGATCCGCTGATCGCGCTGCGAAGTGAATAGGACCCCACAATGGGAGTGACCAACCAGCCGCCCGATCTTCTTCCAGGGACTCTCGATCTCCTCATCCTGCGTACGCTCGTCGCCGGGCCGTTGCATGGATACGGCATCGCGGAGCGGCTGAAGGCGATCTCGCAGGACGTGCTTCAAGTCGGCGAGAGCTCGCTGTACCCCGCACTGCAGCGACTGCTGCTCAACGGCTGGGTCAAGGGCGAATGGGGGGCCTCGGAGAACAACCGGCGCGCCCGCTTCTACACGCTGACGGCTGCGGGCAGGAAGCGTCTGTCCGCGGAGCGCCAGGAATTCGAACGGCTCGTGTTCGCGATCCAGCGTGTCCTCGACATGGCGTAGGAGCCTTCGATGTTGATGCGAATGATGCGGCGGCTGCAGTACTGGCTGCATGCGCGGCGCCAGGCCGCGGATCTTGCCGAAGAGATGTCCTTTCATCGAACGCTGGCCGGCGGCTCTGCGTTCGGCAACGCGACGCTGGCCGCGGAGGACGCCCGCGCTGTTTGGCTCCCCCGCTTCATTGAGACGCTCTGGCAGGACGTCATCTACACGATCCGCGCCCTCAGGCGGCAGCCCCTCTTCGCAGCGGTCGCCATTGGCATCGTCGCCATCGGCATCGGCGCCACCACGTGCGTGTTCGGCCTGCTCGACCCCCTCGTCGTGCGCCCGCTGCCTGTTCATCGTCCCGATCGCCTGGTCTGGTTCAGCAAGCCGTCCTTTTCGTATCCGATCTTTCGCGAAGTCCAGGCGCGCATGCCCGTGTTCGAGCGCATGTTCGGCTGGAATCTCGATCGCGCCTACGTGGACTGGTCGGGAAGATCCGGGGAACTCGTGCTCGCCGACGTGCTCGAAGCCACCGGCGAATTCTTCTCGACGCTGGGCGTATCCGCGATCAACGGCCGGACCTGGGTCCCCGGCGATCGTGATGCCGTCGTCGTCAGCTACGCCGCCTGGAAACGGTACCTCGGGGGCGAGCCGTCCGCGATCGGGCGGGTCATTCTCATCGGCGATCGAGCGTTCACGATCGTCGGAGTTGCGCCACCGGGATTCTTTGGCGTCGCACCAGGCCTTGCGCCCGAGGTGTTCGTGCCGATCGAAGGCCGCTACGCCGAGGGCAGTTCCGTGTTCACGGCCACGACCTCGTCGTGGCTGCATCTCATGGCCAGGCTGCGCGACGGTGTGAGTCCTGCAAAGGCGGAAGCGACGCTGCAGACGGTGTGGCCGCAGGTGCTCGAGGTCACCACCAATGCCGGCGCGCCTCCTGACCGCCGGGCGTTGTACCTGTCCCGTACGACGTCGCTCGAGGACGGGACGACCGGGTTCTCGCGGGTGCGGAACCAATTCGGCGATCCCCTGCGACTGCTCATGGCGCTGGTCACGCTGCTCCTGTTGATCGCTTGCGCCAGCGTGGCGAACCTGCTGCTTGCTCGAAGCATCGCCCGACGGAAGGAGATCGCGGTGCGCCTCGCAATCGGTGCCAGCCGGCTTCGCGTGTTTCGCCAGCTGCTCACCGAGTCGCTCGTCATCACCGTATCCGGGGCGGTCATCGGGCTCCTGCTCGCCTCGTGGGCTGGCGGAGTCCTGGTGGCGCTGCTGACGACCGCGCGCGAGCGTCTGGCGCTCGATACATCCCCTGGTTGGCGGACGGCGGCGTTCAGCCTGATGCTGGCCGTCAGCGTTTCGTTCGTCAGCGCACTCCTCCCGGCGCTCAGAGCGTCGCGAGACGATGTCACCGACGGTTTGAAAGATGCGCATGGCAGCGGCGGACTCCTCCGCCGATGGTCCAGCGGCCGCGCGCTGGTCATGCTGCAGGTTTCCCTCGCCATCGTCCTCTTGTCAGGAGCGGCGGTATTCGGGCGCAGCCTCGTGCGGATCCTGGCCGTGGACACCGGCATCGACAGCGAGCGAGTGCTCGTGGTGGCGGCGGACGCCGCGGCAGCCGGCTACAAGGATGACGCACAGCGCGCGTTCGACCTGCGGGTTTTGGAGTCACTTCGGGCGCTGTCTGGCGTCGAGTCGGCCGCGCTCTCGTGGATGCCCCCGATCAGCACCACGATGGGAAACTGGACGCAGAACATCGTGATCGACGGCGTGCCGCCGTCGACCGAGCCGACGTCCGTCTACTTCAACGGCGTCACGCCGGGCTACTTCGCGACCGTCGGGATGGACCTTCGTCGCGGGCGCGATCTTGCCGTCACCGATGGCGATGGCGCGCCACGGGTCGCGGTCATCAACGAGGCGCTGGCGCGACGATTCTTCCCCGGCCGGGATCCACTCGGTCATCGCATCACGATCGGCAAGGCGGCGTCGCGAAAGGACCTCGAAGTCGTCGGCGTCGTGCAGGATGCGAAGTACCGGAGCCTTCAGGAGCCGCAGCGGCCAATCGCTTACCTCGCGATCGCCCAAGTCGAGGATGTGACGTCCGGCCGCGACTTGTTCGCGTCCATCCGCGCCGTTAATCTGCCGGCAACCGCCGTCCTCGCGCGTGAGGCCGTGCGCTCGCTCGATCCGCGCGTCCCCGTGCGCATTGAAACCATCCACGATCGGATCCGGGAATCGACCGTGACCGAGCGCACGATTGCGCTGCTCGCGGGCGCTCTCGGTGTCACTGCGCTGATTCTCGCGTGCGCCGGGCTCTACGGGCTGCTCGCCTACGCCGTCTCGCGCCACACCCGCGAGATCGGCATCCGCATGGCGCTCGGGGCGACGTCGCGATCGCTGCTCTGGCTGGTCGAACGCGAAGCCCTCGTCCTGGGTGTGACGGGGAGCATTGTCGGCCTCTTCGGCGCTGTCGTCCTCGCGAGATACGTCGCGAGCGGGCTCCTGTTCGGCGTCGCCCCCGCGGATCCGCTGGCGCTCGGCGCCGCGGCGGCCGTCATGCTATTCGTCGCGCTCGCCGCGGGCTACCTCCCCGCCCGCCGCGCCGCCCGCGTCGACCCCCTCCTCGCCCTGAAGCGCGACGGCTGACCCGGGGTCAAACCAGGGTCAGACCAGGGTCAAACCAGGGTCAGACCGGGGTCAGACCCCGCGTCGTACGCATGGCCAGCGGCCATCCCAGCCCAGCCCTGTGTCAAAACCACCGCAAAACAGCGGCAATTGATGCATCCGAGGAATACTTTCGCATTCTGAAGAGGGGTCTGACCCCGGTCTGACCCCAGTCTGACCCTGGTTTGACCCTGGTCTGACCCCGGTTACGATAGCGGTCCCATGGGACGAGTACTGATTTTTTGCGTACTGCTTGCGGCCGGTGGCGCGCTCTTGACGGCGCAGGGGCCGCAGACGACCACCATCCGCGCCGGACGGCTGGTGGACGGACGAGGCGGCAGCCGCCAGAACGTCGTCGTCACGATCAAGGACGGCAAGATCGCGAGCATCGGCGCGGCGAGCGGGCCGGTCACCTACGACCTCTCCAAGTACACGCTGCTGCCGGGCTTCATCGACACGCACGTGCACATCCTCTGGCACTTCGGCAAGGACGGACGCTTCGTCAGTGGCGGCGAAACGCCGCAGGACCGCCTCGAGGCGGGCATCGTCAACGCCCGGGCGACGGTGGAGCACGGCTTCACGACGGTACAGAGCGTTGGCGAAGCGGCGGACCTCGACCTGCGCAAGGTGATCGATGCGAAGTGCCCCGCCACCGCGGACTGCGTCACCATGCCCGGACCACACCTCCTCACCTCGGTGCGACAGATCAACGAGCGGACGGGCGGCCGCGGCAACCCCGACGGACTCGCCACCCCCGAGCAACTGCGTAAAGCCGTGCAGGACGCAAAGGCCGCGGGCGCCGACCTGATCAAGCTCTTCGCCTCCGCCAGCATCCGCGACGGCGGCAGGCAGACCATGACGGACGACCAGTTGAAGGCCGCGTGCGGCGAGGCGAACGCGCTCGGACTGCGCACCCTCGTCCACGCGCACAGCCCGGAATCGATCAAGGCTTCGGTGCTCGCCGGCTGCACCCAGATTGAACACGGCAACTTCGCCACCGACGAAGTGCTCAAGCTGATGGCCGACAAGGGCGTGTTCTTCGACCCGAATGTCGGGCTCGTCCTGCAGAACTACATCGACAACAAGCAGAAGTTCCTCGGCATCGGCAACTACACCGAGGAGGGCTTCGCCGCGATGGAGAAAGCCGTACC
>AR_comb_assmDRAFT_10003083_pt1 | contig 10658 bp, 14 predicted proteins | sample ArasoioldDNA_FD_10543 | JGI IMG/M metagenome (IMG submission 10543) | reverse complement strand
TAACGGTGAGAACCGCTCGCGGCGATGATGTCGAGCAACGAATTTCCCATCAGCCAAATGCCGCCAAGAAGAGCAACAAAAAGAGCGCCAACCCCAAGTGAGGACCAATTTGCTAATCCCATTTGGGAGGCAAGATGATGAACTCCAAAGGCAAACATAGCCAGCGCCACGATACTAACGGCCAGCACCAGCGCACCAACGGCAAACGCTAAAATCGTGGCGATCCACGAGATGGCTTGGTTAAGCCGAGCTGACATTTCCTAGAACCTAACATCGCGACCATGACCCTATTGCCCAAACAAACCTTGAATGGACCCAGCCACATTTTCCTTTGGGGCTTTCGGCCTTACTGCCGGCGCGGCATTAGACTCTGCGTTCGGACCATCGGCAGGAGCGGCGTAGGGGATGGCTTTGCCAAGCACGACGGGTGCCACCTTGCGGTCGAGGCCGTAAATGTCGGCGAAAGTGCTCACCTTGCCCCGGTCATCGACCACCGCGGTGAAATAGGTCGTATGCACTGGGACCGGATGATCCAAATTCACCGCGCTGTCATAGCCCTTGTCGATGAGATCCTCGACCTTCTGTGCGTCCCAGCCCTTGTCTTCCTTGAGTAGAACTTCCGCAAGCCTGCTCGGCTTTTCCATGCGAATGCAATTATGGCCGATGGCGCGCACCGTCGGCTTGAACAGGTCAGGCCTGATGGTGTCGTGCATATAGACGACATGTTTGTTCGGATAGAGGAATTTAACTTTGCCCAAGACATTCCTCGGCCCCGGCGGCTGGGTGAAGGCAATGTTCGCCGTGTTCACGCTGTTCCAATTGATGCTGCCGGGATCGACCGTGCGGCCGTTGTATTTCACCTGTAATCCGTGCTGCCGCAGGATCGAGCTGCCGCCGAACCAGCCGCCGCTCCGCAAGTTGGGCAGCAGATCCTCTCTCACCACGGATGGGGGGGCCGTCCATTCCGGATTGAATACGATGGTCTGCATGTTAGCGGAGAAAATCGGCGTGGCATAACGTAACTCGCCGACGGCGATCTTGTCGGAGTGGATCCTCTTGCCGTTCTTGACCACGTACAGCATGAACTCCGGAACATTGTCCTGGACATAAACCGTTCCAAGGTTTGGCGGCATCCAGCGCCAGCGCTCCATATTGATGAGGATCCGCTGGATTTCCTGCTCATTGCGCGGTTTCTTCGCCGCTTCGTCGCCACCAACGCCGCGCGCCTTGAGCAGAGCCTCGCGCAAACGCTGAAACTGCTCGTGCTTCGGATGGAGCGATTGGAGATAGGCCCTTGGCGCAGGCGCTGCGGCAATCTCGGTCAACACAACCTTTGGGTCGCGCAGGGGAGGCGCTTGATCGATGATCGCGCTGAGTGTTGCGGGGTCAACGCGTCCACCACGGGCAAAGCGCGCATACTTCAGAATAGCAAGCTGGAGCTTGATCTCGACGCTCGCCTGTTCGTCGGCGCTATTGGGCAGATCACCCGGCGGAGGCAGCTCGAAGACGGAGGCCGTCAACCCCCAATCGGCCGCCTTGCTGATCTCGTTGATGGCCTCTTGCGCCCTGGCCGAGAACCCCATGCTGGTGATCCACACCGGAGGCCCACTGCGCTCGGCGTAAAAGGCTTCGAGCGCGGCGAGGTCCTTTGCATCGGTGCCTTTGCGCAAGGCAGCATCGGCAAGCTTGCTGCGAATGCTGGTGATGACTGGGTCGGCGACAGGAGCCGACGGGGCAGCGCTGCTTTGTGGTGCCGGAGTTGCCACGGCAGGCGCGGTCGCATCGGGCGATGGCGTTGGGTTGGAAGATGGGATCGGCGGCGGGTTGGTCATGTTAGTCGAAGTCGAGTCGGCTCGCTGCTCTGGAGTTGCGACGTCCTCGGCTGCCACGCCCACCGGAACAAGCTGCGCAAGCACCAGGACAAGACCACCAGCACCAATGACGGCGGTAAATGATCGTCCGTGCATGTGCGTTTTCCCCCGAACCCTAGGTTAGTTCGAGAAGGTCAGAAACGCCACTACAAATGCCCAGGGCCGGGAGAGCTGTGCTCTTTTAGTGCCTAAGCCGGATCTAAAGCTTTTCAAGGCACTATGAAATTTGGCTCACCAATTGCCTTTCAATGGATGCCAGTGAAAGTTGCGTCTCAACCTGAGCAATGAAAGTGATGCAGGGTGATTTCCGGCGGGCAATTGAAGCGCACCGGCACCACCGATGATCCGGCACCCCTCGAGGTATAGCCAATCAACTCGTGATAACTCCAAGACCCCGCACCCATACGCCTCGGCAGGTTCGAATCAAGCGTGAGCGGAATGCCGCCGGGAAGGCAAATCTGTCCGCCATGGGTGTGGCCGCTGATCAGAACGTCGAAGCCGGCATGGGCTGCATGCCGATAAATCTCTGGGGTATGCGAAATCAGAATCGAGAACTCATTATGCGGGATTCCAGCGGCGGCTTTCTCGATGTTATCGACCTGATAGAAGTGGGCATCATCGATGCCGGACACATGAATGCGCTGATGGCCGCGCTCGAGCATATCCTTCTCATTGAGCAGCATGCGAATGCCCATGGACTCTAAAGCTGGGACCATAGCGATGGTATCGTGGTTGCCAAGCACACCGTAAACCGGTCCCTTCAGGGCGTCCCGAAGATGAGCCATTGCCTTAAGGGTGGCGTCGATCGATCCAAAAGTTTTTCCCCTATAGTCGCCGGTTAAGACGCAAACATCGTAATGCAGTCGGTCGACGAGGCTCTCGATCTGCTGCATGACCTCCAAATTCATGTCCACATGCGGGTCGCTGATCTGCAGCATTGTATAACCTTGAAATGATGTGGGCAGCCTCGGCGACTTGATGATGTTATGCGTGACCCGAACCTGCTTGGCGTTCTTGAGCCCACGCCAATATAAGCCGGTCGCCATGAGGAAGGCGCGGATCAGGAGGTGCGACGCCGTGAGATTCTCAAAATGGAAAAAATTGAGGCCGTGGCCCAAAATTTGCGCCTCATGCTCGCTCTCGATGCCAAGCCGCTGCTGCGCATGCACCCGTCCGAGACGTCCTTCGAGCAGGCTGCGAATCTCGTCATTCCCCATGACGAGGGGAGCCAGACTCCCCTTTTGCTTTGGCAAGATGTTCATTTGTTAGATTCCCCCCTCGTCAAAGCATAGGACCGGCGGTCGAGGCGGCACAACAACTCACGCGATTCGCTCGAAGCCAAGATTAGCGAATCTCGCTGCATTTTCCTGCCGAATAAGGAACAAGTGAGGCTTGCCGGTTTCGGCCTATGCGTTTCTGCCAAGCTCTAGATTGCCGTTCGAATGGCTAGCACCGGGCAGGGGGCTTGCCGCAACACCTGCTCGGTGGTGCTTCCTCTCAGCGCATCAAGGAAGCCGTGGTGGCCCGCCGTTGGCATCGCGATCAGGTCCACCTGGCGTTCTTGGACGACGTGCAAGATCGTCTCGACCAGAGGGCCTTCCATCACCTCAACCTCGCCACGGACCGTCGTTCCCGCGCAGGCAGCAAGATTTGGCGGGTGGTCCCCGATGTGAAGGAAAGACAACGCGCGAGGGAAAACACCAAGCGGCGCCAGCAAGCTTGCCAAAATGGTCAACGAACGTAGCGGTGATGGCGAATGTGCCACCGGGATCAGTATCCGTTGAAGGCGCATTTGCCCGGTGGCGGTATCGACAAACCCTTGCGACCGAGGCCCGATGAACAGCGTGGGAACATGTGTACGACGGGCGACCTCCTCCGAGACCGAACCGCGCATCCATCGTTTCAATCCCTCTCGGCCATGCGTCGCCAGCACTATGAGATCCGGACGGTGGCCAAGCACGAACTCAAACAGCCCGTCAGTCGGATCATCGTGTTGGATTTCTACCTTGGTGATTTTGATGCCGAGCTTGGCTTCGATCTGCGCTGGCGGCTCATCGGGCTGCATCAGCCCCCACTTCGCCAGCATTTCGCGCACATGCGGAAAACACGTCCAGGTCTGTTCGCGTCCTCTGTCCCTGACATGGAGCAGGTAAAGGCGGCTCTTGGTGGCGAGTGCGATGCGCAAGGCATGGGCGAACGCCGCCAAGCTGGCCTCGGAAAAATCCGTCGCATGGGCGACGGTCTGGATCAAATTTCCCGTGCTCATTGTGGTGGAAGGCCGCCCTCCGTCAGCGCCGGCGCCGGCATTTTGATAGCGGGTTGCGAGGAGTTGACCTCGAGGTTAAGACGCGTGGCTGGTACAAAGACGAAGCAGCCGACCGTCTTCATCTCTAAGACTCGAAGCTGCGACATCGGTGTCAAGCCAAAGTTGGTCGTCGGTTTTGGCAGAGGGTGACGCGGCAGTGGCGGCATAGACGAAGGTGACCTCTTCCGACGGCGTGCCATCGATGGCAACCAGCAATGGCGTAGACTTTTCTTGGAGCATCTGGCTTAGCCACTCTTCGACTTGCGCGGCGATTGGGATCCAAGCATCGAGTTGTTTCACCGGAAGCCGGAGGCCCCCTGAAGGCGACGGAAGCACGAGAACGCGACCATCACGCCGTCGCAACACGAGGACGGCATTTGCCAAACTTGCCCGCTGCATCCGCAGCAGCACGCGCCAGAGTTTGATCACCCGTCGGCGAAGAAAGGGTGATCGAGAAAGCCAGCTTGGCCAGTTAGCAAACATGAGATCAACCTAGTTGCGGCCCTAAGGTCGGGCCATGATCTTGCGCCTATCGACATGCTTGCCCCGCTCTTTATTGTATGATCTTGGCGATTTCCAGCCGGTTGACTTCTCCTTGGATAACGCCGGAGCAAAAAAAATCGATACAAGGCGTCCTACAGGTCGCCGATAGGCTGCAAAGAAAGAGAGGGCCGTCGGCCTGAAGGGAAAGCCGACGGCCCAGGGCAGGGGAAGGTATTATCCTCGGCTCGCGGCGCGCAAGGGGACTAGACTTGAGCCTCGAGTCGAATCCTATTTTTCGGGTGGATGACGGCTAAGTTTGGCGCGACCCTGATGGTGTACGCGTTTACTAGTCATCCACTCAGACGGTCACTTGCCATGCAAGGGCGTCAGGTCGCGATGCAATCACATGGCGAGCCGAAATTGGTGGCAGATCTGCCACAGAGCCGGAAAAAAGCAAACAGGCTAGGGGAAGCGACTGGATACGCGGACAACTGTCCCTAGATCACTCTTCTCAGTCTAATGACTTCTGACAGGGTAATCGGGGCAAAGGTTCCGTCCGGCAGCTCGCGGATGCGCTCCTGGCGAACCAAATCGGTAAGCGTCGCGGACAAAGCCTTCCCCGCGCTTTGCAAGTCGGGCAAATATCCCTCCTCGATAGCTAAGGCGCAGAGATCGTCGGATGACATTGCCCCAATTTCATTCAACCTGCGCACGACAAAATCAGCAAGGGAAAGCTTGAGCGGTGCGACGGCCGGCGGCGGATTCCCCATGCGTCGATGCTCAGCTTCCATAACTTTGCCGATCACTGCGAGCTCGGACTTAAATTCGGCGACTCTCGCGTCGTGCTCGCTCTGAAGTTGCTCAATCACTTTTTCAAAATGGGTATAAGCCGAGCTGATTTGTCCCTCAATGAGTTTGGCACGTTCCTGCAAATCGCTTCGAATGTCGCGCATGGTCCCCTCCGGTCTTCCGCGTTGCAAAGTCTAGCGATGGCGTTGCCCAAGCGGAACAACACCCAACTGCGGCACCAAAGGGTAGCGGTTTTCGAGTTTAGAGTAGCGTGTTGGGCAAAGCCGCAGAAAATGCAGCAAGTTTTGCGAACGTGTCAGCGCCGCCACATGTCACAAGAAATCAGAGGGAACCACTTATCCACAGCGTCTCAGCAGCGACTGCAAGTCAGCCTCTGCTCAGACTGCCTCGACCACCTCGGGTCGGTGCGGCCAGTGCTTAAGATGCATCGGCTTACTCCGCACACCGCTGAAATAGGTACCGGTAAAGAAATTCGCGTTTTCTCGCAATTGGTCCGCGCCGACCGTCCCCAGCATCATCCACAAATTGCCGACGCCAATATTTAGAATAGTCGCCGAACTTGGCTTCGTGCCAAAGCTCTCGGCCACGCTCGCGTAGTTTGTCAACAGCCAAACCCGCGCTGCGATTGAGCGCATGCGGGCAGATATCGCATGGGCTCGATATGTTTGTCCGATTTGAACCGGCTCCTGCAGCAAATCGAGATTCATATCGTCGATGTCATAAAGTTTGTTCAAGGTCGAACGCACCTGTTCGCGGGTCGTCCTAACCTTGCGCATGTCAATCCCGTGGGCCTTCAGCATATCTTGCTGGAGAGCAAACACTGCACCGCAGAGCATGAGGAAAAGCGCGTGATCAGTAAACATCGTCCGCACGATTGAAATGGTGTCTTCCATCGTATCCAGCCAAAAACGATTGACGTCGGCGCTGCGTTCCGACATGGCGTCCCCCGCGGCACAAGCGAAATCATCACACTTTGCGCTTATTTTAATGGCGGAAGAGCCTGCGGTGCCGTGTAAACCTGACTTTGGTGAAAGTGGAAGCAACCGGTCAATGCAAATGAGACGGCGAAGATCGCCGCCACAACGATGATACGCATAACTGCCTCCTGATACTCTACTGACACGCTCGCCGCAGGGCGAAAGTCCTCCCAGTCCAACATGTTTTGGGTGACAATTGGTGGCGCGATTGCCACAGACGGTCCTTCAATTAACGGCTTGTGGTGGTGAGGAGGCCTAGCACGGACGGCGCATTCGTCAGTGGCGTGCCCACCATCTTGGGATCGATCACACTCCTTTTTAGGAGGCCAAAAAAAGGACGTTATCAGAAGGGTTCACCAGGCTAATGAATTGTCCTCCAAGTCCACAATAGGTTTTCAATTACTGTGGCAATTTCGTCACCAATTGCTTCCCAATGTATGGTTGCAATTGGGGGGAGGAGTGGGGACTCCGAATCCGCCGCCGAGCCGAAATGGGGGCCGGCTATGCAATCGAACCAAGTACAAGCGACCTCCGTCTTAAAAGGGTATTGGCGGGAGCTGAAAGGCGATCCACCCGTACAGCATCCGCAATCGATGGAGCTTGATAGCGACACCATTGAGCGAGCTGCGCAGGCCCTGTTCGAATTTGTTTTCTCGTCCTGTGGGCGTCTGGATGGGAAGCTCCAATGGACGACCTGCGATGAAAGCACTAAGGAGGGCTTCAGAGCCGAGGCGGCTGCCGTAATCGTGGCTGCGTGGCCGTTCCTGTTTCGCTGAACTTATCGATCGAATGCCGGAGGCGGAGCGCCATATCGGGCGACCGCAACATGTCTGCAGACTACATACAGCCACTGCAAGCCTTGAAAGCGAAGATGGTCCAAAAGCGGCGAGCCTTGGCCGAGGCGATCCATGCGTCCAGGCGAGGCAAAGGGAAGCGTCGCAGAAAGCTCGTCAAACTGCAGCAAGAAATCGACGTGATCGACGGCGCCATTGCTGATGAGCAATTGCTGGCGCCGACTTTGCGCAACCAGCTCAGCAAAGCTTAGCTGCCGCGGGCCACTGTGTTGCGATCAAGGCTAACGCCGATCGCCTGCCTGTCGCTTGGAGCTGACAAGTCAATTGCTTGCGGCAACAAGCGGCGGGTTCTGAGCGCTCGTGTAGACCTTTGAATTACCACGCTTCGGGTCGGCCAACCTGATCTCATCGGATGCCATTCCTTAGTGCCCGAGTGGGCGATGTGGAACGAAAAGCAAATGTTTACCGTTTCGGAATAGAGAAAGTGCCTGCAGATCGAGGATTGCAATTGGGGGATTGCGGACTGCTAGTTCCGCAAGCAACGAATTGGCAGGACGCTACCAGGGCTTTCATCGTTGTCACAACGAGACAAGAAGCTTTGAGGTGTTTTGGCGAAGCGATGGTTGGTGGTGGTGGACGCGCGCTCCGGGTTGCTCGCCTGAGGGTGAAGCCGTCGGGCCATTCTTGACCAGCACCCAAGCGTATCGAAACGCGACCAGCCAGCAAATGACACAACCTAATTTGCCCAAACTCCCCACTATGAAAGCCGACCGACATCGCCCCTAATGCATCAACGCAGGGGAAAACTGTGCAGGCTGCCCTACTAGCAACGCACTTGCGCTAAGATCAGCTCCTCACACCGGCAACCAGAGTGGGCGTATGTCGGGGAGGGGGGAGGCTAGAATGACCCACTCGAACCTAAGGGTTGAAGTGCAAGGTCCTTTCATTTTGGTCGCGCTGCGAGGGACCTCTCTCAGGGTGAAGTTCCGAAGACAAGAAGCGCCATGGCTGGCTACGGACGAGTACGGGCCAGACGATCCAGAAGCGATGATCACCTTCAACGAGTTCCGCGCGCTCGCCTGGGCTGCCGCCAATGAGACAGCCCGTCGGCTCGGATGGATCACGAGTTGTGACGACTTGCATGAGGCCGTGAAACTGGCGGCTAGAGCAACTTGAGACCCGATGCGCATTCTGGATTGTTGACCAAAATTTCTGCGCAAACCCCGGCGCCGCTTAATGGTGTCTAGTCAGGTTCACCGGGGCTGGATAGTGCACCGAATATTCGTTCAAATCAGAGCGAATTGATTCAGGTGTTGAAAACGGCAAACCCGCCATGCTGAAGATGGTCATCAGCCCTGAGCTGGCCCGGGTATGCCTCGTTACTACTTTCATTTCATTTGGCCCGACGATGCCGTTAGGGACACGAAAGGTGTGGAGCTGGAGGGCTTCACTGCGGCCTACAGACATGCGTGTGCGCTGGTACACCAAGTGCGTATCCGTTTCTCTGACGCGGATGAGGATTGGTGGATCGAAGTCAGTGACGGCGTAGGTGGAAAACCAACGCTCGTTCTCCCGGCAATGGTGCCAACGCCATCGCGCCGGCGAGTTTCTTAGTGGAAATCAATATGGCGCCACGAGCGTTTGCGCTAGCGTGACCCGTACGGTTCCACCCAAGAGCTCAAGCAGAACCCTGACCCTCCCCTTGTCATCCAACCACTCCAACTGCCCGACCAGATCAGCGAATGGGCCCGCTATCACTTTGAGGGCTTGACCCTCCCTCAATTGATAATGAAAATCGATATTGCCTTCGACGTCAGCGGAATCGACGAGGCTCTCCACCACGCCGTGCGGCACTGGCTGTGGCTCGCCGCCCTGCATCAGCAGACGCTCGACCCCCAACGTGCCGTTGATGCTGCGCCAGCGGTCTCGTGACCGATCAAGGATGACGAATATATATCGCGGGAATAACGGTGCCGAGATCGTCTCAACCTTGCGGGCATGCCGCCGGTTCTTCCAATAGCGAGGGATAAAGGCACGAAAATCTTGGTTGGCGAGCTGCTTCGCCGCTTGCAGCTCACGCTGGGGCAGGGTGCGGGCAACGTACCAACGTTCCTGCTGCGATAGCGGCAAGCAGGACGCAACCGCCGAATCCGAGGCAACACCGTTTTTCAAGGAAAGCCTCCCTCGCTGGGCCGTTTCGCTCGACGCCGCCAATCACTCAGCCGCAATCACTCTATGTCGTCAAAGACTAGAAATGAACTCTGGCCAAAAAAGGCCCAAAGAAATTCCAGCCCGCAACAAAAATCGCCGCCCAGACTTGGCCACGATTCTGCCATCAAATCGCGCCCAACCCGCAACTGGCCTGATGCCGTCGACATGTCCCAAGACCTACGCAGCAATACGGTTTCGCGCCCATCTGAGGCTTCTACCATCGGAGAAGATCTGACCATCACTGGCGACGTGACCTCTAAGGGTGAGCTCCGGATCGATGGGCGGGTGCAAGGCAATGTCCATTGCCTGTCGCTTATTCTCGGCGAAAGTTCCGAGATCACAGGCGACGTCAAGGCTGAAGATGTCCTAATCTGTGGACGTTTGATTGGCTCAGTGCGCGGCCGTCGGGTGATATTGCAGTCGACTGCTCACGTGGAAGGAGATTTGCTGCACAAAGACCTGGCAATGGAGCAGGGGGCATATTTCCAAGGCGAGTCACGTCGCTCGCAAGATCCGCTCGCTGCAGCCCAACCAGCGCAAAAACAAAAAGTGACTGCCGAGCCGCAACAGGAGCATAGCGAAAGCCGAAAGGAACCGCCATCAACGACGTTCATCCGAAGCTTGCATGAGGCGGATAGCATCTAAACAAGTTGTACTTGTGTGTCGGAGGAGGGGTTCATGTTTGCATCGAAAAATCGAGGAACAGTTATCGCCAAAGGCCTCAAGATAGTGGGCAGCGTCACTGCTGAGGGTCTGGTCGAAGTCAACGGCCAGATTGAGGGCGAGATGCATTGCACTTCGGTCATCGTCTCGCGTGGGGCGCACGTTTGCGGAACCATCTCCGCGGAACGCGTGATTGTAGACGGCACCGTCGAAGGGCCGATCCAAGGCGGAGAGGTTATCTTGAAGTCGCAGGCCCACGTCGTCGGCGACATTCACCACCAATCGCTGTCCATTGAGAGCGGCGCCTACTTTGATGGACGCTCACAGCAAGCGCGCGCAGCAAACGGACGCGACCTCGAGAAACTAGCTCGCAAACCAATCCGGGAAATTGCCCACAAAGAGCGTGAGGCGGCATCGACCGTGGGTTAGGCAACAGCCGGCGGGATTTGAAGGTTGGACATAACGTCCCTTGGCAGTGGGACTACTCGTCGCTTCCTCGGCGGTAAATATCATCGAACCTCACAATGTCATCTTCATCGAGATA
>AR_comb_assmDRAFT_11771512_pt1 | contig 10659 bp, 4 predicted proteins | sample ArasoioldDNA_FD_10543 | JGI IMG/M metagenome (IMG submission 10543) | reverse complement strand
ACTAATTTCATATTAATAAAACATTTTATAGAACCACGTGAATTCGTTCAAACCTCTCTGTTTCGCTTAATAATTGGAGATGAATCTGCCGTGAGATTTGCATTTATTGTGTATACATATGCATCTTAACTACAATCGTAATTAATTTGATCGTATGGGTTTTACAAGTGTTTGGTCGTATTAATTAATTTGAACGTATGGACGTAGGTTTCAAGCTTCTAATCAGGTCATCGAGTATGTTTTGGGGCCTATCTATAAAGAAGCTAATTTCAACAAAAACCAAAAAAAAGGGTTTTAAGTGTTTGAATGATTGTGTATTTAATCAATTAGTATTCTAACACATTTCCTTTGCTAGAACTTAGAAGTGAATGATGTCAGAAAATATTTGACGTAAGATTTTGCCAGAATTTGTGGTTTTCTTTTGGATAATTACACAAACTTTTAGAATATAAAACAGTAAATTTGGTAAATAGCATATTGTTCCTAATTAGAAATTTAACAAGTTGATTTGGTCATTTAGACGTCTAACATAAATAAACATGAACATTTCAAATGTTCGTTTTCCCCTAGGACTCAGATTCAACACTGATCATACAAATATGAGAGATCGCAGAAGAATGCGAGATATAGGGATTTTCCATGAGATCAACCACATTATATATGCCTTGGTCTGTCACATTTATAAGGGATTGGAATGGAGGAGACATTAACATGAGTTTTTCAATCTAATTGACAGGAGAAGAGTGAGAGAAATAGTGGGATTTTTCAAAATTGTTTTTGGAAGATTCTATATATGATGATTCTGACAAATTTAGGTCAATATAATATCTGACTGTTGCTCAGAAAAAAACTCAAATTTAGAGGATATTGAACATGTAGAGATCTCAAATCAGGGAAATTGGAGAACTCTGTTTCTTTTTGATGCTTGAAAATTTATAAAAGATGAATATGTAATTGTTATGTATAGTTTGGTGTACGTATCATATATTTAGCTCGGATTGTAGTAAATAGTAATAGAAAAAGAGTTCATAAACTACGTATGCTTATTCTACGAAGTAGTATACTATTTTGATACATATTTATCTTGGTGTGTTTTATGTATTAATTATCGTATAAATCATTTTATTTTCATATATCTGTTTTTATAAATGATGTAGAGATCCAACCGGTAGCTGACCAAAGATTGGAGATGAAACTCATGCATATGGATAAGAGGAGTCTAGCCAAATCCAAAGATATTGTGACTATAACCTGATAACTCTGAGTAATAGCTTACGTCAGTACTTGTATACATAATCTACTTAGGATGATTCTTCACAGTTTCTTTCTATATGCCGCTGGTACTCTTGATATTTTGTCTGTTAACTTAGTTTTCCAATTTTCATTTTAGTTAGAATTTACAAGAATGGTATTTGGTTATGTTTCAAGTAAAATGTTTCTAAGTGAATTTGTGTTAACTTTTGGTTTTCATATAATGTTACATTAGTTTTTAGCAAAAGAAGTATGCTTTTTTTTTTCAGTTTAATGTCAAATATAAATTTGGTTATTTTGGGGGGTTTTGGTTACTTTTGGATGTTTTTGGATAAAAAATAACCAACCCAAACCGTGTACAAGTTCTTTTGGATTTTCACACGGTTCTCAATATGAACAACAAAACCGACTTGAACCTGAATAGAATGAACCCAAAACCGAACCAAAAATTTACAACATCTGAACGGGACCTAAGCCTCATGATCTAAAGATCCAATTCAAATGGAATCAAACCAATCCGATCTGAGTACTCGAATGCCTATGACTTCTTTCTTTCTATCTCTCATTCACGCAAAAAAATATTCGAGAATAGAATATAAAAAATAAAAAATAAATTAAAAAGAGAGGCAGAAGGCTCTTGTGGATGAGAGGGAGAGAGTATTAACATTCACATCCCCATGACCCCATGTATTTGTATCAATGATTTTTCCCCTTCTAAGACTCAATGTATTTATATCCAAAAAACTCAATATTATTTTTATCAAAAAGGTACTATCATAATATTTTAGTAAAATATAACTAATCATGTGTGTTAGTGCAATATATTGAGAATTTATAAATTTTAGGTCAAGATGTTTTGCTACTTAGTCAAGTAACATATCGCTAGAAAATGTGCCAAAAGTTTAAATTAAATTATGAAATATTTTAATTGATCGAGTAGAAAAATATAATGCTCTAGCTTATAAAAAGTTTCAATTTATCAGAGGAAACATCATATTAATTTTTTATTCTTTGGCTTCAAATTTTTGTTATGTCGATGAAATTAATATTATGTTTTATGGGTAAATGTACATATAATATATATAGTGATGATGAGTGTTAAATACATTTCTCTTTGATACCCTTATGAAATTATAATCTTTTATTCATAAAGTCATTATAGCTCGTCATAATCACATAGACAAAAAGATTAAGGTTCTTTAATTTTTACCCCATATCCAGTTTGTTTAGCAACAAATTATTTATCTCTACGAATGGAGGAAATAAATACGTTCCCAAATAAGAAGAATGTGCTGAGACAAAAGGAAGAACAACTTATCTTGTTCACTAAATTGACTCCAATGAATTTTAACTTTTTTAGGAACAATAATTTAGTCAAAACTTCAAGTAATTATATTCATGTTGACTCAACATATTTTTCCTACTACAAACGCTAGAGCATATTTTCACTCTAGCATTTATAATGTTTCTTCAATAAGTTGGTCATCGCCTTTCGCACAATGCAAACCAAATATATTCGGTTTCCATATTTTTAAATTTATTAATACGAAAAAAACAAATTCCTAAGTACAATAATTTACCTTTTGATTTATGATATTGATCTCTACAAAAATTAACAATAAATGTCCATCGCGAGTAGTATGAAGAGAAAATCAGTAATTAGTTTTTATTATATAGGGGATGTGTGCTTGCATGTGTTTTAAAAAATCTTATTATATATCTTCTTTATTCAAGAATCTGACTATAAACTGAACCGGATACATCAGAATTAATAGCAATTCTACTACACTAGCACTATCTGGAAGAAGAGAAGTTGCTATGCAATTGTGTGATGCCTTGGGAACCAAGAAATGTGGGTTTGCCCTTGAGAAAACCAGAGTACCAGTGAGCAGAGAGTTTGGGAGATCTCTTGCGATGGGGATCACTGAAATTGACAGAGTACAATCCAAAACTACTCTTGTATCCGTTTAGTAATTCGTACAAATCCATAAATGACCATACGAAGTAGCCTCTCGTGTCTGATCCATTCCTACATGTAGTCATATCTTTGTTTCTTTCATACACATTCATGAGGAAAGAATATAAGATGCAATGAGAAACACTCTACTTACCTAACAGCTTTGAGCACCGCACCAATGTAAGCATCTAAGTACTCAATCCTTGGTGTGTCCTTTTGTTGCAGCTCCAAATCTTGGTTCATTGTTTTACCTATTCAGTTGCATTGGCAAGATAATTGAGTAGACAACAACAACAACAACAACAACAACAACAACAACAACAACAATGGAGAGATCGAGAGATATAGAGAAAGAGAGAGACCATTCTCAAGAATGTAGACTGGAGGATTGCCATAGCTCTGCTTTATATACTCTAGGATGCCTTCCATAGCCCATGGAGAAACAACAGACTTGTCCAAACAAAAACAAACGCCACAACTAGTAAAAATGGATTGGGAATACTTAAAGTTATAAAGAATATTAGGCACTTTTCATCTGAATTTGGTAGCCTTGAAATTCTTACCCTCATAGATAAAACTGTTTCTCCCAAGCAATGTAACACAAAAAAAAAGATGATTAGCAAAAGCAAAATATCAAGATAAAAAAGCTAAGAGTTTTTTTCAAAATATATATATATAGATTGAGTTGGTTCCTACTATTAATAGATTCACCCATGTCTGAGTTAAAATCTGGAATTCCTGAAAGTGAAGGGTTGATATCGATGTTTGTGACCAAAGCCGTGAGATAGTGAATGACTCCTATGAAGTCAGATGAGCCTTTCACTTGTTCTGATTCTTCCTTCGAGAAAACTGGCAGTCTTGATCCAATGGTTCTTTTCATCACATCAGGATAGTCTCCATATATAAGAGGCTCAAGCATCCTAAGTTTTCAAAGAGTACATTTGTTTCTTTTGTTTTTAGTTTAAAACCTTGGATATGTAGCCTAAATTTGTTAGTGTGCCTGACTTACCATCCGAGGTAGAAATCGTTGGCTCTTTTCGTTGCGATTTCATCATCCTTGGAGTTTGTAGAAGGAGTAAAATTCATTGCAAATAAACTAAATCCAACAGAACCTCCTTGTATATCCTGCACATTATAACATTTTTATCTATCTTGCTCCTTTGTCATCAAGTTCCACATTGACGAGAGGTTTATCTAAATATAGATGCATGTTTTAAGAAAATAGACCTTGTACTTTTGCTTATATAGTCTTGAAACAGAGGCGTGAGCAAGCAGCAAGTTATGGCCTACGATATATGTTTCAGTGGAAGAGTTCCCTAACGTGCAGTTTCTGCCCGGAAAGGAGCAACGACCAGGCGGTGAATTCCCATCGTTGTAACCTCCAATAGTAAATATATTAGCCTCGTTGATCGTGGTCCAGAATTTGACGTGGTTCCCAAACTCTCTAAAGCAAACATCTGCATAAGCGGTAAAGTCTTTGCTGCGATGATAAATAACAAGAAGCTTTAGTTTATTTTTCTGATTATTTTTGTAGAAATGTATTAAAGAAGAAGCAAAGTAAATGCCACTCTACATGATTTTGCGGTTGGTCCAGCCTCCATAGTCATCCTCGAGATATTGAGGAAAATCGTAGTGATGTAGTGTAACATGTGGCTCAATTCCTTCAATAAAATAACATATAGTCCAGTTAATAGAAAGTAAAAGGAAAGTCTAATATAATTAAAGACGGGACTTACCATGTTTGACAAGTTCTTGAATGAAATTCTTGTAGAACTGTAGACCTTTCGGGTTAATGGAACCTCTTCCATCTAATGAGACAAGAGGTCAAAATTTTGATTCTTTGAAGTAAAGTTGGAAAAAGCGGTCATTGGTAAAGAAGACTTACTAGAGATGAGTCTAGACCAAGAGATGGAGAATCTGAATGTATGTAAGCCAGTTTCGGCCATGAGCTGCACATCTTCCTGCATAGTTAGGTAAAAACCTTTGATAACAAGGCCATAGCCAATTTTTCTTGGTGAATATATATATAACATGTATAGACAGAGAAAGAACCTTATACTTGTGATATCCATCACAAGCTATGTCTCCATTATCCATTTTACCTGCCAAGTACAAACATTTACTCTCTCCGTTTCACTTTAAGTGATGTGTCATGAATTTTTTTTTTTTTTACTTTGTATTTTAAGTGATGTTTCCAAGTCTTCATACAAAACTTTAATGTATTTAATTTTTTTGATTATTTATATTCTGCAGTAAGCCATTTTTTTCTTGGTAGAATGAGGGAGACTAGTCTCCCATATTATTAAAAACAAAATAAAAGAAATTACACACGAACATTACGTGGGCGTGTAGCACCGTACAATTAGCATCCTCAAAAATAATCGAAGTAGCAAAATCAGGTCTAAGGGGAAATCTATGAAAACCCAAAAGTAACGAAAATGCATAGTTAGCTAGTTTATCGGCAAGACGATTAACCTCTGTATACACATGAGAAATTCGGACAGTCCAGTCCTTTGAAATGAAGTCATAGCATAAACGTAAGCCATTTCTAATGATTTCTTACTATAGTAAACAAATATGCGAAAAGACTTACGACAGTGAAGGAAAGTATCCCAGACGCTAGGTTTCCTCCCATCTTCATCAACAGCTCCTTCCCACTTTGAGAAACCAAAATTTATACATCATTCAAGAAAAGGGAAATGGAGAACAAAGATAGGATTGCTTACCTGATAAGCAGATATCCCGGCTCCGAAAACGAAGCCTTCCGGGAAATCGCTCCTGCTGTAAAGATCGCTACTGCATTTTCCAAATCCATGGAAAGCTAGAAGAAGCAACACAATCATGGTAATGAGAGTCAAAACATCTTCCATTTTTTTGTGTCAATTTTGGCTCGTGTTGGGAAGTAAGTAGACTTGTCGTGGAGAGTATAAATAAAACACGTTTCAAAGAGGCATATTGACTGGTTGTTATAGCCACTTCGAACATGTTCCATACTTTCCATGTCTCTGTTCACCGGAGAGACATATTTCTGTTCACCGGAGAGACATATTTGTATTAAAGGATGGTCCAGTGCAATTAACACCACTTATCTTTCCCTACCGACACCTCCCATTAGTTGCTGTCAAACTTTATTGGCCACAATATGTTTAATAGTCGTTTTTTAATTGAAACACAGTTCTAGTGTTACCTATTTCCCTCTCTTCCAAATTATAAGATGTTTTAGCTAAAAATATATATATGAATTTTCAAAACAAAACATTAAATAACTAATTAGTCAAAACATAATTTAACCAAACGTCACAAAATTACAGAGATGATCAAGCTAAAAATTGAGGATTTTGTGGATTTAATCAACTTGAAGATAGGATGATGATCAAGCTAAGAAGTTTTTACCTCCTTGAATCAAAGAATATTCATAAATTTTGCATTGTTGATAGATCCAGTGTAGATATAAGATAGAAAAGCAATATATATATATTTTTGCAACACTTTTATTAAATAAATTTTCAAGTTGGAACTTATTTACAAGGAATGTCATTGCCATTAATTATTATCAATTAATTAATATTTCTAATTACTAGCATTTTTTATCTAATATATCTGCATCAATTCTAATTACTTAAAAAATAAGAAATCCTTGGACATTATTAATATTATACTTTATTAAAAGGTAAATGTTGTAGTTATTTAAAATTTATTAAACGTTTAGAATATTTAACGGAAAAGCGTTTAAAATAATTATAATATGTGAAATTTATAAAAATTAAATAACCATTTGAGAGAAAACTTTTAAATTGATTTGAATTATAAATCTTTTAGTAAAAGTATTATTTAAAGAAAAAAATAATAATGTTTAATTTCACCGAACGAAATTAGATGGTAGGTCGGGCTTAGAATATTATAATATATGAACTTTCAAACAATTATATAAACATTTATAATAAAACTTCTAATTTGATTTGAACTATACATCTTTTAAATTCAAATATTATTAAAACAAATAACAAAACACCGTTTAATTTCACTGAACGGAGTTAGATGGTAAGACGGGTTTGGGTTGATAGTAATACGAGACGGTATACCACGGGTGAAATCCATTAGATCACTGAACGAGATTAGATGGTACGACGAGTTTGTGTCGATAGTAATACGAGACGGTATATACGACGGGTGAGATCGTAGATATAACAATCAAAATACAATTATATTATCTTAAACACTAAACAAAACAAAAAATATATTAACAAAACAAATATAATTAAAATTTAAATTATTTAGTTATAATTTATATTTTAACTTAATGAACTATATGTTATTGTTCCTATATTTTTAAACAGTAAAATCAAACATAGTAATTCCACAATAAATAATATATAAATATAAAATTTATACATTTAGAAATAAAAAACATTAAATCAAATATATTTTTAGTCTACTAAATAAATTAAAATTTTAATTTTTTTAAAAAATATAGTCCCGCAGTGTACCGCGGGTTGAAATCTATTTACATAATCAATTTTTATCCGTAAAATCTATAAATTGCCAAATTGGCTTACAAGCTTTCTTGGGTGTTTCTTTTATTGAGTAATATATTAATATTAACGATCTCAATAAATGATTTTCGCAGTTGTGTATGGTTGTGTTTTATCGCAACTTTTTAGTTTAGTAAAAACAAAATTCAATCATAACAATCTCAATAAATGATTTTTGAAGATGTGTACAATAGTGTTTTATGGCAACTTTTTGTTAAAATACATATATTTTTAATTCACAAGTTGTATTTTTAGAAAGTTGCAATCCGAATCTACGTTTTGCAACTTTTATAATAACTCTACATAAACGGTTGCAACTATTTAATTGAATTACTGCAATATTTACTTTATTTGAAAAATTATTGCAAATTTAAGTTTATTTATGACCGTTAAAACATTTTACTATCTACAGTTGCTCCTTTCGATGTAATGTTTTACAAAATTATTAATTTATTTTTTAATTACTAAAATACAGAAGAATGAAATAGTAACCATTAAATTAAACCGTTGCAACATTTAGTTTATTTGACGAATCATTATAATTTTTGGTTTTAATTTATGAACCATTGCAACTTTTGATATATTTAATATATACGATGACATCTCTCGGTATAACTTTTATAAAAATTTTATTGTAATAATCAAAATATCTATATATAAATGAGTAGTTGCAACTATTTTATTTAGCCATTGCAATATTTAGTTTATTTGATGAACCATTGCAACTTTGGCTTATTTAATGACCAACTGTCATGTGTTCTATATAATAGTAATCTGAACAAATGCCTTCTACGGTTGCATCTTTTTCTCGTAATTTATCATATTTTTATTATTATTTTCATTACTAAAATAAATTAAAATTAACTATTCCAAGTGTTTAGTTGAATCATTGCAACTTTTGATTTATTTTATGGATCATTGTAATATTTACTTATCTAGAGTAACATCAATGTAATTTAACATTGTAATTACATTTATTAGTATTGTAATTGTTGTAACGACAATTGGTTTATTTGATGAATCATCAAAACTTTTAGTTTTGTTTTATGTACTATCGTAACCTTTAGTTCATTTTGACAAACCATTACAATAGTTGGTATATTCGATTTGTTTTAGTTTATTTGAAGATTACATCTCTTGCTATAAATCTTTCTAAATTATTATTTTAAAAACAAATCCCTTACTTAAATATATACTGAAATGAGTTGTTTCAAACTTAATTGAACCATTACAATATTTAGTTGAATTGACTAATTATTGCAACTCTTTAATTTTATTTGACAAACCGTTATAACATTTGGATATTGGATATCTATGGTCAATTCTTGTGACATTCGACTAATATGAATAAATGTTACAGTTGTTAGTATATATTTGATGAAATATCTCAAAGTATATTTGATGAACTCTTCCAACATTTACCTTGTGTAAAAGATTTTTATAGGCAATAATTAAAAATAAATAAAAACAGAGAAACATTTTTGGAGAAAACACAAAGCATCAAACTACTAAAAAGGCAAATACTCTTATTTTTATGATACAAATATAAAAATTATTTTTAAATAACATATCTTTTTATCATAACTTTTTTTTATTTTGGTATTTTTGCACTATGGATCATATTTATTTTATAAGTCCTTGTCATACATGTTTCCATTAACAATGTTTCTATTTCTTAATCATGCTTTTTAAATCTATTTATTTCTTAAAATTTTAAAATATAAACAATTTCATATAAACATTTTTAGCCTTCAATGAATCCAAAATTTAACAACAACAAATTTAAATTATTTGAAAATTGTTTCTAAACATACATTATTTTTATAAGTGAATAATTTCCTATTATTTAAAAAAGATTTTAAAAATTATTTGAAGTTGAAAAAATAATTAGTTTCCTAGAAAATAATTTGGAGTATGTTGTCATGTCAAAGTCTATCTTTTGGGTCTTTTGAGTTTGTTGTCATGTCAAAGTCAATATTTTGGGTCTTTTTGGTTGCGTCTTGAGTCTTGTACAAGTTTTAGATACTTTTGCCGAGATTGGATGGTTTCAGGCTTCTTCGGGTCAAGAAACAACAAGAAAAGCTGAAACAAAGAGCGAAACTGGATAGACTGATCGATCCTCCATTTGGACATATCGGTTTCCTTGGAAGATCTTTTGTTTCCCACCAGAAGTTCCAAAGCTATACCCATGCACCAATAATAAAATCACATGTGAGTTTATATGAATAATAACTAGTTTTTTTTTTGTATGTTTTGAGAAAATGTTTAACTAGTTGGTCTCTAGAATTTGACAATGTATATACCTCAAGAAAAATCCAGTAATAGGTTTCCCGGAAATGACATTTGAAGGCTCTCCTCCATTCGCTATACGCTCAATATAAAGGCTTGACATCATTGTAGCTTACCACTGGTACATTCTTCTTGAACACTTTTTATCGGAACTTTCACAGACGAAATGGTGGAGATATTATGGTTTGGCGTCAAGTGTGAGTATCTCCTTCAATACATCGTCTTGTATTTGTTTTGCATGAAACGTTAACTCCTATAGATCATTGAGACTCGTATTTAATTTTTTTATCTCTAGTTCACCTCAAAGTTTGATCGTAATTTATATACAAAAAAAGAAAAAGAGAAAATTCCCAAACGTGTTTGAACTCTTTCTCATACAATCATAATAAAGTCGCACCTAACAATAATGTACCATGTAACAGGAGAAGGATCAATAACTCCAATCTTCCCAACCAATTTATTGGTTTAAAGTTTGAACGGAATGATAGCGGTTGCGATTTTTAACATTACACCCTCTGTTATATAATACTAGATAAGGCCCGTCTATTTAGGCGGGTGTAAGATACAAAAATAAATTTTTATAGATAGTATTTGAATTTTGTATGGTAATCAATATATTTTTCTTCATAT
>AR_comb_assmDRAFT_10291076_pt1 | contig 10660 bp, 11 predicted proteins | sample ArasoioldDNA_FD_10543 | JGI IMG/M metagenome (IMG submission 10543) | reverse complement strand
TTGCCGGAGCCTTAAGGCTCCGGCAAGAGCATCTAAATCCAATTGGGCTTTAGCCCAATAAATTAAATGTTAATCAAAGCTGCTTGATCTCTGCAATTAGGTCCTGCAAAACTTTTTTTGCATCACCGAAGAGCATGGAGGTTTTTTTAGCAAAGAAAAGTTCATTCTCAATTCCCGCATAGCCTGGTTTCATACTGCGCTTGTTGACAATAATTGTCTTTGCCAATTCCACGTCAAGGATCGGCATTCCGTAAATGGGTGAAGAAGGATCGGTTTTAGCAGCAGGGTTCACGACATCATTGGCACCAAGGATCAATACAACATCTGTAGACGGAAATTCCTCATTGGCCTGTTCCATTTCTTCCAATTGATCGTAACTAACATCGGCTTCTGCAAGTAGTACATTCATGTGCCCCGGCATGCGACCAGCAACGGGATGGATCGCATATTTTACATCGACGCCCCGATCAGTTAATATTTTTTCAAGATCATGACATGCATGCTGGGCTTGCGCAACTGCCAAACCATAACCAGGAACGATCATCACTTTTTCGGCGTAGGCCATCACTACGGCTGCGTCACTTAACGTGATCTCTTTATAAGCACCTTGTTGTTTTTTGGCGGCGGCTGCACCTCCTCCTCCAAATGAACCAATCAATACATTACCAAGTGAGCGATTCATAGCCTTGCACATCAAGATAGTGAGTAGTGTGCCTGCAGCGCCAACAAGAATGCCACCGGTAAGCATCACTTTGTTATTGTACAAAAATCCTCCGCAAGCTGCGGCTACTCCCGTGAATGAATTAAGGATAGAAATGACAACGGGCATATCAGCGCCACCGATTGGCATCACGAAAAGAACTCCATAAAGAAGTGCAAGAGAAAATATCAAATAAAAGACCAGTGAAAAACTTTTCAAGTTGAAATGATATTGAAACGTTTCATATGGGTTTTGATAAGTCAACGGACTATTGGAAAACCAGTTCATCAAATATATTGTCAATCCCACGATGGTTGCCAGAATAAGGAGATTGACAATATGTTGACCTTTGAAAGCGAAGTCTTTTATTTTTCCGTTGAGTTTTCCCCAAGCAATCATACTGCCTGCAAAGGATACTGAGCCGATGACGAGTCCCAAAAGAATAATCAATAATTTCAATATCTCCTGGGTGTTCAAGACTTGAATGCCTGATTGAATGTCTCCACCCATAGTCATCGACCAATCACTCCTTTGAATGCCTGAAGCAGTGAGATGATTGAATTCCACAATTGAGATCAACGCCGCACAAGCGCCGCCCATTCCATTGAACATGCTCACCATCTCTGGCATTGCGGTCATCTTTACTTTCCTGGCTGCGAGTGTTCCAATCGTGCCACCGATTAAAATCCCCCCGAAGATCCAACCATAATTATGCAGCCTGTTCCCTTCATCATCGCGGTATAAGAAAATCGTCCCAAGAATTGCTAACGACATTCCAAAAGCCGCAACTGAATTTCCTCGCCTCGCCCGTGCAGGATTTGACAGCATCTTCAATCCAAGAATAAAAGTAACTGAGCCGACCAAATAGCAAATGGTGAGTATGTCAAATTCCATTATCAAAATTTTATTTCATGCAAAGGCGCAAAGAATAACAAATTATGTTTCCCATTCATCGTTTAAATGAGATAAATCATGCCTGCCTGCGGGTAGGCAGGGTTTCTATTTCTTCTTTTTGAACATTTCAAGCATCCTGTCAGTCACAACAAAACCACCGACAACATTTAATGTCCCCAATATCACCGCAAGAAATCCGAGTATCAATGCCAGGTAATTATCTGCCTCCGCTTTGCCCATAACAATGATAGCGCCGATAATAACAACTCCGTGAATAGCATTAGCTCCGCTCATTAAAGGCGTATGTAACACACTCGGTACACGACCGATGACTTCGATACCGACAAAAATCATCAGGATAACAATGTAGATCATCTGTTGGTTAACGGTGATCCAGTTTAAAAATGAGTTCATAAGAAATATTCAATGTTCGATTATCAATTGTAGAATTTACGTAGTGCTCATCAAGGACTTCACTTTATCATGAACCACTTCGCCATTGTGTGTAATACAACAGCCCTTCACAAGCTCGTCTTCCCAATTCAGGTTCAGGTTTGCATCTTTATCAATGATCAGCTGTAAAAAATTCAGAACATTCTTGCCATATAATTTACTCGCATCCGAAGGCATGCCTGCTGCCAGGTTTGAGTTGCCTACAATGGTCACGCCCTTGTAGACAATCGTCTCTTTGTTCCGGCTCAACTCGCAATTGCCGCCTGTGGATGCAGCCAGGTCTATGATCACGGAGCCTCTTCTCATTGTTTCGACCATTTCCGTTGTAATTAGCAGAGGAGCCGGCTTTCCGGGTATCTGTGCAGTTGTGATTACGATATCAGACTTCATGATGCTCTCAGCTATCTTTTGTTTTTGCCTTTTCATAAATTCTTCGCTTTGTACTACCGCATAACCTCCCGACTCAGAAACGTCGGCCGCTCCTTCCACTTCAATGAACTTTGCACCAAGGCTTATCACTTCCTCTTTGACTGCAGGCCTTGTATCGAACACTTCTACAACAGCTCCTAACCTCCTCGCTGTGGCTACTGCTTGCAAACCTGCAACACCAGCGCCAAGCACCAATGCCTTTGCAGGAGCGATTGTCCCCGCCGCTGTCATAAACATCGGGAAATACCTGGAATATAAATCGGCTGCAACAAGCACTGACTTATAACCGGCAATATTCGCTTGTGAACTCAACACATCCATGGTCTGCGCCCTTGTTGTACGAGGCAACATATCAAGACTAAAGACACTGACTCCGGTTGAAGCCCATTCACGCATGCGCGGTATGTGATACAAAGGCAGGTAAAGCCCAACAGCAACTTTAGATCTCATCAATGATACATCATCCAGAGAAGGTTTGTGGATCGTAAGTATGATTTGGGAGAAGCTGATTATCTCGTTACGTGGCAAAAGCTTTGCGCCAGCCTTTTCATACTCTTCGTCCAATGCAAATGACTTATCACCGGCGCCCGGCTCAACAATCACCTGTAAATTTTTCTTTACCAGCACCCCTACTGCGTCTGGAAGCAGCGACACTCTTGTTTCATGAGGAGGTTCTTTTAGCAGGCCTATCGTCATATTCCTTTCTTAAGAAACTTCAAGATAGATAAAATTCTGAGTTACGATCAATGATGAATTTCAAAATTCATTTATTATTTTTTGATTTACTAAATAGCCAGGGAAGCAGATCCTTTTCATGAAAGGCATTTACCCAGCTCTCATGCCTCACTCCCGTGTATTCAGTATATCGGACATCAGCGCCAAGCTTTTTCAATTTTTGATAGAATTGACGCGAGAAATGCACAGGCACAACGTCATCGTCTGCACCATGAAAGATCCATAAGGCAGTTTGCTTTGCGAATTTATCAGCCGTGGAAACCTTCCCAGCTCCGCAAATCGGAAAAGCAGCAGCGAAGATCGCGGGGTATCTTGCCACCATGTCAAAGACTCCCATCCCACCCTGCGACAAGCCGCCGAGATATATTCTGCTTATGTCTATAAATGGTAAAGACATTAAAGTATCAACAAGTTGCTTCAATAAAGAAGTGACGGCAGTTGGTTCCTTTCGAAAAGGGAAGATAGCCCGTTTCAGAACACCGACTGAGTCAAATTCTGCGTCAAAATAAGCCCACACATCGTTGGAAGGACATTGAGGAAAGATTATTACAGCCGGGAAATTGCGACGATTGGAATCTGCTAAAAAATATTGACCGCCGATGTCCAGTTGCGCCTCGTCATCATCTCCTTTTTCATAGGCGCCATGCAGGAAAATCAACAGCGGATATTTTTGGGTTGTATCGAAAGCAAGTGGATAAAGAATACGGTAAGGAAGTCGTTCATCGTTTCTTGCGAATGTCTCTTTCTTATATTCACTAAAGTCCTGCGCATACAAAGAACAAACCGAAACAGAAAAGACAAAGACAAAAATAAACTTCATATATCTATGTCAGAACCTGATATTAAAATGCTGCTTCTCTTTGAATTCCTGCCTGAAAAAAATGATTCCGATAAAAAAAAGATCAATAGAACATTGGACTACAGGATGAGCTATAATGTGTTCCCAGGCCCGCTCCATTCCTTTACTCCAGTGAATGTCATCAAAAATAAAAATGGAATTTGAATTTGATTTTTCCAGGAGCCAATGAAAATAATTTTCTGTCGGCTCGCGACGATGGTTGCCATCGATGAATGCAAGGTCAACTGAAGTGAGATGATAAAGCACCGATGGTAAGGTGTAGTCAAAATTTCCTTCTATTAATCTTGCATTCTTAACTTCTAATGTTTCAAAGTTCTTCGTTGCGATGGCGGCTATTTCCCGCGCGCCCTCAAGTGTGAAAACATTTCCACCAGGTCTTGCCAATGCAAGATAGCTTGTTGTTATTCCCAACGATGTACCTAATTCTACTACAGAATGAGGGTGATAATATTTGACAATGCGATACAAAAGCTGCGCATATTTTTTTGATTTGACCGCATGTCGAACAATAGATGAAACCGATCGTTCCCTTGATCCCGATGATGAAGAACCTGCGCCATGATCCTCGATGGTAAGAATTGTTTGATCGTTCAACAATTTTTTCCTCAACTTCTCTACTGTATTATAATCTTCGTACTCAGTCCTGTCATTTAAAACGTTTGTAATAAAATCAAATACAAAAGGAGAATGGATGCCGTGACCCTTTCCGTTGGCAGCCGTCACCTGGTAATTTAGATATTTTAATGCTAATTGAAATGAAGAGTACATGGTCAAATGGCAGAATTACTTTCGTTCCCAAACCTGGAAGGAAAGAGCAAAATGGTTTTTTTCGTCCGCGTCACAATCGCGATTGCTGATCAGTTTCCATTGACCTTGGTCCATTTCGGGGAAAAATGCATCTCCGTCAAAATTTCCGTGCACGAGAGTTAAATAGATCCTGTCAGCTGACGGCAAAGCTGAACGAAAAATTTCAGCACCGCCAATAATAAAAATTTCTTTGGCATCGGTTTGAGCGGCAAGAGTAATAGCCTGGTCAATGGTCTGGACAGCCTGTACATGTTCAGCCTTCCAGTCTTTATTTCTAGTAACGACTATATTCGTTCTTCCTTTCAATGCTTTACCAAGCGAGTCGAAGCTTTTTCGTCCCATGATCACCGGCATCCCCCATGTAACATTTTTAAAATACCTCATATCGGTAGGCAGACACCAGGGAAGCTTGTTGTCTTTCCCGATAACATTATTTTCTGAGGCCGCCACGATGAAACTTATAACCACCATTTAGATTTTAGACCTGCCTACCGGCAGGCAGGTTGAAGACTCTGGATTTATCAACAAATCTAAAATCACAAATCCAAAATCCGAAATTCGGTTAAACTGCAACAGGAGCCTTGATCGCCGGGTGGGACTGATAATTTTCCAGCGTGAAGTCTTCAAATGTAAACTCAAAAATATTTTTAACGGATGGATTTATCTTCATTGTTGGAAGCGGAAGTGGTTTCCTGCTTAACTGGAGATTGACCTGCTCAATATGATTATTGTATATATGCACGTCACCAAATGTATGAATGAATTCTCCAGGTTGCAGGTCGCAGACCTGTGCGATCATCAGTGTCAGCAGAGCATAGGAAGCTATATTGAACGGAACTCCCAAAAAAACATCGGCGCTTCTCTGGTAGAGTTGACAACTAAGCTTGCCCTCGGCAACATAAAATTGAAAAAGTGTATGACAAGGCATCAAAGCCATTGCTGGAAGATCGGCAACATTCCATGCGCTAACAATCAACCGCCGGCTATCGGGGTTTGTTTTAATTTGCTTTACAAGATCGCTGATCTGATCAGTGACCGTTCCATCGGCTCCTGCCCAACTCCGCCACTGCTGTCCATACACCGGCCCTAATTCTCCGTTTTCATCAGCCCACTCGTTCCATATGGTTACACCATGCTCTTTCAGGTAAGCAATATTTGTTTCTCCTTTTAAGAACCAAAGCAATTCGTAGATAATACTCTTAAGATGAAGTTTTTTTGTGGTAACTAACGGAAAACCCCTCTGCAGGTCAAAGCGCATCTGGTAACCAAAACAACTTTTTGTACCTGTCCCCGTGCGGTCAGCCTTTTCTACACCACTGTCAAGTATATGTTGAAGAAGATCGAGATATTGTTGCATGATCGCAAGATAGGAAAAAGGTGAGTGGTGAATGATGAACGGTGAGTGGATGTGGGCAAACTGTGATGAAAATTATCTTTTATGTATATAGGCATCTATACGCTGCTTCACATTTTCCCTTATGTCCATCCAAAAAAGGTTGTAGTCCGCAATATGAAAATTACCAAGCCTTGCTGCCAGTTCGGATTTTTTCTCAATGTCTTCGGGTATTTCAACCCACAAAATATTTATACCCGGCGCTATTTCAACTCTTATCTTTTTTGAAATGAGTTTATCAAAACCTTTTCCCATGGCTCCTTTATGCATTTCCTTGGGTGTCCACTCATTATTCGTTGTCCAGCTTACAGGATTTACACAGAGTGAATTTCCATTCTCTCTTTTTATCAAAAAGTCTTCCGTTCCTTTCTTATAAGTTCTCCAGCCAAGCACACAGCCGGTTTGAGACGGTGAGTTTCCAAACTTCAAAGTTTTGAAATCTTCCTTTTTGATCTGCCATCCGACAACATAGGCGCAAACCAATTGTTTTTGCAGAGGCTTGCCATCAAAGAACTCCTGCAGCAAACGGACGGCATGCATAGAACCCTGGCTATGTGCAGCGATTATAATTGGCCGGCCCTGGTTCCAATGGTCCAGATAATATTGAAATGCTGTTTTCAGATCTTCATAGGCGACGTCAAAAGCCTTATTTGATTGATCACTGTTCATCTGGAAATAGGCCTTTAGATGAGCCTGCCGGTACCTCGGAGCAAACACACGACAGCTTCCATTAAACACCGATGCCTGGTACAAAATTGTCCGGCTGTCGGTGTAGTGATTCAAAATTGAATCGTTCACATCCGCATTCATGTTGGCGTTCTGAAAATTGTTAGTATACGTGGTTGGATGCAGAAAAAAAACATCAACGCTTGTATCGCGTATTTCATTTTTTAAAAAAGAAGGGATGCTGTCACTATAATCCCGCTTGGCGGGATGCGCCGCCCAGTAATATAAATTGCTGTAGTCAGGCGGCGCGGGAACGAAATCTCCGGAGCTACTCTTGTGCTGTTGCTCCTTTTTTACCCTGAATTGTTCATGCAGAGTCTGGGTGAAGGCAATGTGAGTAATGAAAACCGGGCCAGCGAAGAGAAAACAAACATTTTTCATTGAATTCGGGTTAAGGAATTGAGACCTTGTTTCCTTTTTAAAGTTTACTCCGCAAACCTACAAACCTCTTCGTTTCATTTCTTTTTTTATCAACGCCAGTTCTCTCCCTGTTTGGCCTTTTACTGAAGTATTTTCCTGGGCACGCCGCATCAGGTAAGGAATGACATCTTTGATAGGACCAAAGGGAAGATACTTGCTAACATGACAACCCGCAATCGCAAGGTTGAAAGTAATGTTATCACTCATACCGTATAGTTGTGAAAAGTGAACATTTGAATGATTCAACGGTAATTTTTTTTGTTGGAGTAATTGGGTGGTAAGAAGATTACTGTATTCGTTGTGAGAGGCTACTACTACCGCAACCCGGTCTATGTGATCAATACAAAATTGAATGGCTTCATTAAAATCCCTGTCAGTCGTTTCTTTATCAGGTTGGATGGGTGATGGATAGTTCATTTGTTCGGCCCTTCTTCTTTCTTTCTCCATATAAGCGCCACGAACGATCTTAGCTCCTAAAATAAAATCTCTTTGAAGAGCCGCTTCATAGGAATCCTTCAAAAACTCCAGGCGATCGTGGCGATATAGTTGAAGGGTGTTGTACACCACTACTTTGTTTTTATTAAACTGCTCCATCATCAGGATCGTGATTACGTCGATAGGATCCTGGATCCAGGTTTCCTCCGCATCGATAAATACCCCAACGTTTTTTTCAGCTGCAGCTTTGCAGATACGCAACAACCGATCCTTTACCTTTGACCACTCCATCTTTTCTTCTTCAGTTAAAGATTCAACCGCTTTTGAAAATCTTTTCATTAAAGAACCAGCGTTCACCTCGACGGAATGATCCAGTTTTTCCAACAAACCTACCCTCGCGATGCCAGTAACTTTTACACTCATGTAGGGAATGTTAGCCTGCGTTCCAGCATATTTGATAACACGAATAAATTCATCTGTAGCATGATCAAAGGCCGCTTCACTGTGTTCACCTCCTTCAACGCCATAATCCAGGATCACCTGCACCCCAAATCCCCCCAACTTTTTTGCAACGTTTGCGGTTTCTTCCAAAGTCTCGCCGCCAACAAATTGTTTGAAGATCGTGTTCCGGATAAGCCCTCTGATGGGCAAACCGCTCCGGATAGCCCATGGGGTTATGCGAGTACCAATTTTCACCAGCGAGGAATAGCTCATGCTTTTGAAAAGAAATCTGGCCCTTTTTAATTCACTATTCGTTTTATAGGCAAATGCATTTTCAGTATTATCGAAGGAGATGGAGGGGTTTGGATCCATAGCAAGCTCTTAAATGCTGGCAAAGGTAATAGTCAACGGGCAATTGACAATTGACAATTACCAATAGACAACCTGGCGATGCTTAGGTAGCGCTTATGAGTCATTATCTCGCTACTCATTATCACTACTCAGTTTATCTTTACAAAAACTTACTGCAATGGAATCAAGAAAGTCATCGGAAAGTTTAACGATGATGACCGAGATCGTTCTTCCAAACGACACAAATGTCTTTGGAAATTTAATGGGTGGAAGGCTGATGTATTGGATGGATATAGCCGCTGCAATTGCAGCTCAAAAACATTGTAACGCGCCAGTGGTCACCGCCTCCGTAGACAATATCTCTTTTGAGAGCCCCATCAAACTTGGAAATACTGTACATATCCAGGCAAATGTCACAAGGGCATTCAATACTTCCATGGAAGTACATTTAAAGGTTTGGGGCGAAGATCATATTCAACAGTACAAATACAAAAGCAACGAAGCCTATTATACATTCGTGGCACTGGATACAAGCACCCGTCCGAAACAGGTACCTCAATTGATTCCCGAAACAGAGGAAGATAGAAAATTATTTGAAGGAGCTTTGAGGAGAAGACAGCTAAGATTGGTATTGGGAGGGAAAATGAAACCGAATGATGCCCTGGAGCTGAAGGCGCTCTTTATAAAGGAGGAATAAATTGTGTGGCGAAATTCCACCAGCCAGAAACCTGGTAAATAGATAGCTCATTAAGTTTCCTTTTTTTTCTTACCTTATGTAGTTGTTTTTCCTATGGCCTGCTGATCGCGAGGAGCGATATTTACATTCTCTTGTATATGCATTGAAGGCCTGACAGACCTCTATCCGTGAGAAATTTTAATGCCACACAACTGGTGCCGACGATGTTGAATAAAGTAACCCTGGCAGAGAGGGGTAAATGTGTATTGGGTATAGCGAACGCAAAAAAGGCTGGTTGGAAGGCGGGGGAGGGGCCCACACGGTGGGGTGAATAACGTCATATCATAATAGACATTATTTTCGTAATAGTCTCTTCCAAGAAGAACGACTCAAAAAATTAAAAAAAATTCTACTTACCCATCTAGATCACCAACTAACCAATTCCTTAAAAACAATTTCAATTTTGAATTATTTATCGATCGTTTCCCAGTGATGTGCTCCCCTCATCATATGCACTTTACTTTGTTCAATAGCATCCATCACTTGCGCCAAGATTTTTTCGGGGGCGGCATCATAATCTATTTCCAATGGTTTTTTAAATGTAACCAACAATTGCGAACCTTTCTTTTTAAACTTCAGTCCCTTTTTGTTGAAGGCGCGCCAAAAGCCACTGATGACAACAGGGATCACTATTGGCTTAGCGTGCTTAATGATAAATGCGGTTCCTTTTCTTCCCGGTGCAAACGGTTTTGTGGTTCCTTGCGGAAAAGTGATGACCCAATTATCTTCCAGCGCTCTTGTCACTTTCCTTGTATCCGAAGGATCCAAACCGCGACGAATTTCCTTTCCTTCCACCCGCCACGTACGCTTTACTGTCAATGCTCCTGCGAGCGTAAAGAAACGGCTGATCCAACTTCCCTTCATAGTTTCTTCGGCCGCAACGTAAAAAACCCTGGTAAATGGATTTAGTAAATAATAAGGTATGCCTAACCTGTCTTTCTTTCCCCATTTTACTGCACAAAAAATGTGTAAGAAGGTAATGACATCAGCAAAATAAGTTTGATGATTGCTCACAAATAAAACATTTCGGCGAGGCAGGTGTGCGATGTTTTCAGTGCCTGATATCTTTAAACGATTGATCCAAACAAGCCCGGGATACGAAAGGAGGCCGACAATGGCATATACCACCGCTCTGACTAAGCGCACTCTTTTTAATTTTTCATAAAAGGAAGACATGTTTGCTTAATTCTCTCGGGTATTCAGAACAATTTACCAAATTCTAAATAAAAAAGGCTCCTGGAAAGGAGCCCTGTGAAATTAATAAACCTGACTAACTATCTG
>AR_comb_assmDRAFT_10302723_pt1 | contig 10662 bp, 11 predicted proteins | sample ArasoioldDNA_FD_10543 | JGI IMG/M metagenome (IMG submission 10543) | reverse complement strand
CTTCGCCGCGATCCGGCCGCGGATCTTCCTCGAGGGCAACTTCTTCGTCGACCTCGACCCCGGCAGCCCCAGCGCACCGGAGATGGACAGCGGCGGGACGATCCCGGTCAGTCACACCTCGACCGCGGTCCAGATCGACGAAATCCTCACCGCCCTGCAGTCGCCCGTCCGCGCCGACCTCGCCCGTCTGCTCGAGAGCTACGGCACGGCGCTGACCCACGAACCGACCGCGGAGGAAGACGTGACCCAGCTGCCGGAGGTGAAAGGCAGGAGCGGGGCCGAAGCGCTGAACGGCGCCCTGCGGTACGGGGGCGACGCCGGCCGCTACAGCGCCCAGGTGACCAACGCCCTGCTCGGGACCGAACAGCGGGACCTCGCCCGGCTGGTCTCCGGGGCCGGGCGCGCCTTCGGCGCCTTCGCCAGCCGCCAGCGGGACCTGCAGGGCCTGATCGAGAACTTCGACATCTTCACCGGCGCCCTCGCCAACCAGTCGGTCAACCTCTCGACCACGATCCACCTGCTGGCGCCGACCCTGCGGGTGACCCACGCCTCGCTGGTCAGCCTCAACAGGACGCTGCCGCCGCTGCGCACCTATGCGATTCAGCTGCGGCCGGCGGTGGCCGAGCTGCCGGGCCTGATCGACGCCTCGAAACCGTTCCTCGCCCAGATCCGGCCGTTGCTATCCGGCAAGGAGGCCGGCGGCGTCGCCAGGCTGCTGCGCGAATCGACCCCCGGCCTCGCCGGCGCCGCGCAGGCGAGCAAGCAGACGACGCTGCCGCAGCTGAATCGGCTCAGCCTCTGCACCAGCAGGGTGATGGTCCCGACCGGCAACCAGGTGATCAACGACCGCTTCAGCACCGGCCAGCCCAACTACCGCGAGTTCCTCTACAACCTCGTCAACTTCGCCGGGATGGCGCAGAACTTCGACGGCAACGGGCCCTACGCACGAGCCCAGGCGGGCGGCGGACCGGTCTTGGTTGGTGAAGAAAACCCCTTCGGCAACAAAGCAACGCTCAGTGACCAGCGCAACTACGCGCACACGATCGAAGACCCCCTCGGGACCCAGCCGCAGCTGGGCGGTAAGCCGCCGCTGAAGCCGGAGGTGCGCTGCTACACCAACCCGGTGCCCGACGTGAACGGAACCCTCGGGCAGCCCGGCGCGCCCTCCCCGTCCGCAGCGGGGGTGAATCCATGAGCGAGCCGAACGGCAAAGTCAACCGCTGGGTCCACTTCCGCGCCTGGCTCTCGCGGCAGGTGCGGGGCCGCCGCAAGGACACGATCGCGATCGTCGTGCTGGCGATCGCCGGGATCGTGATGATGCTCGGGATCTTCACCCAGCAGAAAGCCTCGCTGCCCCCCTGGCTGCCCCTGGTCGGCGAAGAATTCGACCACGTCACCGCCGAGTTCTCGACCGCGCAGGCGGTCACCGCCGGGCAGGGCCAGTCGGTCAACATCTCCGGGATCCAGATCGGCAAGGTCTCCTCGGTCGAGCTCGAAAACGGGCACGCGGTGGTGGGGATGGAGATCGAGCCGAAGTACATGGAGCTGATCCACCCCGACGCCAGCTTCCTGCTGCGGCCGAAAACGAACCTCAACGACATGACCGTCGAGATCGAACCCGGGACTGGGAAGAAATCGATCGAGGACGGCGCCCACTTCACGCTGAGCCAGACCGAACCGAACACCAACCTCGACGGCTTCCTCTCGACCCTCGACGCCGACACCCAGCAGTACCTGAAGCTGCTGCTGGCCGGCGGCGCGCAGGGGATCGGCGGACGCGGCAAGCAGGTCTCCAACGCCTTCCGCCGCTTCCAGCCGTTCGTCCACTACAACGCGAAGCTCAACAAAGCGGTGGCCCAGCGCCGCGTCGCCCTCTCGCGGGTGATTCACAACTTCGGCCTGGTGACGACCGAACTCGGCCGCTACGAAGGCGCGATCAAGCGCTTCGTCACCTCCTCCAAGGACGCCCTCGGCAACTTCGCCAACCAGCAGGAATCGGTCCAGGCCGCGTTCGAGGAATTCCCCTCGGCCCTGCGCTCGGCCCGCGCCGGGCTCGCCAGCTCGAACCGCTTCTCGCAGGTCGCCTACCCGACCCTGATCAAGCTGATCCCGCAGGCGCAGGCGCTCGGCCCCGCCTTCCAGGCGACCGAACGCCTCTTCGACGAAACCACGGCGCCGATCCGCGACCAGATCCGGCCCTTCACCCGGGAAATCCGTCCTGTCCTCACCCACGGCGCCGAAGCGTCGGAGCCGTTCGAAAAGACCGTGAAGAACTTCGGCAACTCGCTGGGCGGGTTCAACTCCTTCCTCAACGAGCTCAGCTACAACCCCAAAGGTTCGCGGGAGAGCTACCTCTTCTACCTGCCGTGGCTCAACCACAACTTCAACAGCGCCTTCCCGCTGCAGGATGCGGGCGGACCGATCCTGCGCGGGCTTGTGCTCATCTCCTGCACGGGGGCGGATCTCGGCTACCGACTTGCCGAAGGCGAATCGACGAAGGGCAAGACGTACCTCCAGACCCTCCTGGAAATTCTCCAAGTACCTCGGAAACAGGAAATCCCGGTCTCGTTCAAGACGGAAAAAGGAACCTGCGAAGAAAAAAGGGTCGGCGAATGAGCAAGCGCGCACCCAGCACTACCCAACTCCTCGTCATCACCGGCTTCGCGCTGTCCTGCTTCGGGATCCTGCTCTTCCTCTGGGTCACCTTCGGCGGCCCGACCCCGTTCCGGGCGAAGACCTACGAGGTGAAGATCCCCTTCAACGAGGCGACGCAGCTGGCCGAACAGTCCGACGTCCGCATCTCCGGCGTCAACGTCGGCAAAGTGCAGAAGATCGAGCTGGCGCCGAACGGCAGGCAGGCTTTGGCGACCACCGCGATCGACGCTCAGTACGCGCCGCTGCCGGAAGACACGAGGGCGATCCTGCGTACCAAAACCCTGCTCGGCGAGACCTACATCGAACTGACCCCGGGCTCCCGCCAGGGGCCGGAGCTCGAGGACGGCGGCACCCTGCCGGAGGCGAACATCGCCGAGTCGGTCCAGCTCGACGAGATCTTCCGCACCTTCGACGCGCAGACCCGCCACGCCTTCCAGGAATGGATGCAGGAAGCCGCGGTCGCGATCAACGGCCAGGGCCAGAACCTCTCCTACGCGATCGGCGGCCTCGAACCGACCTTCACCGAATTCGACAAGCTCTTCCGCGTCCTCGACAGCCAGCGCCTCGCGGTCGGCCAGCTCTTCCGCAACGGCGCCATTACCTTCGATGCCCTGCGCGGCCGCCAGGGTGAGCTCGGCGACCTGATCCAGAGCTCGAACGCCGTCTTCCAGACGACGGCCCGGCGCAACCGCGACATCGAAGCCCTGTTCCGCGCCTTCCCGACCTTCCTCGACGAGTCGCGCCTCACCCTCCACCGGCTCAAGGGCTTCTCCGAAAACGCCACGCCGCTGATGCGGCAGCTGGTGCCCGCGGCGGAAGAGCTCTCGCCGACCCTGATCGCGATCTCCAGGCTCGCGCCCGAAGCGAAAGCCTTCTTCGAAGGGCTCGGGCCGGTGATCAAACGGGCGCCGGAGGGCTTCTCCGCCCTGCGCAAGATCTTCCGCGACGAATTCCCGCCGCTGCTGCGCGCGATCGACCCCTTCGCCCGCAACCTCAACCCGATCCTCTTCGGCCTCAAGCTCTACCGGGTGGAGGTCACCTCCTTCTTCGCGAACCTGGCGGCTTCCCTGAACGGGGAACTACCGGGAGAAGAAGGTGCTCAACCTCACTACCTCCGCATCATGGGGCCGCTGAGCCCGGAAACCCTCTCCACCTATCCGCGTCGCCTGGCGATCAACCGGAACAGCGCCTACAGCCCGCCGAAGTGGGCAGAGGCCTTGGTCTCCAATGCGCTGCCCAGCTTCGACACCCGGCAGTGCACCACGGGAATCGTCGCCAACCTGGACCCTGACACCGCGAGCAACCCTGCATTCCTAGAACGGGTCAACGAGACCAGGGACTTCGAAGACGAAACGATCATAAAAAGAACGAAGCAGCAAAACGCGGAACTCCTCTTCGAACGAATCAAGTTCTTCGCCTTCACCGGCCAGACCAGCACCTCGTCGATAGCCGCCCCCCCCTGCAACCAGCAGGCCCCCTTCAAGCCGATCTACGGCAGCGGCCCCTCGACGCAGTACCAGCACACGTTCGAACAGCCGTGAGTCTGAAAACAGCGTCTATTGAGCGGCTCGCACTAGCTGCTTGATTAGGATGGGCTGGCTGCCCGACGCTGAAAAAAGATTGTCTCGAACCGCAATCTTTTGGCGTCTCTTTCCAATGGTTACCACAACCTTCCTGATTCCATCTGGTGCTAGGCCCATCAATAAGAAGTCATGCGGTCGCGGTATCCGCTTGGAAGGTGGGGTAAATGCCCCTAGTGACACTCCTTCCGCTTCTGCGCGAGGCTGCGGAGAACATGCCACCGAACCAGATTGTCCCTGCACTAGGCATACCTCACTTCCTTCTAGGAACACCCAAGCGACTCCGTCGGGAGTACGTGCGCGTTGCACAAGGATAGGATAGAAAGGGCTGTTTCCTTTTCTATTCAAGAGATGACCCACGTGCAGCTGTAGGGGTCGTGGAAAAGCCTCCGTGGGTCCTTGGAGGAGGTCGAAGGTCTCCATAGCAGCGGAATAGCTATTGCTTCTGGTACGTCCTTGCTGTCCGGGATCTCCATGAAGATCACCGCATCCGGATGCCAAGCCGCCGATCAGTAGTAGTGCGATGGTTAGCTTTATAGTGCTCATGAGTAGATGTGTGGGGCCAATATTGGCCCCACACCATTCCTCTCTCAGGGTGCGAATGAGATGCCGTGCACGGTATTCGTTCCCGCAGCATTGTTGACGATTTGCGGGTACCACGTCCACGGTTCGAACACTGGCGTATAGACTCCGGCGCCAGGGCCGGAAGAGCATCGCCGCGTCTGTGGCTGGAAATTCGCCACCTGCACGCAAACCGAGTGCTGGTCTCCCCAGCCGTAGAGCTGGTTCTGGAAGCGGGGGGAGTCAGTGCAAACGCCAAAACTCCCTAGGGTGACCGGATTACAGTAGGCACTCCAAGAAGCCTTGGCGTGACCTAGTCCTACGATGAGGCTCAATGCCATCATGGCAATGGCTGCAGCCAGAGCCATGATGAGCCGTGAGCGGTGGATTGACGTAACCATCCTTCTCCCTTGCGTGTTGAGGGTGTAATAGTGCTGATGACATCCAGCCAAGGAAGAAAAGTCTCTTAAAATGTTGGCAGTGTCACTTGCCATGTGTCCAAAAACTCCTGTGTCAGATGGACAATGTCTAGCGACTACTGGAAAAAGCCCAGGTTTTCCATACGTAACGCTGCATCTAGTAGGTCGGCGCACGCACTTAGAGGTTGCCCAACCCGCTCCTCAACTTGGCGAAGCTTGTTCGCGACAGTTTGGCGGGACACTCCAAGAGCTGCAGCAGCGGCACGGCTGTTTCTATCCGCGGAAAAGTAGGCTCGAAGCGTGTCGCGCAGTCCCTCTCCACTATCTCGCCCCATATGAAGGGGCGCTAGATATAGCTCCTGTAGAGAGGCGGTCATCACCGGGTCTTTGGCTGCGGTGACAACCATTGCGACATCGGCGTATCTAACAAGCCCAGTCGATGACATCTTGGCAACCGAAAAGGCCGCCCGTGCTTGCCTGTGGGTCAGCCGCCAGCCATTGCTCAATCGCGTTGGCTCCCCTAGACCGATTGATCCAGACGAGAGGGAGACGCTAGCTGCGAGGCGACTGACAGTTTGAGGATCAAAGGCCCTCCTTCTTCCCAGCCACGCCCATACTTCTTCCTGGTTGACACTGATGATCAGTGAGCGGCTATCCGTTTCAGTCGCAAGCTGCTTGATGACTTGGCGAGCTTCGGCACCGCCGGCGACTATTCCGAGATGATGGTGATCCAAGTCGTAGTCAAGGAGTGAAGGATCAACCAATTCTCCTGCCAGAAGGCGGCGAACCCGGTACGCAAGCTGCGATTCGCTCGATCCGTTACGACTCTGTCGCTCCCGTTTGTACTCCTCCGAGGCGAAGGAGAGGAGTTGATCGAACGCGGATTCGTGGATGGCCAGCACGTTCCTGAGGAGCATGGGATCAGCGCTGCTGATTGCCGCAGCCTCCTCGAATATGAAATCACCGAGCAGTGTCTTCGCGGCGAAATATCGCCTGATCACAACGTCGAGCGGGATGCCTTGACGTGCGGCCAAGCGGGCTTGGACTATTAGCGCAATGGGAACCTTGGGGCCTCGTTCTACCCCCTCTTCGAGCAGCGCTATCCCGTAGTCGACCCCACGGGAAATTGCCTCACGCAGCCCTCGTAGATATTCGACGTCGCGCGGGAGCGACTCGGGCTCCATTCCCTCGAGGCGATCAAGGATGGCTCGAGAGATCGCAGGTGAGCGCATGCGAACGCGCTCGGCCAAGAGAGATCGTTCGCCTGTGGTCCCCTGCAAAGAGCTGGCTGAAGAAGCGGAGCTGCTGATTCATCCAATACTAGGAAGGCAGTTGCAATAGATCAAAAGAGTCTGTCTTATTGATTAGAGTCATTTAACCAGTCTTAGCTTTCCTGCCAGTCTACGGAGCCGAGCTCTCAGGGGCGTGACCTTCCCACAAGTGCCATGGGGAAGGCCACGCCTGCGAGCGGTATCAGCCGCCCTTATTGATGGACGCAGCCGGGTGTACGGGCTGGCAGCCGTCGATCTTCATCCGAGTCACCCCCTCTCATCTTTAGGGAACCCGGCTATTAATAGAACATCAATTATTAATAAGACGCCATCCAGTAGAAGACAGACGGGCCGCAAATAGCGTTTAACTCAACCGCTTAATCGAGTATGTTCCGCTGCTCTAGCTCGATCTACTGTTCAGGAGGCGTTGATGGCCGCGGCAACGGGGAAGCCCGAAAAGCAAGTCAGGGAGAACAAGACGGCCTGCGACGTCTTGAAGCATCCAGTCAGGGTTCGGATCCTTGAAGTGCTGTGCGATGGGGACCTAAGCCCTATTCAGTTCATCCATCGGAGGATGCTGCCCCCTGGCTTCGAGTTTGAGAGCGAACAGAACGCCCTTTCTTTCGTCTCGTACCACTTCCGAGAGTTGGAGAAGGCCGACTGCATTACCCAGGTCGAAACGAGGCAGCGGCGCGGCGCAACGGAGCACATCTACAGAAGCAAAGCGCTCGCATTGCACACCGATGAGGACTTCCAGGAACTAAGCTACGAGGAGCGCAAAGCCATCTCGCGCTCGACCCTGCAAACGCTCATGGCCCGAGCGGATGGCGCCATCCTTCTCGATGCCTTCGACAAAAGGGTGGATCGTCACTTGAGCTGGTTGCCCATGGAGCTTGACGAGGAGGGATGGATTGAACTTCGCGATCTTCAAGCGGAGATGTTGCAGCGGGCGATTGGGATAAAAGCCGCGGCGATTGTGCGCAAGGAGGAGCGGACTGAGCAGAGCGAGAGCGCCTCTACTTTCCGCGCAACCTTCGGTGCGCTCGCTTTTGAGTCACCACCTATCAATTACGCGACGCGTTAGTAGTTCCCGCCGAATCAACAGACGCTTGAACAGCTGACCTTGGCGGCGCACTGCCTATCGGTGGTACTTGGCGACGAGCTTCAGCTTGTCGCGATGGACGACGGGAAGATCGAGCGGATCGTCTTTCGTATCCGCCATTTCGAGCATCTTCTCCTCGCCAAAGTCGATGACAACCGTCCCCTCGGCGCCGGCAGGCCAATGACCCGTTGGCTCGGTCAGCCGGACGACGTCGATCTCCTCGATTTCCTGCCTAATGGCCATGGGTCTCCAGTCTAGGGCTTCAAATATGCAGATACGAGACGCGGAGGGACCTCACGTCGAACCAGCCAAACGGCTCTCAACTGAGCAAAGACCTCGCTTCTCTCGCCCACTCCTCGAATCGGGAACTCGACCACACAGTTGACGCCGTAAGGCGGGTTCTTTCGGGCGGTCGTGACCGGCGCTTTCAGGATGCCAGTACGAATTTCGGCTTCTAGATGGTCGATGGATGCCATCGAAATTCCCAGAACTACCTTGAACCCCTTCGCCTTTGACCCTCCCCTGTGATGGTCGAGAGCCAGCGAGTAAGTGGCAAGCTTTTCCCGCACGCCAAGTGCCTCCTCTGCGCGCGGCAGAAGCTCTCCAACTCGCGGTGGCCACCCCATGGCCGCGACGCTAGGTCGACGCAGCGCACGTGTGGTGCGCTGAATGTCCAGCCTCGGAGTCGGAAAACGCGCAGCTTCGAGAGCTACCGCTGAGCCGGTCCCACTTCCCAGTTCGAGAAGTTTCCGGTGTCCGGCTCGAGCGCCTCGCGGACCGCTTGCAGCGCCTCCTCCTCGGAGACGGCGTCGACGCGGACGGTGAAGATCGGGAGACCGGTCATGACCAGGCCGACCCGCATCGACCGGTCGCGGCGCTCGATCGTGATGCCGGCCTGGCGGAGGCGCTCCCGCTCGTCCTTGGTCAGCATTCCCTTGAAGCGGACGGCGAAGGCGGGCATCGGCTCACTCTAGTCCCGGTCTGTCGCGCCGGGCCATAAACGGATCGTTCATCGCCCGACAGGCAGGGGCAACCGGCCCTCCGTACCGAAAAGCGATTAAGACAACATGAGGTGGGGAATGCGCGCGAAGCTGATCAGCGGCTCGGCTAGGTCACAGTCCTGCCGCTGAGAATTTCCTCAAGCGGCACTCCCGCGTCTTGTTCCGGCACGACCTCCTCGGGAGGTTGTGCCGGTGCCTTCCTCGAAGCCCGTACGCGGCCGCACGCTGCGCGTCGATGCTCCCGAATGGGAGCCGCTGCTGAACTTCGCCCCCGACCACGTCGTCGACTTCATGTGGATGGGAACCGTCCAGCTCACCGACGGGACCCGGCTTCAGGTCTACAAGCACTACTGGACGCGGAACTACCTCCACCTCTCCGAGGACGGCCGGGCCTTCGTCTTCGTCCCGAAAACGCGCTACGAAGAGGTCAATCCGCCCTGGCTGATGATGCGCGTGCTGGGGACGGAGCTGGACCCGGAGCTTCGCTATTCTGTCCGACAGAATGTTTGGCCGGAGGAAGCTCGGATCACTTTTGCTCGTTCAGCGACCAGGCACCGGATCTCCCGGGAGCGGTCGCTCCATGTCATCGAGCACTGTGGAATTCAGTTCGTCGACCGTTACTGGAATCCAGCGACCTCGGATCTCGACCGGCGCGTTTACTTTCTCGGCGACGATCTGGAGGAAGTCGCTCTCGAGGTGGTCGCGGTGGAACTCGAGGAGGAAGAATTCAGAGTGATCCACGCAATGGCGCTGCGAAACCGCTTCCATGGTCTCTATGAGGAGGCACGCGCATGGGAAAAGTGAAAAAGCCAGGTAAGAAGGACGAAGAGGAGCAGGTTTGGGTCACGCGATCCGGCATGGTGCTCACGGAGGAGATCGCCGAGCAGATGGCGGAGGAAATCGAGCGGGACCCGCCTGACCCGTCTCAGCTCGAGCGCCGCTACGTCGGGCGGCCCTCTCTAGGGGGAGCCGGGCACTCCCCACGCGTCAGCTTCCGGGTCCCACCGGACCTCTACAAAGCAGCCTGGGCTCGCGCCGACAAGGAAGGGCGGTCGCTCAGCGATCTCGCTCGCGAGGCCTTCAATCGCTACATGGACTCGTAGTCGGCGGTACGGTTCTCACCATGGAGCGCGACGCGGCGCTTGAGGCGGTATTCATGCCGGTGCGGCCGGCGAGCACGTTCGAGGAGACGGTCGAGCGCCTGGGGAGCGCGATCCGGCTCGGGCTGCTGGCGCCCGGGGACAAGCTGCCGCCGGAGCGGGAGCTGGCGAAGCGGCTGCGGATCTCCCGCTCGACCCTGCGGCAGGCGCTGACAGCGCTGGTCCAGAGCGGCCACCTCGTCTCCACGCGGGGGCGGAGCGGCGGCACCTTCGTCGCCGAGCAGCCGCCGCTGAGCGAGCACGACGGCGAGCCGCTCGACCACCGGGCCTGGGCGGTCCTCGACTACCGGGTGGCGATCGAGACCGGGGCGGTGCTGCTGGCGGCGGAGCGGGGCAGCGAGGCGCGGTTCGACCGCCTCGACGAGCTGGTCGCGAAGATGGACGACGAGCTGGAGGACTTCGAGGAGTTCCGGCGGACCGACATCCGCTTCCACATCGGCATCGCCGAGGCCGCCCAGTCGCCGCGGCTGCTGAGCGCGATGACCGACGTGCAGTCGCAGATGAGCGACCTGATCGCGCTGATCGCCCATCCGCCCGAGGTCCTCACCCGCTCCAACGAGCAGCACGCCCGCCTGGTCAAGGCGCTGCGCAAGGGCGACGGCGGGGGAGCGGTGCGGCAGATGCGCGAGCACACCGAGGGCACCGAGCACATCCTCGCCGGCCTCCTGCCGGCGCCGCTGCGGCTCGAGCAGAGCGCGGCCTAGGCGCGGACCCGCTCGCCCTCGGGGTCGAGCAGCGGCTCCTTCGCGACCTCGCCCTCGATCCAGCGGCCGAAGATCTCGACCTCGACGGCGGTCCCGGGGGCGGCCTCCTCCGGCGGCAGGTAGGCGTAGGCGATCGAGCGCTCGACCGTGTAGCCGTAGCCGCCGCTGGTGACGCGGCCGCGGATCTCGCCGCCGACCCGCACCGGCTC
>AR_comb_assmDRAFT_10384711_pt1 | contig 10663 bp, 9 predicted proteins | sample ArasoioldDNA_FD_10543 | JGI IMG/M metagenome (IMG submission 10543) | reverse complement strand
GGGTTCCAAAGCGTCTTTCAGTTTCTAATCCAGCAACCGCCGCTCGAGCCCGGCGTAAGCGTCGATCCGGCGATCCCGCAGAAATGGCCAGTGCGTTCGATGCTGATCCACTTTCTGCCAGTCGATTTCGCCGGTGACGATTTCTTCGCGATCCACCGAGCCTTTGGCGATGATCTCGCCGTCCGGACCGCACAGAAAACTCTGACCCCAGAATTCAATTCCGGCTCCGCCGGCGGGCGCTTCGTGTCCGATGCGATTGGCCACGCCCACGTAACATCCGTTGGCAATGGCGTGACCGCGCTGAATGGTTTCCCAGGCAGCATGTTGAGCTTTGCCGAATTCCGCCTTCTCTCCGGGATGCCATCCAATGGCGGTGGGATAGAGGATAACCTCAGCCCCCTGAAGTGCGGTTAGGCGCGCGGCTTCCGGGTACCACTGATCCCAGCAGACACATACCCCGATGTTTCCGCCTTGCGTCTTCCACGATTTGAAGCCGAGGTCGCCAGGGGTGAAGTAAAACTTCTCGTGGTAAAGCGGATCATCAGGAATGTGCATCTTGCGGTACTTGCCGAGATATTTGCCGTCGGCGTCGATGATCGCTGCAGTATTGTGATATAGGCCCGCGCTGCGCTTTTCGAATAACGAGGCGATGATGACCACGCCGAGCTCGCCTGCGAGCGCACTCAGTGTCTCAGTACTTTTACCCGGTATTTCTTCCGCAAGCGCAAAGTTGGCGTGATCTTCGGTCTGACAGAAATATTGCGACCGAAACAGTTCCGGCAGGCAAACGATTTTCGCCTGCTGCTTTGCGGCGTCGCGGACAAAATCCATCGCACGGCGAAAGTTTTCGTCCTGGTCCGGTCCGCACCGCATCTGGACGAGCGCGACCCTGGTTGGTGGTGTGCTCGTCATTTCACCGCGCTGGCCGGCACAATTTTGATCGACCGGATAACGACTCGATTGAGCGGAAAGCTCATTTCGCCTTCTGAATTCTTCTTCACGGGCTCGCTGCCGATTTTAGTGAGCACCTCATCACCCTTGATCAACCGGCCGAACGTGGTGTACTTGCCGTCGAGCCGCGGGACCGAAGCGAGACAAATAAAGAACTGGGAGCCGCCGGAATCGGGATCCTTTTCCCGCGCCATCGAAATCACCCCGCGCTGATGATCGTGTTGATTGAACTCGGCCTTGATGGTGTAGCCGGGACCACCGTTACCGTACTCCTTCTCTTTTGCCGGATCTTTGGTGAGAGGATCACCGCCCTGAATCATGAATCCTTTAACGATCCGATGAAATGTCGTGCCGTTGTAGAAACCTGAGCGCGCGAGCTTTTTGAAATTCTCTATCGTTTTCGGCGCGGCATCCGACCAGAACTGCACCACCATATCGCCTGCGCTGGTCTGGATGATGGCTACTTCATCTTTGCCGCCGGCAGTTGCTTTCGCCGGCTCAGCACCAAACAGCGCCGAGCTCGCCAGCAACAGGCCAAGAATTGACAACTTCATCCTCACTGGTGACACGAACAGTCGCTTGCGCAACTGCTGAAAAGGCGTGTTACAGATCGGCGTGATATTCCTGAAGGCTGCGCACCCGCAATTTGTTCTTCTGCAAAGACCGAATTCCGTTGGCGCTGGCCATGGCTGCCCGGACGGTGGTCATAATCGGAATTTTTTGGGAGAGCGCGGCGTTTCGAATAACGACTTCGTCCTGACGCGGAATTTTGCCGCTGGGCGTATTGATGATGAATTGAATGTCGCGATTTTTCACCCGGTCAAGCACGTTAGGCCGGCCCTCGCGGATTTTGAAAACCTTGGTTACGGGGATCCGCGCGGCAGCCAGCACTTCGGCTGTACCGGCCGTGGCAATGATGCCGAATCCCAGTTTCACAAACTCGCGGACCACCGGGATGACAGCCTCCTTATCGCTTCCTTTCACGCTGACGAATACGTTACCGGAAATCGGCAGCGCCGGCGGCGCGGCCATTTGTGATTTGGCGTAAGCCAGACCGAGGTCGGCATCGATTCCCATCACCTCGCCGGTGGATTTCATTTCCGGTCCCAGCGCAATATCCACTCCCTGATACCGCAAAAACGGGAACACTGCTTCTTTCACCGCGTAATGCTTCGGAACGACTTCCCTGGTGAATCCGAGTTCTTTCAGGCTCTTTCCGACCATTACCTTGGCGGCAAGCTTGGCCAATGGCACTCCGATCGCCTTGCTCAGAAACGGAACCGTTCGCGACGCGCGCGGGTTGACTTCGAGCACGTAAACCTCTTCGTCTTTGATGGCGAACTGCACATTCATCAAGCCGCGAACGTTTAGCTCCCGGGCCATGGCCTTGGTCGCTGAGGAAATTTCGTTAAGCACATGGTGCGGCAGCGAGAATGTCGGAATCACACAGGCGCTGTCGCCACTGTGGATTCCCGCCTCTTCGATATGTTCCATGATGGCGCCGATCACCACGGTTTCACCGTCAGCAATGCAGTCGACATCGACTTCGATCGCATCCTCCAAAAATCGGTCGACCAGAAGCGGCCGATCGGCGGTAACTTCAGCCGCGGTGGACATGTAGCGTCGAAGATCGTTTTCATTGTAAACCAGCTCCATGGCGCGCCCACCGAGCACAAACGACGGCCTAACGAGTGAGGGATAACCTATCTTATTGGCGATCGCGATCGCTTCATCCACGCTTACTGCGGATCCGCTCGGGGTCTGACGCAGCTTGAGCTTGTCCAGCATGGCGGCAAACAGTTTGCGGTTCTCGGCCATCTCGATGCTCTCCGGCTGGGTCCCGAGGATCGGGACACCGGCAGCTCTCAATCCGCTGGCGAGATTCAGGGGCGTCTGGCCACCAAACTGAACAAAGACGCCGTCCGGTTTCTCCTGGTCATAGATGTTGAGCACGTCTTCGAGCGTGAGCGGCTCGAAGTAGAGTTTGTCGCTCGTATCGTAATCGGTCGAAACCGTTTCGGGGTTTGAATTGACCATGATGGTCTCGTAGCCGAGTTCGCGCAGCGCGAACGCGGCGTGGACGCAGCAATAATCGAATTCGATCCCCTGCCCGACCCGATTGGGCCCTCCGCCGAGAATAATGACTTTGCGTTTTCCGCTCTCGCGCCGCTCGTTCTCGTCGCCGTAGGTGGAATAATAATAAGGTGTGTAAGCTTCGAACTCGGCCGCGCAGGTATCGACCAGGCGATACGTCGGAATGATTTTGGCCGCTTTGCGCTGCATTCGCACCACCGCCTCGGTCGAGTTGGTCAGATGAGCAAATTGGCGATCCGAAATGCCGATTTTCTTGGCGCGCTGCAACGCCGCGATCTTCTCGGCCCTCGCGGTGCGTCGCTCGCCGTTAGGCGAACTTCTTTGCCGGGTAAAATCGGACTCGCCGAGATTTGAGCTGGTCGAAGCCGTTTGCCGCACTGAGTGCCACACGCCCGGGCTGGTTAACGCGCTGCTTTCCTGAACGATCTGCTGGAGGTTGCGCAGGAACCAACGATCAATCTTCGTCAGCTCATATACCTCGTCGATCGTCATGCCGTCCTGGAACGCCTGGGCCAGGAAGAAAATGCGCTCGGCGTTAGGGACACTTAGCTTGAGACGCAGAGTGTCGGGATCTACCCGTTTTTCATTACCGTCGCCGAAGAACCCGAATCTCTTAATTTCCAAACTGCGCAACGCTTTCTGAAGAGCTTCCTTGAACGTGCGCCCGATTGCCATGGCCTCGCCGACACTTTTCATCTGCGTCGTTAGGGTCGGATCGGCCTGTGGGAATTTTTCGAAGGTGAACCGGGGAACTTTTACTACGCAGTAATCAATCGTCGGCTCGAAACACGCCGGTGTTTCGCGAGTGATGTCGTTCTTGATCTCGTCCAGGTTGTAACCGACCGCGAGTTTGGCGGCGATTTTCGCAATCGGGAAACCGGTCGCCTTGGACGCGAGCGCGCTCGACCGCGACACCCGCGGGTTCATCTCGATCACGACCATCCGGCCGTTATCCGGATTCACCGCAAACTGGATGTTTGATCCCCCGGTTTCGACGCCGATCTCGCGAATCACCGCGAACGATGCGTCGCGCATGATCTGGTATTCTTTGTCGGTCAATGTTTGGGCGGGCGCGACTGTGATCGAGTCGCCGGTATGCACGCCCATGGGATCGAAATTTTCGATCGAACAGACGACGACGCAGTTATCAGCCCCGTCGCGCATCACTTCCATTTCGAATTCCTTCCAGCCGACTAACGATTCTTCGATGAGAACTTCGTTAACCGGGGATAAATCGATGCCGCGGGTAACAATTTCGATCAGCTCGTCGCGGTTATAGGCGATGCCGCCACCCATTCCGCCGAGGGTAAATGCGGGGCGAACAATCAATGGAAATCGACCGATTTCGTCGGCGATTCGATCAGCATCTGCCAGCGTGCGAGCGACGCCGGACAACGGGAGGTCGAGGCCGATCCGAAGCATTGCCTCCTTGAAGAGCTGCCGATCTTCGGCTTTGGCGATGGCGTGGGCATTGGCCCCGATCAACCGCACCCCGTGCCGACCAAGAGCGCCATTCCGGGAAAGCTCCATCGCGGCGTTGAGCGCGGTCTGGCCGCCCATCGTAGGCAGAATGGCATCCGGCTTTTCCCGCTCCAGGATCGCCTCGATCACCTCTGCCGTGATCGGCTCTATATATGTACGATCCGCAAACTCCGGGTCGGTCATGATCGTGGCCGGGTTAGAGTTCACTAGGACGACCTGGTATTTTTCTTCCCGGAGGGCCTTGCAGGCCTGGACGCCGGAATAATCGAATTCGCAGCCCTGGCCGATAATGATAGGACCGGAGCCGATGATCAGGATCTTATGTAGTTGATCGTTCCGGGGCATTTGCGCAGCGCGGACTTTAGGTCAAATCCGACGAACTTCACGTAGGAATGTTACCCCGCCTGCGCCGGGGAATGACCCGCCTTCGCCAAGGCTACGGCGCGGTAGGCGAAATCCGAATGCCGAAGTTCGAAGGAATGACATGATCGGGCTGAGAGCACCCGAAATGCCTGACTATCAGGCATTCGGCGTGGCAGCAATTTACGCCACCCGGGCGGACGCCATGCGCTGCCGGTCCAGATACACTTTACAGATGCTCTTGATCCGACTGAGCACGTAATAGGTAGTCTGACTTCGAATGCGGACCAGTTCCGCCCCGACGATTCGGGTAACGAAATCGCTCGGTAGATCCAGAATCTCCTGCGGAGTAGCGCCTTCGAGTCCTTTGCAAAGGATTGCCGTCATGGCCCGGGTGAGCGTTTGCACTTCGGGCCCAAGAGTCATCCGCAAGTGAGCTTTACCTTCGTCGTCGACATGAAGATAAACGCCTACTGTGTCGGTGCATTCCTCGTCCTTCCGCACGTCAACCAGGTCGAACTGCTCGTCTTTCCGTGGCTCCTGTTTCGGAGCACTATCAGCGTACGAGACCAGTGTTTCGCGCCGCTCATCCTCGGGCAGATGCTCGAACAGATTGATGATGTTGTTCAGCTTCGGCGGATACATACGCGGCGCATCAATTTACCCGAAAGACGCTTTACTGCCAGACTGCAGCGTCTTCTGTTAGTCAAACGACACCGCGGGCGTTTGTCCTTCGATTCCAAGAAATGGAAGCCGCGCCGCAGGGTTGAACCACAGCGCGGCCATTGATTCTGGTATCTTAGTTGGTCTGCTGAGTTGGCGGGACGGGGAGTGTAGAATCACCGCCACCGCCGGGGCTTGTCTTCTTAAGGCCACCACCACCCTTGGCGTCCTTCGTAGGCTCCAAGTCATGGACTTTGACTTCGCCCTTTTCATGGTCGGGTTTCGGTTTTTTAGTTTGTTCTGGCATGTAGGGTCTCCTTTCTATCAAATATAGTTATCAGGGTTCGGGCCAAGACGCCAGAAACCGGTCAAGTATTCAACAGATTTTTCATAAACTCATGTGGCAAAAAAGATTATAGCCGACATTCTCAAGAGGGAATTGGGGAGTGTCCGCGTTCGGATGGCGTCATAATGAATCCCTAAGTGGCGATGAAACGAGACCAGAAGGCTAACTATGGAACCGATTCGTCAAGTTACTGTCCGCCAATGAAGGCCAGACTGGACCATCGTTCTTTCGCAAATTGCCGACAAAATTGCGATGTCGACCCGCAAGAATAGCCTAACTGGATAGCTACAAACTAAAGATCCGATTACCCGCTGCGTTCGATAGGCGCACCGACCTTGTTTCCCCATTCCGTCCACGAACCGTCATAGTTTCGCACGTTATCCAAACCAAGAAGATACGTGAGAACAAACCAGGTATGGCTGGAACGTTCCCCAATGCGGCAATAGACGATGGTGTCTTCGCCCGGTTTTAGCGCGCATTGTTCCAGATAAATTTTCGCCAGTTCCGCTGCCGATTTAAACGTGGCATCTTCGTTAGTCGCCGTTTTCCAAGGCATGCTTTTGGCGCCCGGAATGTGACCACCGCGTAATACCCCTTCCTGCGGATACTCGGGCATGTGAGTGATCTCGCCTTTGTATTCACCAGGTGACCGAACATCGATGAGCGGTCTGCCGCCCTTGCTTTGGGCCAGGGCTTCATCAGCGAACGCTCGAATCTCGTTGTCGAACCTTTTCTTCGGCACCGGGTAATTTGTTTGAGGATATTTCGGCAAATCCCGTGTCATCGGACGACGCTCCGCCTTCCACTTGTCGCGGCCGCCATTGAGAATTTTGACTTTGTCATGACCAAATAACCGAAAAGCCCACAGCGCGTAGCAGGCCCACCAGTTCGCTTTGTCGCCGTAGAATATGCACGTCGTATCGGGCGTAATGCCGTGGCGACTGCACAGTCGTGAAAATTTGTCCGGCGAGATGTAATCGCGAATTACCGGATCCTGCAGATCAGCGCGCCAGTCGATATGAACCGCGCCCGGGATGTGACCAGTATCATACAGCAGGAGATCTTCGTTGGATTCTACGATCCGGATCCCGTCATCATTGAGATGCTTTTCGAGCCAATCCGGCTCCACGAGCGCGTCCGGCTGCGCGTAAGAGGTGGGGCGTGTGTTCATGGGGATAAATGTCCCGTGCGGTAAGGTTTGAAGCAAACGCCGCCGCTCTCGCGGAATGACGAAGCACGAATGACGAAGAAAGGAGAAAATGTCTCTGACCCTTCGTTAACTCTTCCACTGGGCGTTGGACGTTGGACGTTTGAAAGCACAGTCTATCTCGCCCGATTACCGTCCGCCCTCCAGGAAATCTCGCTCGCTCCGATACTTGGGGTCTTTCACCTGAGTACGCACTGCGGCGAAGATTTTGCGGATGCCTATTCCGCCTGCAAGATTTGCAATGAAAACCGGCAAACTTCCGCCCGTGTCGGTGTAGACAGTGTAAGTCGCGCGGGTTTTGTCATTAGTTTCGGGCTCTAACAGCCAGCTGCCGTCGCAAACTTTCACGCGCAGGATTCCTTTCCGTTCCGGCGGGCCAAGTTCGTTTGTCTGCCGCCACTGTTTTGAATACACCGTGCCGTCCGCAATGGGATGCGATTTCTCTTCGATGTGCAGAGTGTAATCGCGATCACTTACGATCTTTGGTGAGATTCTCTGATACGCGTAAATTGAATTTCCGTCGCGCTTCAAAATTCGGCACTCGGTGACGTACGGCATGAAATGGGGATAACCTTCGACGTCGTTAAGGACGTTGTGAACGATGCGAGCCGGCGCGTCGATCATCCCGATTGCTTTGAACTCCTTGAGCGCGGAGCCGGAGCGAGGGCGACTGTAGATTTTCAATCCGCCGCTGTCTCTATCGAGATGCCACGGTCGCTCGTTCGGTGCAGCCTCAGCAGCATTGCCGATTTGAGCGGCCATGCCTGCTCCCCAAAAGAGAAGCACGATGGCAACGAACGGACGCATCCGCCAGGTGTGCATTTCATCGCAGAAGCGATTCGGCCGGGTAAACGACGCCGTTCTTTATCACGCTGTCGATGTCCGAGGCCCGGCTGACGTCTTCAACCGGATTCGACTTCAGGATGACGAGATCGGCAAGCATACCTTTGTCGAGCACGCCGATTCGCGCACCTGTCTCTCCGCCAAAAACCTGCGCGGCGTTGGCGGTCGCGCATTTAAGAATTTCCATTGGGGTAAGACCGGCCATGGTCATCAGCCGAAATTCACGGAACAAAGCCGGGCCGTGAATCGTACCGATGTTCCCGGCGTCCGTTCCCGCGGCAATAGTAACGCCAGCATGTTGTAGAGTTTTCAGATTCTTGAATGCTACCAAGTAGACGTTTCCGGTACGAGCGACCACGGCCGACGGATCCGCCAGCGCAGTTTTGATGCGGTCGGGTACTTTGTCGGCCGGAAGCTTCGTTACATCGAGTGTCGCGATTACTTCCGGGTTCCCCCACATTTTCTCTTCCGGCTCCAGGTTCAATTTGTTCGCGAAGGTCCGGCCGTAGCGCTCAAACACCACCAATGTCGGAGTGAGAATTGTTTTTCGCTCCTTCAACAGCCTAACGAAAGCGTCATCAACCGGTTTATCGGTTACGCTATGCACCAGCAGATCTGCACCTTCTTCAACTGCGTTGCGCGCCGCCTCCAATTCGGTTGCGTGTACCGCCACGCGCAGTTTTAGAGCATGGCTTTCCTCGACAACGGCGTGCACAACCGGCCGGTAAAGCGCCGCGCGCTCAACATCGCTTTGTCCCGCGGCCGGAGATGCACTCGCAGCGGGCGAAGCTCCGGGTGAAGGAGACGGCGCCGCCGGCGGCGGCACCATGTACCAAATCTTAATATAGTCCGGTTTGTAGGCAGCCAGTCTCCGAACCATTGCGCGTGCTTCGTCGGGCGTGTTGACCTGCACGATTGGCGGATCGCCGAGATCCAATTGCGGACGTGAAACACTGGAGATGAGCGGCCCAGCGACGGCCACCCGCGGCGCTTTCGCCGTGGCGGCGGCGTGTTTACGAACTTCGAAGTTCCAAAGCGGACCACCGACATCGACTACGGACGTGACGCCGCTTCGCAGATAACGCGCGAACACGTCATCCACATGACTTTTCACCCAGGCGATCTCGTCCGTATAGGAACGCACCTTCGTTAGGTCAACCGCGTCAGGCCGGGTAAAAATGTCGCCGGACTGGAAAAAATGCACGTGGGTATCGATGTAGCCCGGCAGGATGAATTTGCCTTTACAGTCGATCTTTCGGCCATCAGCTGAGGCCACCGTACCGGATCCGATGCTCTGGATCGTGTCGCCATCGATCACGATGAAAGCGTTTTCTACAATCTTCCCGTCAGCAGGGTTGATGGCGGTTCCGCCGACAAGTATTAATTTCTCGGCGTAAGCATTTAGCGTTAACGACAGTGCTATTATGACCGCTGCAGGGATAGTTTTCATATGACGCGGTTAGGGTTTAGGCGAACCGCTCACCAGAGCGGTGGCTTCCCGGTGCAACTCAGCGTAGTTTAGATGGCGCGGACGCAAATAAAATTCGTCGATCACAATCTGGACAAGGGCGGCGGCCGGAACCGCCAGGATCGCTCCGAGTAATCCGAACAGGCTAGCCATGGCCAGGGTAAAAAACAGAATAACGACCGGATGAAGTCGCATCTCTTTCCCGAGAACAACGGGCACGAGTAGATTCAGCTCAACCTGATAAACCAGAAGAACCAACACGAGGGCGAGCCAGAACTTGGTTGGCCCCAGACTGAGTGCCAGGAACAGGATCGGAATCGACACAAGGAAGGCCCCGATGTTCGGTAGAAATTCGCCCAGAAAAGCAAACGCGCCGAACATGAGCGCCGGTTGAATTCCGATGGCCCAAAGACCGAGGCCAATTGAAAATCCGGTGATACATCCATTAATGGCGACGCCTCGAGCCCACGCCTGCATCTGCCGGATCATCCGGGTGAGTGTTCGATAGGCTTTCTCGTGGTATCGACTTGGCACGATCGCGAGATAACCGGCAACCAGCGGTTCCGGATTAACCAGAACAAACACCAAAAGCAGAAGAGCGAGCAGGCTGCTTAAAAGACCACCCACAAATCCCAGCGTCGATTTCAGGACCACATTTCCAACCGCACCGGCAGCCGTTCCAATCTTGCCCGCAATTTCATCCGTTTGCGGAAGCGCGTCACGAAGTGTGGGATAACTTTGAACGAAGGAAGTCATTCGCGACCGGACATTCTGCCAGACGGATGGCGCGCTTTTGATCAGGCCTTCCACCTGATTGGCTAACGGTGGAATCGCGAACAGCACAATAGTCACGACGACCGCGACCAGAGCGATTACCACCAGGGCGACGCCGGCAACACGCGGCACGCGGCGGCGTTCGAGCCAGGCAACGACCGGATTGAGCACCGCCGCCAGAAGAAATACCACCGCGAAAAGCAACAGGATGGACTGGAGCGCGTTAAGAACAACCCAGGCGACGTACAGCAGCAGAACCAACAAAACAATGCGCCGTGCGCCGCGGTAGGTCAGCGCGGTGTGATCTTCCGGCTCTTCGGTTATCCGGTTCATAAAATAACTACTTCGTAGTGTAATCGGCGACCGGTTATCCGCCGAATCTAAAAATCGGGGTAAAAACGAGGGAATTCGACGGCCGGTCGCAACGATCTTTTGCCCTCTAAATTCCTTCTAAACGCTTAACGCTCAATCAAGG